>Ga0102953_1000588_pt1 | contig 24701 bp, 23 predicted proteins | sample SalPon2A_C_D2_MG_FD_78509 | JGI IMG/M metagenome (GOLD analysis project Ga0102953, IMG submission 78509) | Soil microbial communities from South San Francisco under conditions of wetland restoration - Salt Pond MetaG R2A_C_D2_MG | ecosystem: Environmental > Terrestrial > Soil > Wetlands | place... | reverse complement strand
CGCTCACGGCGCGACGCCGACGGTTACCCGCTCATCTCCCATGTAGTCGCGCATCGTAGTCGCATCGCGCAGCATCTCGCGCATCACCGGGCCGTGGTGCGTGTCGTGCTCCATCGCCAGCTTCCAGCCGCTCGGCGTTTCTTCGATCAGGCCGCGGATCACGCCGAGCCCGTCCGCCCCGCAGGCGCCGGTGACGGCGATCCGCGGCTCGCGCCGGATCTCCGGCGAGCGGTCGAAGATCGTCTCGTCGGTCACGTAGGGGAGGTTGGCGATCACCATGTCGACGCCCTCCAGTCCGTCGGGCAGGCCCTCGGCGACGGTCACCTCGAGCTCCAGCCCGAGCCGCGCGGCGTTCTCGCGCGCCGCTTCCGCCGCTTCCGGCGAGAGGTCCGACGCGGTGATCCGCAGGTCCGGCCGCTCCGACATCAGCGCCAGGGAGATCGCCCCGGAACCGGTGCCGACCTCGTGTACACGCGCCCCCTCGGGCAGTTCGGTCCCGACCTCGACCAGCAGCTCGGTCTCGCGGCGCGGCCAGAGCACGCGCGGGTCGACGCGAACTTCGAGCTTGCGGAAGGGCGCCCGGCCGAGCACGTAGGCGAGCGGTTCGTGCTCGGCGCGCCGCGCCGCCGCCGCCTCGACCGCGGCGACGACCTCCGGCGAGGCCTCCCCCGCGCCGTCGGGCGAGAGCTCCTCGACGCCGATCCCGAGCGCGTCGGCGACCAGCGCCTCCGCGTCGCCGCGCGGCTCCTCGCATTCGGCCGCGGCGATCGTCGCCGTCGCCCGCTCGAGCAGCTCGCCGACCGTGACGGCGCCCGCGACACCTCCGCCGCCGGTCTCCACTGCTTCCACTTCGCTCGCCCTCCTAGTTAGCTCGAAAGATTTTGTGCAACGTTACCAGCGGCGGAGCGAGACAGGGTTCCGTGTCGCTGCCGCACCGCATACAGCCAGCCCAGGCCGACGAACATCATTGCAAGGCTCTCCAGCTGGGCGCTGGTCAGCCCGAGGAAGATGTGATCGTTGCGCCGGATGAACTCGACCAGGAAGCGCTCGGCCCCCGCGTAGACGAGGTAGATCGCGAAGAGGACGCCGGTGCGGAAGCGGTCGCGCAACTGCCAGAGGATCCAGGCGCCGAGGCCCATCGCCAGCGTCTCGTAGATCGGCGTCGGGTGGACGGTGCTGTCGGTCGGCACGGTCCCGTCCGGGTAGGACATCGCCCACGGCCCGTTCCAGGCCTTGCCGTAGTCGCCGTCGCCGGAGAGCTGACAGCCGATCCGCCCGATCGCGTAGCCGAGCGCCAGCGCCGGCGCCACCAGGTCGAGCAGCGCCAGCTTGAGGAAGTCGCGGTACCAGGCCCAGGCGAGCACCGCGAGGGCGCCGCCGATCGCGCCGCCGTACCAGACCAGCCCCGAGCCGCCGAAGAGGCTGCCGAGCAGGTCTTCCTTGACGCTGTCGTAGTTCTGGACCACGAAGTAGACGCGCGAGCCGACGACGCCGCCGATCAGCGCCGAGAAGCCGATCTCATACGCCCAGTCGACCGGCTTGCCGAGCTCCTTCAGCCGCTTGCCGACCAGCGCGCCCGCGGCGAGGAAGGCGAGCGCGAAGGCGATCCCGAACGTCTGCAGCGTCAGCGGGCCGAGATCGAGTTCCGGGTACACGACTACTCCGCGAGCAGCGTCAGCAGCAGCGCCTTCTGCGCGTGCAGGCGGTTCTCCGCCTGGTCCCAGACGGCGGACTGCGGCCCGTAGAGGACGTCGGCGGAGATCTCCTCGCCCGGGTGGGCGGGCAGGCAGTGCAGGACGATCGCGTCGTCGGCCGCGGCGCCGAGCAGGTCGGCGTCGACCCGGTAGGGCGTCAGGTCGGCGCGGCGGCGCTCGGCCTCCGCCTCGTCGCCCATGCTGACCCAGACGTCGGTGTAGATCGCGTCGGCGCCGGAGGCGGCGTCGCGCGGGTCGTCGGTCAGCCTGACCCCGTGGCCCTCCTCCAGCTGGTAGCCGTCCGGCGCGGCGACGGTCAGCTCGACCCCGGCGAGCTCACAGGCGATTGCCAGCGAGCGGGCGACGTTGTTGCCGTCGCCGACATAGGCGAGCCGCAGCCCGTGCAGGTCGCCGCGCCGCTCGCGCAGCGTCTGCAGGTCGGCCAGCGCCTGGCACGGGTGGTGCAGCGGCGTCAGCGCGTTGACGACCGGCACCTCGGCGGCTGCCGCAAGCTCGGCGACCTCCTCGTGCGAGCCCGAGCGGATCGCGATCGCGTCGAGGAAGCGCGAGAGCACCCGGCCGGTGTCGCCGGGCGACTCGCCGCGCGAGAGCTGCAGTTCGTCGCCGCGCAGGACGATCGGCGTCGCCCCCAGCTCGGCCACCCCGACCTCGAATGAGATCCGCGTCCGGGTCGAGGGCTTGACGAAGACGAGCCCGATGCTGCGCCCGGCCAGCGGCTTCTCGGAGGTCCCCCGCTCGGATTTCAGCTCGGCCGCCAGGTCGAGCAGCTTCGAGAGCTCGAACGCGCCGAGCTCTTCGCCGGTGAGGAAGTCGCGCTTCGTCAAGCGACGGATACTACGGGCGTGCAGCTGACCGTCCTCTCCTGGAACCTCTTCCACGGCCGCGACTTCCCGCCCGACCCGGCGCTCTTCACCTGGCGCTCGCGGCTGCTGGGGACGAGCGAGCGCAACGCGACCCATGTCCAGGCGAACCGCGAGCTGCTCGACGAGTTCGCGGCGCTGCTGGCGAGCGTCGAGTGGGACGTCGCCCTACTGCAGGAGTGCCCGCCGCGCTGGTGGCAGGCGCTAGCTGCGGCCTGCGACGCCGAGCCGCACGGCGCGCTCACCTCGCGCAACTCGCTCGGCGCGGTGCGCGCCTACTTCGCCGCGCAGAACCCGGATCTGCTCGGCGCCGGCGAGGGCGGCTCGAACCTCACCCTGATCCGAAACTCGTTCCGGTGCGCCTTTCCCACCCATGGCGTAGGAAAGGCGCACCGGAACAGCCAGGAGGCCCGGATCGAGCGCCGTGAGCTGACGATCCACGAGGGTCGGCCCGAGCGGCGGGCGATGGCCTTCACGCGGATCGCCGGGGACGACCCAGCCCGCCGCCCGGCAGCCCAGCTCTGCGTCGCCAACCTGCACGCGACCAACGACCGGCCGCCGATGGCGAGCGCGGATGTGCTGCGGGCGGCGGAGGCGGCGACCGAGTGGGCCGGCGGGGCGCCGCTGGTCTTCGGCGGCGACCTCAACCTGCGCCCCACCGAAACCCCGGCCGTCTTCGAGCAGCTGCGCGAGCGCTTCGGCCTCGCCGCCCCGACCGCCCCCGACGCGATCGACCACGTGCTCGCCCGCGGGCTGGAGACGATCGAACCGCCGCATGCCTGGCCGCCCGAGCGGCGCGAGCTGCGCGAGGACGGGCTCGCTCTGCGACTCTCCGACCACGCCCCCGTCGAAGCGCGTTTTGCGCTCGACGGCTGACGGTAGTGAAATAGTCACCCAGAGTTCTTGCACCAGTCCATAAGCGAGACAGGAGGCACCAGAGGATGGCAGCGAAAAAACAGTCTTCCGGCAAAGCGAAAAAAACGAAAGCCAAAAAAGCGCCGACCCGCAAATCGGCGCCGAAATCGAAAGCCAAATCGAAAGCCAAACCCAAAGGCAAAGCGAAAGCGAAAGGCAAGGCCAAACCGAAAGCGGCGAAAAAATCGGCGGCGTCCGGCGCGACCGGCCTCGACAAGAGCGTCGAGCAGTTCCGCGAGAGCCTCGAAGAGAGCGTCACGCTGAGCCGCGACCGCCTGCAGGAGGTCGTCGACGACGCGGTCAAGCGCGGCCGGATGACCCGCGGCGACGCCGAGAAGATGGTCTCCGACCTGCTCAAACGCGGCAAGCGGCAGACCGACGGGCTGCTGAAAGAGCTCGAACGGCTGGTCAAACAGGCGCGCAAAGAGGTCGGCGGCCGTACCGCGCCGGTGCGCAAACAGGCGACGCAGGCGGCGCGGCGCGCGCGCAAAAAACTCCGCTAGGCATCAGTGGCGCAAACGGCGACCCGACCGCGCAAAGGCGCGCAGCTCGAGGCGGAGATCGACTCGCTCGCCTTCGGCGGGCGGGGCGTCGCCCGCGTCGACGGCTACGTCGTCTTCGTCGCCGGCGGCCTGCCGGGCGATCGCGTCCGCGTCGAGATCACCAAGCCGAAGAAGCGCTTCGCCGAGGCGCGCGCGGTCGAGCTGCTGCGCCCGGGCGCCGACCGCATCGCCAACCGCTGCGAGCACGAAGGCCAGCCCTGCCCGGGGGCGCCCTGGCAGGGGCTCGACTACGAGCGGCAGCTGGTCGAGAAGCGCAGCCAGGTCGACGAGGCGCTGCGGCGGATCGGCGAGCTCGACGGCTTCGAGCTGGAGGAGATCGAGCCGGCGCTGGAACAGTGGCGCTACCGCAACAAGCTCGAATACTCCTTCGGCCCGGGCGAGGACGGGACGCTGCTCGGCTTCCACGCCAGCGGCCGTTGGGACCTCGTGATCGGGGTCGAGGACTGCCTGCTCGCCTCCGAGCGCGGCAACGCCGCCCGCAACGCGGTGCGCGAATGGGCGCGCGAGGAGGGCGTCGCCCCCTACGACCGCCGCGCCGGCACCGGCACGCTCTGCAACCTCGCGGTGCGCGAAGGGCGCCGCACCGAGCAGATCCAGACCCGCCTCGTCACCACACCGAAGCGCATCCCCAAGCCGCCGGTCGACCTGCACACGGTGGTCGACGACGGCTCGGGCGGCAGCGACGGGCCGACAGGCGCGCTCGGCGAGGAGCGGCTGCGCGAGCGGCTCTGCGGGCTCGATTTCGAGATGTCGCACAACGCCTTCTTCCAGACCAACACCGAGATGGCCGAGCGCCTCTACGCGGTCGCCGCCGAGTACGCGGGGCTGAGCGGCGGCGAGCGGCTGTTCGACCTCTACTGCGGGATCGGCACGATCGGCCTGACGATGGCGGCGCGGGCGGGCGAGGTCTGGGGGCTGGAGATCGTCCCCGAGGCGATCACCGACGCCGAGCAGAACGCGAAGCTCAACGGGATCGAGAACGCGCGCTTCGTCGCCGGCAGCGCGCGCACCGGCGTGCGTCCGCTGCTGGAGCAGGCGGGCAAGCCCGACGTCGTCCTGCTCGACCCGCCGCGCGCCGGCCTCTCGCAGAAGATCGTCCGCCGCGTGCTCGAGTGCGAGGCGCAGCGGATCGTCTACGTCTCCTGCAACCCGACGACGCTGGCGCCGAACGCGGCGCAGCTGGTCGAGGCGGGCTATACCCTGCGCCGCGTGAAGCCGGTCGACATGTTCCCCCAGACGCCGCACATCGAGTGCGTCGCCCTCTTCGACAAAGCCGCCCCCGGACGCGGCAGCGAAGGAGGCGGCGTTTTATGAGGGGATTCGGGGTCGCCGCGGGGCTCGACCCGGAGGTCGCGAGGCCACTCGCGGCGCGCTGCGCCGAGCTCGGCTACGACTCGGTCTGGTCCAACGACCACCCCGGCGCGAAGGGCCTGGAGACGCTGGCCGAGTTCGCCGCCGCGGCCCCCGAGCTCGACCTCGGGGTCGCCGTGATCGCGCTCGACCGCCAGTCGCCGGCCGAGATCGCCGCCGACATCGAGCGCCTCGGCCTCGAGCGCTCGACGCTCTGGCTCGGGGTCGGCGCCGGCTTCTCGAAGAAGCCGCTGACGCGGATGCGCGAGGCGCTGCCCGAGCTGCGCGAGGCGCTGCCCGGCGTGCGCCTCGTCCTCGCCGCGATGGGCCCGAAGATGTGCGCGCTCGCCGGGGCCGAGTTCGACGGCGCCTTCTTCAACTGGATGACGCCGGAGTTCGCCGCCCGCGCCCGCAACCAGGTCGAAGCCGGCGCCAAGGATGCGGGCCGTGAGTGCCCGCCGGTCTTCGGCTACGTCCGCACCGCCGTCGGCCCCGACGCCGCCGAGCGCCTCGCCAAGGAGGAGTCCTTCTACCGCGACCTGCACGCCGGCTACCGCAACCACTTCGACCGCCTGGCCGAGCCCGAGGGCACCGTGGGAGTTGCCGCCCCCGACGCCGACAAAACCCAGAAACAGCTAGCCGCCTACACCGCCCTCGACACCCTCGTAGTCCGCGGCCTCGCCAGCGCCAAGGTCGAGCCGATGACCGCGGTGGCCGCAGCCGCCGCGCCCTAGTACGGCGGCAGGTCCTCGTACCAGTCGCCCAAGACCTTGAAGGAGCGCCAGAAGCGCTGCTTGGCGCCCTCTTCGTCGAGCGATTCGTCGATGTCGGGGGTGTAGAGGGCGTCGATCGTCGGGGTGAAGGCCTGGATCTCGCCCTCGCGGGGCTCGACCTCGCGCGCCAGCGGCACCCGCAGCCCGTTGAGCACGCGCAGCGCCGGCTCGCCCATCACGACGAGGATCTTCGGCTGCACGACCGCCAGCTCGGTGACCAGGCGGCGCAGGCACTCCTCGGCCGCCAGGTCGGGCTCGGCGATCGGGCACTTGACGCAGAGCGAGCCGTAGACGACCAGCGGGTCGATCCCCAGCCGCTTGAAGCTTTTCATCAGCGCGTTGCCGGCCCGCCCGTAGAAGGCGACGCCCTCTTCGATCTCGGCGACCCCCGGCGCGTGCTTGATCATGAAGACGTCCGCCTGCGGGTGGCCGGAGCCGAGCACCGGCATCAGCTTGCCGCGCGGGCAATGCGGGCACTCCTGCAGCTCGTGGGTCAGCTGGTTGAGCTCGCGGATCGCGCGTTCGAGGTACTTCTCTCTGATCTCATCGTCGGTCGCGGGCACGCTGGCCGATCTCTTTGACGGCTCGCCCGCGCTTCCTCTCGCCCGCGCCTCCTGCATCAACCCTTGCCGGCCCGGCCCCCCGCCGAGCGTCGACTCTTGCGCGGCCGGCCGCCGCGCACCGGCTTCGCGTCGGGCACGCTGCGCTTCGCCGCCTTCGGCCGCCCGGTCGTCTGCAGCAGCTTCAGCGCCTGCACGTAGACGAGGTTCTTGTGCTTGCGGGTGATGTCGGCGTTGCGCATCGCCTCGAGGAACTCGGCCGGGCCGTCGAAGTCGTGGATCCGCTGCCGCACGCTGCCCAGGCCCTGCGCGACATGGCTGTCCGAGCCCGCCCCGGGGACGATCCGGTACTTGCGCGCGAAGCGCTCGGCCTCCTCGTTGAACGAGGTCAGAGCGACCCGCGGGTTGAAGACCTCGAGGATGTCGATCTCCTCGACCATGTCGAGCAGGTGCTCGTAGTCGGGCACCGAGTGGAAGCGGTCGAACGGGTGCGGCACGTAGACCAGGCCGCCCTGCGCGCGGATCGCGGCGATCGTCTCCGCCATCGTCATCCCCTTGGCGATCTTCTCCTCCAGGAAGAGGCCGATCACCTCGCCCTGCTCGGCGGTCTTCACCTCCTCGGCGACGATCACCTTCAGGTCGCCCATCCGCTCGGCGATCCGCCGCGCCTCCAGCGCCCCGGAGACCTCGTTGTGGTCGGTGATCGCGATCGCTCCGAGGCCGCGGTCGCGCGCCGTCTCCAGCAGCACCTCGACCGGCGTCGCGCAGTCGGGCGAGTGGTCGGTGTGCATGTGCAGGTCGACCTCGATCAGCGGCCGTCCGGCGATCCGCGCCCGCACCTCGGGGTCGCCGTCCGGCGCGTGGCGGCGCGCCAGCAGACGGCGGTAGATCGCTTCCAGCTCGTCGGCGACGGCGCCCCAGTCGCGCCCCTCCCCGGCCGGCTCGACCAGCTCGTAGGAGCCGGGGAAGTAGCGCTCGAGCAGCTCGCCGGTCGCCGGGCTGGCCACCGTGCGCGCGTCGAGCCGGCCGAAGAAGATCTCGACCAGTGGCCGCGCCACCTGGGTCGAGAAGAGCCGCTCCTGCGGCCGGTGGAAGGTGCCGACGTTGAGCGAGTGCGAGTGGCGCAGCGCCGCCGAGGAGGCGCTCGGCGCGAACGGCTCGTGTACGTGGACGACGTCGGGCGGCTCGGCCGCCAGCCGCCGCTTGGTCGCGTCGCCCGCGTACAGCCGCAGCACCTCGTGCCCGCGCCGCTCCAGCTCGTCGGAGACGCGCCCGGCGAACTCCGTCACCGGGTTGGCCGTGCCCCGGCGGTGGGGCGTGACCTGGGCTATCGAGAGCGGCTTGGAGCCCGGCACGACACGGGGCCGCTCAGGCGGCGGAGGCCTTTGCCCCGTCCGGCGCCGGCGCCTTGCCGCGCGCGTACTTGGCGATGAACTCCTCGGTGCGCTCGCGCGCCTCGTCGTCGGGGCGCTGGCTGTGCGGCGACTTCATCAGGTAGCTGGAGGGCCCGTCAAGCTGCCCGGCGATCCCGTTGTTGAGCGCCAGCTTGAGGATCCGCACCGCGTCGATCACGACGCCGGCCGAGTTGGGCGAGTCCCAGACCTCGAGCTTCAGCTCGACGTTGAGCGGCACGTCGCCGAAGGCTTTGCCCTCGAGCCGGATGTGCGCCCACTTGCGGTCGGTAAGCCAGGCGACGTAGTCGGAGGGGCCGACGTGGACGTCCTCGGCGGGCAGCTCGTGGCCCATGATCGAGGTGACCGCGTTGGTCTTCGAGATCTTCTTCGAGTCGAGCCGCTCGCGCTCGAGCATGTTGTAGAAGTCCATGTTGCCGCCGACGTTGAGCTGCGAGGTGCGCTCCATGCGGACGCCGCGGTCGTGGAACAGCCGCGCCAGCTGGCGATGGACGATCGTCGCCCCGACCTGGGACTTGATGTCGTCGCCGATGATCGGCAGGCCGGCCTCTTCGAAGCGCTTGTCCCAGTAGTTCTCGCGGGCGATGAAGACCGGCAGGCAGTTGACGAAGCCGACGCCCGCCTTCAGCGCCTGCTCGACGTACCACTTGGTCGCGTCCTCGGAGCCGACCGGCAGGTAGCAGACGAGCACATCCGCCTTGGTCTCTTCGAGGATGCCGACGACGTCCGCGGTTTCGCCCGGCGCTTTGGTGATCTTCTCTTTCAGGTACTTGCCCAGGCCGTCGTGGGTCATCCCGCGCTCGACCTTGACCCCAAGCTGGGGCACATCGGCGAACTTGATCGTGTCGTTCTGGCCCGACCAGATCGCCTCCGAGAGGTCTTTGCCGACCTTCTCGGCGTCGATGTCGAAGGCGGCGACGAACTCGACGTCGCGAACGTGGTAGCCGCCCAGGTCAACGTGCATCAGGCCCGGCACTTCCTCGGCCGGGTCGGCGTCCTTGTAGTACTGGACGCCCTGGATGAAGGAGTTGGCGCAGTTGCCGACGCCGACGATCGCGACGCGGACCTTCTCGTCCGTGCGGGCGGCGCCGTTGCTTGCTCCGTTGGTCTCACTCATGAAGCTCTAAGTCCTCTCTCGATCTGGCTGACTGGCAAAGCAAACCTGCGGCCACGCCGGGTTACAGGCCCGGCGGCTCCGCGGCGTCCCTCGAAAGCTGTTTCTTGACATGCCACACGCGTTGGATCGTGGTCACGATGGTCAGCGCCGCGATCACGTAGACCGCCGGGGCCAGGAGCTCGAAATCGGCGATCCCGGCACCCTTGGCGAAGACCAAGCCAATCGAGAGTATGACTACCCGCACGGGACGCGTCGCCAACCCGACCTTGCACTCGACCCCGAGCGCCTCGGCGCGGGCGCGCGTGTAGGAGACCATCAGCGAGCCGAGCACGGCGACCACGCACATCGCCGCGGCGAAGTCGTCGCCGGTCGCGGCGAAGTAGCCGGCGACGGCGGCGAGCACGATCCCCTCCTCGATCCGGTCGAGGGTCGAGTCGAGGAAGGCGCCGAACAGCGTCCCCTTGCCCGACATGCGCGAGTAGCGCCCGTCGAGCGTGTCCATCACCGAGCCGAGGATGAAGGCGACGCCGGCGAGGAAGAAGAGCCGCTGGGTGACGAGCGCGGCGGCGACCAGGTTGCCGACCAGGCCGGCGACCGAGATCGCGTTCGGCGTCAACCGCGACTCGATCAGTCGGTCGCGCGCGTAGGCGCGCAGCTCCTGGCCGTTGCGGCGACTGCTCGGGGCCCTCGGAGGGGCCGACGAATCCATTCGCGTCAGGCTAGTCGATTAGGGCCCTATACCTCGGCCTCTTGCGGCGAACTGCTGCGCCAGGACCAAGCGTGGGGTCTGGCCCGAGCGAGCAGCCACTGGGCGGTGAGAGCTGCAGTAGCGGCGACCAGCCAGCCGAGCGCGACGTCGAACCAGTAGTGGTTGGCGGTGACGATCACGACCCAGGCGATCAGCAGCGGCCAGGCGGCCCAGAAGGCTTTCGGGATCCAGTGGCGGCAGACTTTGAAGCCGGTGCCGCCGATCATCAGCGCGAAGGCGCAGTGCATGCTCGGCACCGCGGCGTAGGGGTTGATGAAGATCTTCGCCAGGGTCGAGTCGTGGTTGACGTTGGAGAAGTCGACGATCGTGTCGACGTAGCCGTGTTCGGGGAACATCCGCGGCGGCGCGGTCGGGTAGAGCGTGTAGCCGACCAGGGCGAGGCCCATCGAGACGACGAACATGTTGCGGACGAAGTAGTAGGACTCGTTGCGGAACAGGTAGAGCCAGACGAGGAAGCCGAGGGCGATCGAGAACTGGGCGTTGAGGTAGACCTGGTTGGCGAGGTCGATCAGCCAGTGGGCGGGCATGAAGAAGGCCTGCAGCGAAGGTTCGAACAGCGTGTGGGTCGACTGCTGGAGGTCGATGATCGCCTGGCCGTGGGCGATTGCCTCCGAGCGCTGGCCGTCGGCGATCCCGCGCACCAGCTCGTAGGCGACGTCGACCCCGACGAGGATCGCAAGCTGCCTTCCCGCGTCGCTCCAGCCCTGGGGCAGACGCGACCCGATCGCACTTAGGGCACGAGACATCTTGCAATTGTAATCGGGCAGTTAACGGTGGCGAATAGGGTCTCCGGCCTTGAGCTGGAAGCGGCCGGACAAGCGGCGGGTGCGGGCGATCAGAGACCGCCTGCGGGAGATCTACGGGGAGCCGGTCAACGAGCCCCACGGGCAGCCGATCGCCGAGCTTGTGAAGACGGTCTTGTCGCAGCACACGAACGACCGCAACAGGGACCGCTCGTTCGCGCGGCTGCGCGAGCGCTATCCGACCTGGGAGGAGGTGCGGGACGCGCCGGTCGACGAGCTCGAGGAGGCGATCCGGCCGGGCGGCCTGGCGCGGCAGAAGGCGCCGCGGATCCAGGCGATCCTCGAACGGCTGGGCGAGCGCCCCGACCTCGGCTGGACGCGCGACGCGCCGCGCGAGGAGTCGCTGGAGTTCCTGCTCTCGCTGCCCGGCGTCGGGCGCAAAACGGCGGCCTGCGTGCTGATCTTCACCTGGGGCATCCCCGAGATCCCGGTCGACGTCCACATCCACCGGGTCGGCGGCCGGCTCGGGCTGTTCCCCGAAAAGGCCTCGTTCGAGCGCGCCCACGACGAGATGCTGGCGATCACGCCGCCCGCGGACGCCTATGAGCTGCACATGAACCTGATCCGCCACGGCCGCGAGGTCTGCCGCCCGAAGCCGCGCTGCGGCGAGTGCGCGCTGCGGCGCATGTGTCCCTGGGCTCGCGCCCACCGCGAGCGCGGTTAATATGCCCGGCTGCTGATGAGCAAGAAGGTCTTCATCTCCTTCGCCGCGCTGGTCGTCGTCCTGGCGGCACTGATCCCCTGGCTGGTCTTCCGCGCCGACGGCGATGAAGTCGCCGAAGCCTCGGTCCCGGCGAGCCTGCAGGAAGGCAAGCACCTCTTCGACATCGACTGCGGCACCTGCCACACGCTCTACGCGGCGGGCGCCAACGGCAACTTCGGGCCGAACCTCGACGAACTGCTGGCGCCCGCCGGGCCGCCCGAAGGCCCCAACGCGGAAGCGACGATCGAAGCGACCGAAGGCCGCGTGCTCAACGCGGTCGAAAACGGCGTCGACAGCAGCACCACGCCGGGCCGCATGCCGGCCGGCATCGTCAACGAGGCGCAGGCGAAGGAAATCGCCGCCTTCGTCGCCCACGTAGCCGGCCAGGGCTAAAACAGCCGGCCGACGGGCCGAAAACCCACCCTATAGGTGGGAAATCGGCCCATCGGCCGGGTTGGTTAGTGGCCTACTAGGTGCAGGACGCTTACTACGCCTGCGTGGTCGGAGGGCCAGAACGGGGGTTCTGCCTGGAACGGGGCGTCGCCGATCAGTTCGGCTTCGTGCCCGTTCGAGCGGGCGGTGCCGCGGCTGAGGATCAGGTCGATCCGCGTCCGCAGCGTCGAGCTCGGGTTGTTCAGCGCCCCCGGCGCGAGCGGCGGGGTATTCGACTCCTGACAGCAGGAGTCGCCGGGGCCGAGCTGGGCCTCGTCCCAGGCGTCACGGAACTGCCCGGGCGCGGTGAGCTGCGCGTAGGAGGTCGTCGTCGAGCCGTCCGAGGCGGAGTTGAAGTCGCCGGTGGCGACGATCGTCCCGCCGTTGCCCGGGCCGGCGAGGAACTCGGCTGCCTGTTCCTGCTGCACGAGCGGCGATTCCTCGGTTTCGAGGTGCGTGTCGACGAAGCGGAACGGCAGGTGCTTCAGCGTCGCGTCGATGCTGGCCCAGCCGCGGTCGAACGAGAGCGGGCCGACCGGCGAGGCGATCGTCTGCTGGGCGGTGTACTGGCCGCTCTGGGGGTTGCTCCAGGTCAGTCCCGGCGTGTCGTCGTTGACGAGGATCACGTCGCGATCTTGCAGCTGCACCGAGCAGGTGATTTCCGGCCCCGGCTGGACGCAGCCCTGTTCGGCCAGGGCGAGCGGCGCCGGCCCGATGCTGGCGTTGTCCGAGATCGAGCCAACCGAGTAGTGCAGCCCGCGGGCTGCGAGGTCGCTCTGCAGGATCGCGAGGAAGTCGTAGCCGGCGGGCGGGCTGGCGCCGCCGGTGGTCCACTTCGTCACCTCCTGCAGGCCGATCAGGTCGGGCTGCTTTTCCTCGATCTCGCCGGCGACAGCTTCGGCGCGCGCCGGGAAGTTCGTGTACTGCACCGTCGCGTAGATCCGCGCGACGGCTTCGACGAATTCTTCCGGGGTTTGCGCCGCGAGCGCCGGCCCGAGGCTGGAGCCCAGATAGAGGTTCTGCGTCATCACGGTCAGATGGCGCTTGCCGTGGTGGCCGTGGCCGTGGTGGCGATCCCGGCCGTGGCCGTGGTGGTCGCCTCGGCCGTGGTCGTGGCCGTGGTGGTTGCCGTTGTGGCCGCGGCCGTGATCGTCTCCGTGTCCGTGCCCGTGCGCGGCCGCCGTGGCCGGCAGGAGGGCGAGAGCGAAGGCTGCCGCGAGCGCCGCCAGCCAGAGGCGACGAGCCGGTGCGTGAGCGTGACTCAAGATTTTCTCCTCATTCCGTGATTGGTCGAGGCGCCTCCCCAAGTGCCCGCCACACGGTGCGCAAAACCAATATACGCAGATCGATTTGACATCGAGTTCAAATCTGCCACACTGCGACTTAGATTTTTAGAGTCCGCACGGCGGCTCTCAAACCAGTCAAGACGAAAACCCTGGACTTCGGAGGTAATTGGTGGGCAAGACGATCGGCATCGACCTGGGCACGACCAACTCATGCGTGGCGGTGATGGAGGGCGGCGAGCCGACCGTACTCGAGAACTCCGAGGGCGGGCGCACGACCCCCTCGGTCGTCGCCTTCGCCGACTCCGGCGACCGCCTCGTCGGCACCGTCGCCAAACGGCAGGCGGTGATGAACCCGGAGAACACGATCTTCTCGATCAAGCGCTTCATGGGCCGCAAGGAGGCCGAAGTCAAAGAGGAGGAGACGATCGTCCCGTACAAGGTCGAGGCGGGCCCGAACGGCGACGTGCGCGTCGATGCGCGCGGCAAGCAGTACAGCCCGCCGGAGATCAGCGCGATGATCCTGCAGAAGCTGAAGACCGACGCCGAAGCGAAGCTCGGCGAAACGGTCGACAGCGCGGTGATCACCGTCCCCGCCTACTTCAACGACGATCAGCGCCAGGCGACCAAGGACGCCGGCAAGATCGCCGGGCTCGACGTCAAGCGGATCATCAACGAGCCGACCGCCGCCTCGCTCGCCTACGGGCTGGAGAAGGAGGAGGCCGACCACACGATCCTCGTCTTCGACCTCGGCGGCGGCACCTTCGACGTCTCGGTGCTGGAAATCGGCGACGGGGTCTTCGAGGTCAAGTCGACCGCCGGCGACAACCACCTCGGCGGCGACAACTGGGACAAAGCGATCGTCGAGTGGCTGGTCGCCGAGTTCAAGAAGGACCAGGGCGTCGACCTGGCCGCTGACAAGAACTCGCTGCAGCGCCTCTACGAGGCGGCGGAGAAGGCGAAGATCGAGCTCTCCTCGGCGCAGGAGACGCAGATCAACCTGCCCTTCATCACCGCGGTCGAGGGCCAGCCGAAGCACCTCGACATGAAGCTCAGCCGCTCGAAGCTCAACGAGCTGACCGGCGACCTGCTGGACCGTATCGTCGGCCCGGTCAAACGGGCGCTCGACGACGCCGACGCCTCGATCGACCATGTCGTCCTGGTCGGCGGCATGTCCCGGATGCCGGCGGTGCGCGACAAGGTCAAGGAGCTGACCGGCAAGGACCCGCACCAGGGCGTCAACCCGGACGAGGTCGTCGCCGTCGGCGCCGCGATCCAGGCCGGTGTGCTGGGCGGCGAGGTCAAGGATGTGCTGCTGCTCGACGTCACCCCGCTGACCCTCGGGATCGAGACCAAAGGCGGCGTGATGACGAGGCTGATCGAGCGCAACACGACGATCCCGACGAAGAAGTCGGAGGTCTTCTCGACCGCCGAGGACAACCAGCCCTCGGTCGAGATCCACGTCCTGCAGGGCGAGCGCGAGATGGCCGGCGGCAACAAGAGCCTCGGCAAGTTCCAGCTGACCGGGATCCCGCCGGCGCCGCGCGGGTTGCCGCAGATCGAGGTCACCTTCGACATCGACGCCAACGGCATCATCCACGTCGCCGCCAAGGACCTCGGCACGCAGAAAGAGCAGAAGATCGAGATCAAATCCGGCTCCGGGCTCTCCGACGAGGAGATCCAGAGCATGGTCTCCGACGCCGAATCGCACGCCGATGACGACAAGCGGCAACGCGAGCTGGCGGAAGCGCGCAACGTCGGCGAGAACGCCGCCTACCAGTCCGAGAAACAGCTCGAGGAGCTGGGCGACAAAGTCGACTCCTCGAACAAGGAGGAGATCGAGGCGGCGATCAAGGAGCTGCGCGAGGCGCTCGGCTCCGACAGCAAAGAGGAGATCGAGTCGAAGACCGAGGCGCTTACCGCGGCGATGACCAAAGTGTCGGAGCAGATCTACGCGGCGGCGCAGGAGCAGGCGCAGGCGGCCTCCGAGGACGGGGCCGGCGGCGAGTCGGGCTCGGATGACGAGGAGGAAGTGGTCGAGGCCGAGGTGGTCGACGAGGGCGATGAGTCGTGATCGAGGAAAGGGACGAGGAGGAGCAGGCGGTCCCCCCTCCCCCGCCACCCGCGGGAGATGAGGTGGAGCACGATCTCGATGCGCTACTCGAAGAGCGGGATCAGTACCTGGATCTCGCCAAGCGGACTAAGGCTGACTTCGAGAACTTTCGCAAGCGGATGAGCGCCGAGGTTCTGGCCGCCTCGGGACGTGGGAAAGCTGAAGTGCTGCGGGATGTACTGCCAGTGCTCGATGACCTGGAGAGGGCTATTCAGGCTGCGGGGCTCGATCCGGAGGGGGACTCGCCGGACGGGTTGGCGCATGGGGTGCTGCTGGTCTTTCGCAGCCTGCGCGAGTCGCTTACCAAGCATGGGATCGAGGCTGTCGATCCGGCCGGGGAGCGGTTCGATCCGCAGTGGCACGAGGCGCTCTCGATGCAGGCGGCCGACGGGGTCGCGTCCGGAACCGTGGTCGAGACGATGCAGAAGGGCTACCGGCTCGGCGAGCAGCTGCTGCGGCCGGCGCGCGTCGTGGTGGCGGAGTAGGAGGAGCGCTTGGCGGATGACCTCTACAAGGTGCTGGGCGTCTCGAAGGGGGCGAGCGACGAGGAACTCAAGAAGGCGCACCGCAAGCTGGTGCGCAAGTACCACCCCGATCGCAACCCCGACGACGCCGCGGCCGAGGAGAAGTTCAAGCAGGTCCAGGGCGCCTACGACACGCTCTCCGATCCCGAGAAGCGCAAGGAGTACGACTCGGGCGGCATGTTCGCCGGCGCGGGGGCCGGCGGCGCCGGGTACGGGCCGTTCACGGCCGGGCCGGCCGGCGGCGGCAACTTCGTCGACCTCGGCGACCTGGGCGAGATCTTCTCGATGTTCACTGGCGGCGGCGGCCGGCGGCAGCCGCGCCAGCAGCGCGGCGCCGACCTCGAAACGGAAGCGCCGCTGAGCTTCAAGCAGTCGATCGAGGGAACCGAGGTGCGCGTTCCCGGGGCCGCCGGGAAGACGCTCAGGGCGAAGATCCCCGCCGGGGTCAAGAACGGATCGCGGATCAAGATCGCCGGCAAGGGCGAACCGAGCCCGACCGGTGGCCCGCCCGGCGACCTCTACGTCGTCGCCCGGGTCCTGCCCTCCCCGGTCTTCAAGCGGCTCGACGGCGGCAACCTCGAGGTGACGGTGCCGATCACGGTCGCCGAGGCGCTGCGCGGCGGCACGATCGAGGTGCCGGCGCTACAGGGGACGAAGAAGATCAAGGTCGCGGCCGGGACCAGGCACGGCTCGATCCAGCGCCTGCGCGGCGAGGGCGCGCCGAAGCCGGGCGGCAAGGGCCGCGGCGACATCCGCTACCGGCTCGAGATCGAGCTGCCGAAGGAGCTGACCGAGGAGCAGCGGGAGGCCGCCGACCGGCTGGCCGAGTCGTTCAACGGCGCCGACCCGCGCGCCGAGCTGCTGCGCAAGGCCGAACGATGAGCCCGGCGCGGCGCGAACGGGTCGAAATATCGGTCGAGGACAGCCGTGGCGTGTTCATGATCTCGGTCGCCGCCGAGCTCGCCCACATGCACCCGCAGACGCTGCGCATGTACGAGGCGCGCGGGTTGATCGAGCCGCAGCGCTCGGCCAAGAACACGCGCCTCTACTCGCAGCGCGACGTCGAGCGGCTGCGCCACATCCAGCGGCTCACCGCCGCCGGCCTCAACCTCAGCGGCGTGGAGATCGTGCTCGAGATGGAAGCCGAGGTCGAGCGGATGAAGGCAAAGCTCGAGCGGATGCGGCGCCACGCCGCCGAGCTCGAACGCCGGCTCGGCGCTTAGCGCGGCACCGCGGTGAACTTCAGCTTCGCGTAGCCGGCCCTTCGACGCACGCAGACCCAGCGCCTCGCACGACCCCTGCGGCCGACGGCCCTGGCCCGGCAGCGGAAGCCGCGGCCGGCGAAGGCGCGTTTGCCCGGCCGCTTGGCGGCGGCGAGGACAAGGCCGCGCGCGGTCTGGCAGCGCGCCGCGTAGAGGCTGCCGGAGTGCAGACCGCGATAGTCGATCGACACCCTGGTCGGCCCGCGCAGAAGCTTGACGCCGCCCACAGCGCAGCTACGCGCTGCGCTGGTGACGCCGTTCCCGCTGAGCCCGTCGACAACTACCACCAGCACCCCGTCCGGGCCCGGCGGATCGACGATCTGGGGAGCATCGCTCGGCGGGGAATCGCCCTTGTATGCGTAACTGCCGCCACCCGCCCCGCCGCTGCCGCCGTAGTCGTTGATGCCCGAGTGGCCGCCGTCACCGCCGCCTCCGCCTCCGCCGAAGCCACCGCCACCGCCACCCCCGTGGCCTCCGTTGCCGCTGCCGTCTTCACCGCCGACGCCGTACTTTTCGCCGCCGAAGAAGCCGCTGTTGTTGATCCACAACGCGTTGCCGCCGCTGCCGGCGCTGCCGCCCATGCCGCCGATCCAGTCGGCGCCCGGCCGGCCACCGCCGTCAGAGCTCTTGGCGCCGCCGACGCCGTTGTACCCGGCATGAGCCCTGTGGCTGCCCTGTGCAGCGTTGCCTCGTTCGCCGGCGGCAACCGCCGTCTTGGTGGTGGCGACCGCCTTCCCGCCCGTGCCGCCGTGCTTGCCGGCCGTGCCGGCCGAGGACTCCTTCCCCCCACCGCCGCCACCGGCGGCAATCAGGACGACGTTCTGCCCTTCCCCTTCGCAGGCGCCGGGCGGGCCGGCCACCTGCGGGATCGCAATCGCGTTGCCGGCCGCTTCAATCCCCTCTTCGGCGAGAACGCAGGGGCGCGGCCCGGCGCCCGGGGCGACGTCGGCGGCCGTCACCAGCGTCGCCGCCCCGCCGGAGCCCGTTCCCTCGTAGCCGTGGGAGCCGAGGTAGTAGTGGAGCGTGGTCGAGCCGAGCGCAGCCGCGTAGCCGGCGGGGCTCGCGTAGTAGGTCTCCGCGAACCCGCTGTCGCCACCGCCGCCTCCTCCGCCTCCGGCAGCCCCGCCCGCGCCGCCGAAGGCCTCGATCCAGACCCCGGAGCTGGATGGGTCGCCGCCGAGGCCTTCGACCAGCTTGGCGAGGTCGAGCGAGGATCGCTGGAAGTAGCCGTCGGCGTAGGTGCAGGTCGCGCGCAGCCCATCGCCGGCCGCTTCCTTGACGCAGTTGGGGCGCGGCGGGGTCGGCCAGATTTCGTTGCCCGGTTCGACTTCGCGGAAGGCGCCGCCCGGTTCGGAGATCTTGATTTCCCCGTATTGACCTTGGTCGACGCAGCGCATCGCCTTGTCGAAGGCTGGTACTCGTTGCCCTGTCCGAGCCCGCCGGGGCCTTGCCACGCGGCGCTCTTGAACAGATGGACCCCGCCGCAGGCGCCGCCCCCGGCGCTCACCAGGCTGACCGCCTTGCCTGCGTTCCACTCGCTGCCGTTCCAACAGGTACTGCCCGTGGAGGTTTCGACCCCGGTCTCACAGAGGCCGAGGAAACTGAGGCGGGCGGCCGAAGTAGACCTGCGGCCAGTAGTCCTGGTACGCGAGCTGGCGGACGCGGAAGAGGTAGGCGTTCTGCGCCTCGAGCAATTCCTCGGTGCTCACGCCCCACGGTCCCTTCTCGTTCGCGTTGACGGCGGCGAGCCTGCCGGGATCGGAGAGCAGCATTTCCCCGGTCAGCTTCGCCCCACGCTGCTGCGCCGTGAGCACCCCGGTGACCTGGGTGTCGACCGAGACCTCCTCTTCGTGCAACTGCGCCGAGAGCAGCAGGTACTCGTTGGTCAGTTCGACCGGGTTCCCCGCCGTCGCCTGGACCACCGACGCAATCCCCTGTCCGAGCCCGGACACCTGGCCGATCACCTGCGCCGTGGTCGCGACCGCGGTTCCGCTGCCCGAGAGGGCCGCGACGATCTTCGCGACCGAGCCCAGCGCCTGGAAGGAGAAGCCGGCCCAGAAGGCGCCGGTTGCCCGATGGGAGTTCGACAACTGCCCCTTGAGCTTGGCGAGCATCGCCGATTCGATCGCCTCGGCCGCCTGGCTCAGTTCGGTGACCTCACCGGCCTGGCTTTCGTACTGGACCTGCGCCAGCGTCCCCAGGAAGGCTTCCACCTGCGCCCGCGCGGCGACCTCGTCGATCATCTGGTTCTTGGCGCAGGTCAGGTCCGCTTCGGTGAAGGGCGCGCCCGCCGCCGGCATCGCCGCGGTCGCGATCGTCGCTTCGGAGACCTCGTTGCTCAGATCCAGGTACTTGGCGCGCAGGGTCGTCGCGGCGATCCGCACGTTGGCCGCGTTCGCCCCGCTCGCCGCCGCTTCGGTGGTCGCGCAGGAGTCGCCGTCGAGGTTGTCGGCCCTGCGCGCCCCGCCGCTGCCGCTGTGGTCGATGCCTTCGCACGCGCCGGCGTCCGCACCACTCCATAGCGAGAGCCCTTCGTTGTAGCCGAGAACCTCGGTCAGGTAGGCGAAGGCGACCTGCTGGCAGCTCGCCGCCGTCGCGCCGGGCGCCGGCGTCAACAGCCACGGGATCTGGTCCTGGAAAGCGATCTGCAGCAGCTCGGCTTCCGGCGGGGTCCCCACCGGATTGCCTTCGGTCGGGAAGACGGCGCCGTAGGTGGCACGCTGCAGCACCCCGGTCAGCCGCCCCGCGGCGACATGCAGCTTGTCCGCTTCCGCGACCCCTTCGGCGATCGCCGAGCTGGCGCTGTAGCCGGCGCGGATCTGGCCGGTGATGTTGGCGGCATGTGGCCGTTCGCCGGCGGAAAGCATCGAGTAGGTGCCGTCGGCGGCCACCGCGCGCCCGAACACATCGGGGTTGACGCCAAGCCGTTCGAGCTGCCGCTGCGCCGCGATGAAGCTGCCCGCCCCTGGCTCGAAGGCGAATCCGCCGATGTCGCCGTTGGAGACGATCGCGACGCCGAGCTCTTCTTCGTAGGCGTCCTTCAGCTCGGCCGCGAGCTGGGCCCAGTCGAGGCCGGTGTCGGTCCCGGCGCCGCCGGCGTTGGTGACGAAGGCGGCGCGGCGGACCGAGCCAGCCGGGTTGACGGGGTCGAAGGTGAAGACGGCGAAGCCATCCTGGTCGGCGGGCAGGCCGACGGGGACGAGCGGCACCTGTTCCCCAGCGAGTTCAAAGGCGTCGCCCCCGGGAGCGGTGTCGGCCGGGACCCGGGTGTCGTATGGGATCGCGTCCGGCCAGGCGAAGGCGCGGGTCAGTTCCAGCGTCTCGGCCGCGGGCTGGTCGGAGACCACCTTGAGCCCGCCGACCAGCGCGCCGGGGGCGCCCAGGGAGCCGTCCGGCGCCCGGATCCGAGTCGCACCGAAGTTGACCGCCGCCTTGCCTTCGAGCGTGCCGGGAACGGCGACCAGGGAGAAAGGGGTCCCGTTGAGGCCCTTGAGCGGCTGCGGCTTCTCGCTTTCGTCGCCGATGTTGAAGTTGCCCAACCCCTCGGCCAACTCTTCCGCGTCGGAGAGGGCGCCCGCGCGCAGCGCGATCAGCACCAGCTTGTCGGATTCGTAGACCGGGACGCCCTGGCCGGGATTTTCGATCAGCCGTTCCTTCGCCGCCGTTGTTCGGGTAGAAGCAGGGCGGTTCGGCCGCGGCCTGCCCCCCGCCTTCGCATTCGCGGGTCTGCGCGACCGCGATCCCGGCGGCGCCGCCGACCGTCGCCATCGTGTCGACCGCCGCCAGCGGCTGCGCCTTCGCTTCGACCGCGGCGGTGTCGAAGGCGGTGGTCGCGTGATCGCCCGCCGGGGCCGAGGCCCGCGTCGTCGCCAGGCGCAGTACGTAGCGGCCCGGCAGGTCCGTGCGCAGCCGCGGCCTGACGGCGTCGCCGCCGGTCAGGGCCGGGTGGCTGCCCCGCGGGGCGCTCACGACCTTCCAGCCGTAGCGCAGCCCGCCGGCCGCGCGGCCGTCGCGGCGCAGGCTGGGCCGGGAGGCGCCGCCGTCGAGCTGCACCGTCTCGCCGGCGCGAGCGCCGCGGTCGCGGCCGGCAGCAGCGAGCGTGAGCCGGCGCGGCACGACGAAAACGCGCTTGAACTTGCGGATCTGGCCGTCGAAGCGGGTGACCCGCACACGCAGGACATTGCGCCCGTGGCGCAGGCCGTCAGCGGCGCCGAGCTCCGCTCCCCGCCGCAGGGAGAGCTCGTCGGCGAACTGGGCCGACACATCGCGGCCGTTGAGCCGCACGAGCACAGCGGCGTGCAGCCTGGCGAGACGCAGAGCGACGCGCAGGCCATGACGGGAGATGTAGCGGGCGCGGAAGCGCCGCACCAGCTTGCGCGAAGGATGGACCAGCGTGAAGGAGACCGTGTCACGGTCGCGCGCCCTTCCCCGGGCGGCGACAACGTGGAGGAAGTTGCGCCCCCGCTTCAGGGCGCGCACATCGGTCCGGGCGATGCGCGCCGAGAGCACCCCGCCGCCGCCGCGGCGCAGCAGGCGGCGCACGCCGACTCCGTTGAGGCTGGCGCGACGCAGCTTCGCCCCCTTGGCCAGTCGCACCCGCACCGTCACCGCGCGCCCGTGGGCCAAGCCCTCCTGCTTGGGGCTGAGCACCTGGAACAGCGGCTTGTCCGCGGCGCCTGCAGGCCTCGCCGGTGCGGTCAGCGCCACGGCGAGGCCGAGCACTGCGACGATGGCTGCCCGCCTGCCAAGCATCGACGGGATCCTTATCGGCGGCCCGGTCGGAATCCGTAACAATGCGACTCCCAGTGCAGCCCGACCGCTTCACCGTCAAGTCCCAGGAAGCCGTTGCCGCGGCGCAGCAGCTGGCTGCGACGCGGCGCAACTCCGAGGTCGCCCCCGCCCACCTGCTGCTCGCCCTGGTCCAGCAGGACGACGGGCTGGTGGCGCCGATCCTGCGCAAGGCCGGCGCCGACCCGGCGGCGGTCGGGACGGGCGCGAACGAGGCGGTCGAGGCGCTGCCGAAGCTGAGCGGCGCCGAGCAGCCCGAGGTGCGTCCCTCCTCCGCCTTCCTCGCGGTGCTGCAGGGGGCGGAGCGCGAGATGGGCAAGCTCGGCGACGAGTACATCTCGACCGACCACATCCTGCTGGCGATGACCGACAAGGGCTCGGGCCTCGCCGAGCTGCTGCCCGACGCGACGGCACTGGAGAAGGCGATCGGCGAAGTCCGCCCGCAGCGGGTCACCACCCCCGAGCCGGAGACGACGGCGCAGGCGCTGGAGAAATTCGGCCGCGACCTGACCGCCGAGGCGCAGAGCGGCAAGCTCGACCCGGTGATCGGGCGCGACGAGGAGATCCGCCGCGTGATCCAGGTGCTCTCGCGGCGGACCAAGAACAACCCGGTGCTGATCGGCGACCCGGGGGTCGGCAAGACGGCGATCGTCGAGGGGCTGGCGCAGCGGGTCGTCAACGGCGATGTGCCGGAGAGCCTGCGCGACCGGCGCGTGATCGCGCTCGACATCGGCTCGCTGCTCGCCGGCTCCAAATACCGCGGCGAGTTCGAGGAGCGGCTGAAAGCGGTGCTCTCCGAGGTCCAGGAGGCGGAGGGGCAGATCGTCCTCTTCCTCGACGAGCTGCACACGATCGTCGGCGCCGGCGCGGCGGAAGGCGCGGTCGACGCCGCCAACCTCTTGAAGCCGATGCTGGCCCGCGGCGAGCTGCGCGCGGTCGGCGCGACGACGCTCGACGAGTACCGCAAGCACATCGAGAAGGACGCGGCGCTGGAGCGGCGCTTCCAGCCCGTGCTCGTCGGCGAGCCCGACATCGGCGACACGATCGCGATCCTGCGCGGGCTCAAGGGGCGCTACGAGGAGCACCACGGCGTGCGCATCGCCGACTCGGCGATCGTCGCCGCGGCGACGCTCTCGGAGCGCTACATCGCCGACCGCTTCCTGCCCGACAAGGCGATCGACCTGATCGACGAGGCGGCCTCGCGGCTGAAGATCGAGATCGACTCGGTGCCGACCGAGATCGACGAGGTCGAGCGGCGCGTGCAGCAGCTCGAGATCGAGCGCGAGGCGCTGAAGAAGGAGAGCGACGAGGCGTCGAAGGCGCGGCTCGAGGCGCTCGAGGCCGAGCTGGCCGAGCTGCGCGAGAGCTCGGGCGAGATGAAAGCGCGCTGGCAGAACGAGAAGGACGCGATCGAGGAGATCAAATCGGCGAAGGCGCGGCTCGAGGAGGCCGGGCGGGCGGCCGAACGGGCGGAGCGCGAGGGTGACCTGGAGGGCGCGGCGAAGCTGCGCTACGGCGAGATCCCGGAGCTCGAGAAGACCGTCGGCGAGGGCGAGCAGCGGCTCGCCGCGCTGCACTCCGAGCACGGCTCGATGCTGGCCGACGAGGTGACCGAGGAGGACGTCGCCGAGGTCGTCGCCAAATGGACCGGGATCCCGGTCAGCCGGTTGATGGAGGGCGAGGTCGAGAAGCTGATCCAGATGGAGGAGCGCCTGCACCAGCGGGTGGTCGGCCAGGACGAGGCGATCGCCGCCGTCTCGAACGCGCTGCGCCGCTCGCGCGCCGGGCTCTCGGACCCGAACCGGCCGATCGGCTCCTTCCTCTTCCTCGGCCCGACGGGAGTCGGCAAGACCGAGCTGGCGAAGAGTTTGACCGAGCTGATGTTCGACTCCGAGCAGGCGATCGTCCGCCTCGACATGTCCGAGTACATGGAGAAGCACACGGTGGCGCGGCTGATCGGCGCGCCGCCCGGCTACGTCGGCTACGAGGAGGGCGGACAGCTGACCGAGGCGGTGCGGCGGCGCCCCTACGCGGTGGTGCTGCTCGACGAGATCGAGAAGGCGCACCCCGACGTCTTCAACACGCTGCTGCAGCTGATGGACGACGGGCGGCTGACGGACGGCCAGGGGCGCACGGTCAGCTTCGCCAACACGGTGCTGATCATGACCTCCAACGTCGGCAGCGACCGGATCGTCGCCGAGTCGGTCGACGAGAAGATCCGCGAGCAGATCGAGGAGGTGCTGGCGGCGACCTTCAAGCCGGAGTTCCTCAACCGGATCGACGACACGGTGATCTTCCACCGCCTCTCCAAGGCCGACATCGGCCGGATCGTCGAGCTGCAGGTCGACCAGCTGGTCGGCCGGGTGCGCGAGCGCGGGATCGAGGTCGAGCTGACGGGCGACGCCCGCACCCTGCTCGGCAACCTCGGCTACGACCCGACCTACGGCGCCCGCCCGCTGAAGCGCGTCGTGCAGAAGCAGCTCGTCGACAAGCTGGCGCTGAAGCTGCTCGAGGGCGAGTTCGCCGGCGGCGACACCGTCCGCGTCGACGCCGCCGACGGCGAACTGGTCTTCGAGAAGGCGGCGGCGGCCTGAGCGTTTGTCGGGTCAGAACTGACCGATTATCAGGTCCTCAGCCGTAGACGTCTGCCGGCTCGACCGAGATCAGGTCGGGGTGCTTGACGTCGACATTCGCAGCGGAGGCGAGGACGAGCCTGGCCTCGGGGACCTCGAGCAGGTCCCTGATCGCGAGCAGGCGCT
>Ga0102953_1000587_pt1 | contig 24745 bp, 25 predicted proteins | sample SalPon2A_C_D2_MG_FD_78509 | JGI IMG/M metagenome (GOLD analysis project Ga0102953, IMG submission 78509) | Soil microbial communities from South San Francisco under conditions of wetland restoration - Salt Pond MetaG R2A_C_D2_MG | ecosystem: Environmental > Terrestrial > Soil > Wetlands | place... | reverse complement strand
GAACAGGTCCAGCTCGGGCAGGCACGGGGGCACGCCGCCACCCACCGCTTTCGCTGCCTGCCCGAGGTCGCCGCCAACCTGGTCGAGGGGGACATCCTCACGCCGGAAGGCGGAAGCAACTACGCCGTGTTCGAAGTGCTGCCCATTCCGAACCGACTGACCCGCGTTTTCGTGGTGGAGCGATGAGACTTTCCCATACCGCCGACATCACGCCCATCTCCATCCCCGGCAGCGACGTCTATGTCCAGGTCGACTCCAGGGCCCTGGCCGATCGCTTCGGCGCTTCGGAGAAGGTGCTCGGTCTGGCGGCATGGAGGGCGGCCAAGAAGACCCGCGATTGGCTGATGACGCGAGTGCGGCGGGAGCTGGCCGCCCTCGCATCCCTGCCGCAAAGGGGAATCAAGGGGAGGTTCCGCCGCAAGAACAAGCCGCTCGCCGACAGCGGTTTCGCCGTACTCTGGATCGGGCTCAACCCCGTCGATGCTGCAAGGGCCGGCCGGCCCCGGCAGTTGAAGAAGGGGACCCGGGTCGGGCGCCACTTTTTCGACAAGGCTTTCACCGCCGCAATCTACTCCGGAACGAACAAGGTGTGGCGCCGGAAAGGGCGAGAGCGCTTCCCGGTGATCAAGATGACGGTGCCGCTCAATGATGCCATGGAGGACCTTCTGCCAAAGTTCCAGGCGGGAGCCGAGCGGTACTTTTCTTCCCGCCTCGAGCACGAGGTGCAATACGCCATGGGGTTGCTGTGATGTTCGATTTCGAGACCTTCTTCACCAACATCCTTGCCCACCTGCAGGGCGAATTCCCCACGGTTCCAACCGTGGAGGAGTATCCGCGCATCCGGAGGAAGATCGTCTCTCCGGCCATCCTGATGGAGCTGGCCGACCTTACGCCGATCGAGGATCCGGGCACCGAGCAGCTCGCCCTCGCGGCCCGCTTCGAGGCTCGGGTGGTCTTCGACCAGGCGCCGACGGACCCCGCGAAAATTCCCGACCTGCAGTGTCTCTCGCTGGCGGCTGGCGTGGCGCTCTCCATCTTCAAGAAGGGGCGCTTCGGCGTCTCCGGCGCCGGGTCGGCAAAGGGTCTGCGCATCGAGCCCGACCATTTCAAGCCCGAGCTTTCCGGCTACTGCGTCTGGCTGGTTGAGTGGACGCACGAGGTCCGGCTCGGAGATTCGGTATGGGACGGGCAGGGCGTGGTCCCGGTCGAGATCTGGGCGGGCACGTCTCCGGCCATCGGCGAGGGGCACGAGCCCGACTACACGGAGGTGACCGGTGGGTGACGTCGAGCTTCGCCTCACAGAGCTTGAGCGGCGCCTCTCGAACCTGCTGCGCCTCGGCACCGTCGAGCAGCTCGACGAGGACGCCGCCCGGATCAAGGTCCGTTGCGGCGACCTGCTGACCAGCTGGCTGCCCTGGTTCACCCGCCGCGCCGGCGAGGACCGCGACTGGTGGGCACCCGAGGAAGGTGAGCAGGTGATGGTCCTTTCGCCCTGCGGCGAGCCGTCGATCGGCGTGGCGCTGCCGGCGGTCTACCGGGACGCCTACCCGGCGCCGGCCAACAAGAAGACGGTATGGCGCCGGACCTTCGCAGACGGCACGGTCATCGAGTACGACCGCGCCTCGCACAAGCTCTACGCCAACGTCGTCGGCGGCACCATCGATGCCCGGGCCGACGTCTCGGCAATCATCACCAGCCCCCTGGTCAAGGCCGTGGCGGCGACAAAGGTAGTCCACGAATCTCCGCTGACGGAGATGACCGGGAACCTGTCCGTGGCTGGCGGCATCACCTGCCTGGGCAGCTACGGAGCCAGCGGCGGGAAGATCCAGACCCCCGGCGATATCGAGTCGACCGGCGGCGACGTCAAGGACAAGGTGCGGGCCCTGAACGAGGACCGCGCCATCTACAACGGTCACGATCACCCCGGAGACAGCGGCGGCACCACCGGCCCGCCGAACCAGGATATGTAGGGGCGGACCCGCGTGTCCGCCCGGGAGGAGAAGCCCATGCCCAAGTACGAAGTCGTCAAACCGTTTCGCGGCCCCGACGGGAACGATCTCGCCGCCGGCGATCCCGTCGAGTTGACCGCCCGCCAGGCCAAGTACCTGAAGCTTGCCGGCAAGGTGAAGGAACCCGCCTCGGCCAAGGCCAGGGCGGGCAAGCCGGCCGCTGAAAAGAAACCCGAGACGCCCGCCTCCGCCAAGGCTCCGGCGGGTAAAAAGGAGAAATAAGCCATGCCCGAGATCTTCCTCCACGGGATCGAGGTCCTCACCCTCGACAGCGGCCGGCGCCCGATTCAGACCGTCCGCTCCAGCGTCATCGGCATTGTCGGCACCGCGCCCGACGCCGATGCTGCCGCCTTCCCCCTGAACACGCCGGTGATGATCGCCGGCAGTCGTCTCGACGCAGCCAAGCTCGATACGGTGGGCGACGGGGCGGGGACGCTCCCCGACGCCCTCGACGCCATCTTCGACCAGGCCGGCGCCGTGGTCGTTGTGGTGCGAGTCGACGAGGATGTCGATGACGCGGTGACCAAGGCCAACGTGATCGGCGGGGTCGATGCCCAGACAGGACAGTACAGCGGCGTGCACGCCCTGCTGGCGGCCGCCTCGGATCTGGGAGTGACGCCGCGCATTCTCATCGCGCCCGGCTTCACCTCCGAGCGGCCCGAGGACTTGCCTGACAACCCGGGAACCTATCTGGCCAACCCGGTGGTTTCCGAACTGGAGAGCATTGCCGACCGGCTGCGGGCGGTGATCGTCGCGGACGGTCCCGATACCAACGACGCCGACGCCCAGGCTTACGCGGGCGACTTCGGTAATGAGCGCATCTACGTCGTCGACCCCGGCGTCAAGATCGACGTCGACGGGGTGATCTCCACCGACCCCGCCTCGGCCCGGGTAGCCGGGCTGATGGCTCGCTCGGACAACGAGCGCGGCTTCTGGTGGAGCCCCTCGAACCAGGAGATCTACGGCATCGTCGGCACCTCCCGCGCGGTCGATTTTACCCTGGGAGACGCCAACGCGCGGGCCAACATCCTCAACGAGGCGAACGTCGCCACCATCATCCGGCAGAACGGCTACCGGCTGTGGGGCAACCGCACCCTTTCCGCCGATCCGCTGTGGGCGTTCCTCTCCCACGTGCGCACCCACGACATGATTCTGGAGAGCCTGCTGCAGGCGCACCTGTGGGCCGTCGACCGCAACATCACCAAGACCTACGCCGAGGACGTCAGCGAGGGAGTCAACGCCTACCTCGCCCACCTGGCCGCTCAGGGCGCGATCAGCGGCGGCCGCTGCTGGCTCGACCCGGAGCTGAACACCGCCGAGGCGATGGACGCGGGCAAGGTCTACTTCGATTTCGACTACGGCCGCTACGGCGTCGCCGAGCACGTAACCTTCCGCGCCCGGGTGAACAACGACTACACCGTCGAGGCGATTTTCGGATAAAAACCCGTGAGGTGTGAGGCGTGGGGAGTGAGGCGAAAAAGCCTTCAACCCCTCACCCCTCACGCCTCACGCCTCACAAGGAGTTGGCCATGATCCCCAAGGTACTCAAGAACTTCAACCTGTTCGTCGACGGTCGCGGTTATGCCGGCAAGTGCGACGAAATCACCCCGCCCAAGCTCACCCTCAAGGTGGACGAACACCGCGCCGGCGGCATGGATGTCCCGGTCGAACTCGACATGGGGATGGAGAAGCTGAACATGGAGGCGACCCTGGCCGAGTACGTAGCCGAGGTGATTTCCCTGTTCGGGCTGACCACCTCCGGCGTCAAGGCCCTCACCCTGCGCGGCGCCCTGGAAGGCGACGAGGGCGTTGTCCCCGTGGTGATCAACATTCGCGCCACGGTCAAGGAGATCGACCTCGGTACCTGGAAGGCCGGCGAGAAGGCGGCAAAAAAGCTCCAGTTCGCCTGCCGCTACTTCAAGTACACCCAGGACGGCACCGAGCTTGTCGAGATCGACGTCGAGAACATGATCCGGAAGATCAACGGCGTCGACCAGCTCGAAGCCCAGCGCAAGGCGCTTGGGATCTGACGACCCCATCGTGGGGGCAGGGCGCACACATGGGTGCGCCCCTACGTGATCGTTTCAATCGAGGAGGCATAAACCCATGGAAAAAATCGAGCTGAACACCCCGGTCACCAGCGCCGGGGTTGAAATCAAGGAGCTGAAGATGCGCGAGCCGAAGGTTCGCGACATGCTGGCCGCCGAGAAGGCCGGAAAGGGCGCCGCCGTACAGGAAATCGCCATGTTCGCGGCCCTCTGCGAGGTGGAGCCGGCTGTCATCGAGGAGCTCTCGATGAAGGACTACAAGAAGGTCCAGGAGGCGTATCAGGATTTTTTGTCCTGAGCGCCGAGGCAACCCGGCAGATCGTCCTCTGCGTGGCGCATGCCACGGGATGGAGCCGGGCGGAGCTGCTGGAGCTCGACATCGAAGAGTTGATGGAGTGGGACCGTTCGTGGCGTGAAGTGGTGAAGGCCTCGGGCGGAAGCTGAGGAGAAGGAAAGCATGCAGAAGAACTGGTCACTGGGAGTCACCATCGGAGCCACCATGGACGGCGGGTTCAAGCGCGTCGTCGGCTCTGCCCGTGAGCAGTTCGACACCCTCGGCAAATCGATCAAGGGCCTGCAGAACCAGCGGGGCCTGATCGAGCGCGTCGAGAAGGACCGGGCCGCGCTGGAGAAGGCGCGGCTCAAGCTCGGCGCCACCCAGAAAGAGGTGCTGCAGCTCAAGGCCGCCCTGCACAAGGACCCGGACAACAAGGGGCTGGCTGCCGACCTGGAGAAAACCCGGAACAAGGCGTCCCGCCTCGGCCAGTCGCTGGAGCGGCAGCGGGACCAGCTGCGCCGCAGCGAACAGGCGATGCAGAAGGCCGGCGTCGAGGTCCGGGACATGGCCCGGGAGTACACCCGCCTGGGCAAGGCGATCGACGAGACCCGCAAGAAGCGTGTCCGCCTCGGCAAGGCGATGGAGCGCAAGGCCGCCGCCGGCCGGCGCTTCTCCGACATGCGCGGGCAGGCCCTCGGGCTGGCGGGTCTCGCCTACGGCGGGGCCCGTCTGCTCGGCGAGGCGGGAGCCTTCGGCCGAAGAGGTACCCGACTCTCCACCGTCATCAACACCACCGAACTTGAGAAGGATCTGGCCGCCTCCAGGAAGCACGCCCTCGACTTTACCCGCCGGGCCCTGGGTACCGAGACCGAGGTCCTCGATATCGAGTATGCGCTGAACTCGGCCGGCCTCGAAGCGGCAACCTCCCGCTTCGGATCCGAGGTGGTTTCCAAGGTCTCGACCATCACCGAAGGGGCCGCCGAACAGGTGGGCGAGGTGATCGCCACCACCTTCAACAACCTCGGCGACCGCATCGAGGGCAACGCCGGGCAGAAGCTGACCCGAATCGGCGAGCTACTGACCAAGACCCAGTTCAAGTTCCAGATTCGCGACTTCGGCCAACTGGGCGAATCGATGAAGCTGGCCACACCCGCTCTGGCCCAGTTCAACGTCGATCTGGAACAGGGCGTCACGCTGGTGGGTGCCCTCAATTCCGCAGGCCTGCAGGGCAGCATGGCCGGCACGGCCCTGGCGGCCACCTTCCGCAACCTCTCCAAGGCCTCCAAGGAATTCGGTTTCGACCTGGCCCGCAATACCAAGGGGGGCATCGACTTCGTCGCCACCATGGAGAACCTCTCCGATGCCATCGGCGGCTTCGAGGGGATGGACCAGGACACGATCGACCGCCTGCAGAAGGTTTTCGGCGAAGAGGGAATCCGCATGGTTTCCCTCCTTGGCCCCAAATACAAGGAACTCGCCGCCGCCCAACGCGACGTCGCCGACGGCTCCCGGGGGATCATCGACAAGAACTACCAGCGCTTCCTCGAGGACGCCGCGGGACAGACCCAGCTTTTTTCCAACAATGTCCGCTTTCTCGGGCTGACCTTCGCCAACACCCTGCTGCCGGCGGTCAATGCCGTGCTCAAGCCGGCCGCCTCCGTCGCCGGGTGGGCGGGCGAGATGATCGAGCGGTTCCCTTGGCTCGGCCGCCTGGTCGGTGGCATCACCGTCGGCCTCGGGACTTTCGCCGTCGGCGTCGGCGTTGTCACGGCCGCTACCTGGGCCTGGAACGCGGCTCTGCTGGCCAACCCCATCGGCCTGGTGGTAGCCGGCGTGGTCGGAGCAGTGGCCGCCATCGTTACCTTCTGGAAGCCGATCACCGGCTTTTTCAAGGGGCTGTGGAAAGGAGTCAAGTCGATTTTCACGGAGGGGGTCGGCTTCCTGACGAAGATATGGGAGTACAGCCCCATAGGGCTGATGTTCAAGGCGGGCGAAAAGATCGCCGGGTGGGTCGGCGACCTGTGGGGCGGAGGCAAGAAGGCGGCGACCGGGGCGGCCGTGGGCGTGGCCCTGGCGACCAACGTCGCCGCCGTGCCGCCGCCAACCCTGCCGGCCGGTACCGCGGGCAGCACCACGGTCAACGCTCCCATCGAGGTGCACGCCGCGCCCGGCATGAACGCCGAGGACGTGGCCAACGAGGTCGACAAGAAGCTGCGCGAACGCGAGCAGCAGGCCGCCGCCCGCAGAAGGGGGGCCCTGCATGATTGAGGTGATGATGAGCCTCGGAGACTTCCGCTTCGGGCTCGAAACCGCCGCCTACCAGCGCCTGCGCCGCACGGTGGAATACCGGTGGCCGAAGCAGGAGAGGGCAGGGCGGCGTCCGGCCCGTCAGTTCACGGGCATCGGCGACGAGACGGTTGAACTCGGCGGGGTGATCTACCCCCACTACCGGGGCGGCCTCGGTCAGCTGGAGACCATGCGGACGCTCGCCGGCAAGGGGCAGCCGCAGATTCTCACCGACGGTACCGGCAAGGTGTGGGGCAAGTTCTGCATCGAGCGTATCGAGGAGACCCAGCGGATCCTCTTCGGCGACGGCACCCCGCGCAAGCAGGAATTCCGGCTGAGCCTCGGACGTTACGGGGAAGATAAATGAAAAGTGAAAGGTTAAATGTGAAAAGTTCAAGCCTTACGGCGCAACCTTTCATCTAAATTCGCGAGGCGGCGATGCAGCAATACCGAACGAGAGACGGAGACACCCTGGACTGGATCTGCTGGAAGCACTACGGCCGCCAGTCCGGCGCCGTCGAGGCCGTCCTCGAGGCGAACCCCGGCCTGGCCGACAAGGGACCGGTGCTTTCCGCCGGCGAGCTGATTCAGCTCCCCGACCTGTCCCCGGCCTCGACCGCCGAAGTGATCCGCTTGTGGGATTGATTTTGAATTCAACTTTTTACAGTTCACTTTTCACATTTCACGGCCCCCATGACTCCTGACTTCAAGATCATCGCTGACAGCCAGGACATCACCGCCAAGGTCCGCGACCGGCTCATCGAGCTGCGCGTCACGGACGAGGCGGGGCAGAGCTCCGACGCGGTGACCATCGCCCTCGACGACCGGGATAGCGTCATCGCCCTGCCGCGCAAGGGCGCTTCCCTGGAGGTCTCCCTCGGCTACCTGGGAACCGGCGTGGCTGCCCTGGGCAAGTTCACCGTCGACGAGACGGCGCTCTCCGGGCCGCCGGACACGATGACCATTCGCGGGAGGGCCGCGGATTTGCGGGCGGGCCTGAAGAGCCCCAGGACTCGCAGCTGGGACCAGGTCACCGTCGGCGACATGGTCGCCGTCATTGCCGCCGGGCACGGCTACAGCCCGGCGGTCTCACCCGACCTGGCCGCGATCCAGCTCGGTCACCTCGACCAGACCGAAGAGAGCGACCTGCACCTGCTCACCCGTCTGGCCGCCCGGTACGGCGCCGTCGCCAAGCCTGCGGGTGGGCGCCTTCTCTTCGTGCCGGCCGGGGAGGCGAAGAGCGCAACCGGCAAGAGCCTGCCGAGCGTGGCGCTTTCCCGCGGCGACTTCTCCCGGTGGGATGTCACCCTGGCGGATCGGGGCCGCTACGGTTCGGTCACCGCCCACTGGCACGACGTCACCGGCACCGGGCAGCCGCAGCCGGTGACGGTGGGGGAGGGCGAGCCGGTCTACACCCTGCGCGGCACGTACCGCGACGAGGCGGAAGCCAGGGCCGCCGCCCGGGCCAAGTACGAGGCCCTGCAGCGCGGGCGGGGGACGATCACCGCCGAATGCGGCGGGGACATCCGGTTGGCGGCCGAGGGGGTGATCGTGGTTTCCGGGATTCGCGACGGCGTCGACGGGGCATGGAGCCTGACCCACGTCACCCACGTCTACTCTCCCGTCGTCGGCTACCGCTGCGAGTTGCAGGGGGAGAGCCCGAAAAACAGTTAAAAGTGAAAAGTTAAATGTAAAAAGTGAAGGGTTAGGTCCAAGTGCAAGGGATTGATGCAAAAACAGGGAAGGCCTTGAGTGGGATAGACCATCTCCGGCAGTCGGTCGCCGACATCCTCGGCACCCCGATCGGCTCTCGGGTGATGCGCCGCGAGTACGGCAGCCGCCTCTTCGAGCTGGTCGACCGGCCGGTCAACGCCACCTGGATCGCCGACGCCAACGCCTGGACCGCCGAGGCCCTCGACCGCTGGGAGCCGCGCATCGCCCTCGACCGGGTGGTGGTCGCCGAGATCACCGATGAGGGCCGGCCGGTGCTCGACCTGTACGGAACCTATCTGCCCGACGGCTCGCCCGTCGCCCTGGAGGGCATCGTTTTATGAGCGTGATCGACCTTTCCAAGCTGCCCGCCCCGACCGTGGTCGAGGAACTCTCCTTCGAGGAGATCCTCGCCGAGATGATCGCCGACCTGCAGGATCGCGACGCGACCTTCGACGCTTTGGTCGAATCGGACCCGGCCTACAAGGTGCTGGAGGTGGCCGCCTATCGCGAACTCACCCTGCGGCAGAGGGTCAACGACGCCGCCCGGGCGGTGATGCTGGCCTTCTCCGCCGGCAGCGACCTCGACCAGCTGGCCGCCATGCAGAACGTGGAGCGGCTGCTCGTCGATGCCGGCGACCCGGAGGCCATCCCGCCGGTCGACCCCACCTACGAGAGCGACGACCGGCTGCGCCAGCGTGTGCAGCTGGCGCCGGAGGGGCAGAGCACGGCGGGCCCTGACGGGGCCTACGAATTCCACGCCCTGTCGGCCGACGCCGACGTGCTCGACGTCGACGTCTCAAGCCCGGCCGCGACCCAGGTGCAGGTGACGGTGCTCTCGACCGTGGGCGACGGAACGCCCGACCAAGACCTGCTCGATGCGGTGGAAGCGGCTCTCTCGGACCGCACGGTGCGGCCGCTGACCGATCAGGTATCGGTGCAGGCGGCGACCATCGTCAATTACAACGTCGATGCGACCCTCTACGTGTACGACGGGCCGGACCCCGAGGTGGTGCGGCAGGCCGCCGAAGACGCGGTTGCCAAGTACGTGGCGGAACACCACCGCCTGGGTCACGACATCACCCTTTCGGGCCTCTACGCCGCCCTGCATCAGCCGGGCGTGCAGCGGGTGGTGCTGATTGCGCCTGTCGCCGACGTGGTAATCGATCCGGATCAGGCCTCGTGGTGCACCGGCATCGCGGTGGCCAACGGAGGCGTCGATGAGTAGCCTTCTGCCGCCCAACGCCACCGACCAGGAGCGGGCGCTCGAAGGGGCGACCGTCCGGATCGGAGACGTACCGGTTCCTATCCGCGACCTATGGAACCCGCAGGCTTGTCCGGAGGCGCTGCTGCCCTGGCTGGCCTGGGCGCTGTCGGTCGACAACTGGGACGCATCGTGGCCGGCACAGATCAAGCGGGACGTCATCGCCGAGAGCCTGGAGCTCCACCGCCACAAGGGGACGCCCTGGGCGGTGGAGCGGGCGCTGATCGTGGCCGGTTCGCCCAACGCCCGGGTTGAAGAGTGGTTCGAGTATGGCGGGCAGCCGGGCTATTTCAAGGTGGTGGTCGACGTCGAGGGGGAGGGCGTCTCGGGCGCCCTTGAGGCGAAGCTGCTCAAGACCATCGAGCGTTTCAAGAACTGCCGAAGCTGGCTGGATCTGCTTGAGTACAACCTGTCGGCGATAGGGAACGTGCCGGCCTACGCCATCGGCCTGCAGTCGGCCGAGGTGGTCACCGTCTATCCGGACGGCGAACCTTACGGCGGGAGCCAGGCGCCCGACGGGGCGATCCTTGACGGCGGCGGCAACTGGCTCGTCGACGGAGACGGCAACTACCCGGTCGGCGGGTAACAGACAAGGAGTAACGCATGCCTGATTATTACGTCATCTTGACCTCGGCCGGACAGGCCGCCTTCGCTTTGGCCGATTCCGGGGGCGATCCGGTCGACATTGCCGATTTCGCCGTCGGAGACGGCGGCGGGGGCTACAACGACCCGGACGAAAACCAGGTCTCGCTGGTCAACGAGACCTGGCGTGGGGCAATCAATCGAATCTACGTGCATCCGACCAACGCCAACTGGGTGGTGGTCGAGGCGCTGATTCCGATGGACCAGGGCGGGTGGGACATCCGCGAGGCGGGGCTGTTCGACGACGGAGGCACCCTGCTGGCGGTGGCCAAGTACCCCCTGACGACCAAGCCGGCGGTGGGCAGCGGATCGGAAAAAGACCTTTACGTGCGCATGGTGCTGGCGGTTTCCAACGGGGGCGACGTGATCCAGCAGATCACCGCCGATCAGGTGATGGCGACCCAGCAGTACGTCGACGATCACGCCGGCCGCCAGGACAACCCGCACCAAATCACCGTGGCGCAGATCGGCGCCGAGACGCCGGCGGGTGCCCAGGCCAAGGTCGACGCCCACGAAGCCGCCGCCGATCCTCACCCACAGTATGAGACTGAGGCCGAGGCGCAGGCCAAGGTAGACGCCCATGCCGACCGCCAGGACAATCCCCACCAGGTCAACGCTGCGCAGGCCGGTGCCGACCCCGCCGGTACTGCGGCCGCGGCGGTCGGCACCCACGAGGGTGCCGCCGATCCGCACCCGCAGTACGAAACCGATGCCGAGGTGCAGGCCAAGGTCGCCGCGGCGGTGGCCGCCCTGGTTGATGCTTCCCCGGCGGCATTGAACACATTGAACGAACTGGCGGCGGCGATGGGGGACGATCCGAACTTCGCGGCCTCGGTTTTTACCGCCTTGGCGACCAAGGCCGCCAAGGCCGGTAGTGCCAGCCAGGAGTTCAGTGTGGCCTCGGCAACGGCGTACAGCCACGCGGTACGGCTCAATCAGTTCGCCGCAGCCCTGGCCAATCCCCTCGTGCTGAGGATTCCGACCTATTATGGCGGGATCAAGGTGACGGTCTACATCCAGGCGGGCCTGGTTCCGGACAATGTGGCAACTATCGACATCACGCTGCCGGTAACGGTGAATATGGGGCTTTTTTGCGGGGCCTTCTACGGCGGCGACGTGCAGGGCGATCCCGACTCGGCGCCCTCGGCCTGGTTTCTGGATAACAGCACCATCCGCGTCCGCCCCAATAAGCGAGGAGCGAGTGAAGCGGCGTGGATCACCATCGGCTACTAGGGAGGTTTTGACGATGCCTTTCGTCGGGAAAAATCAACAGGGGAGGCCAGCCGTTTACTATGAGGATGACCTGCCCCGGGACAATGCCGGGCAGGTCATCGTGCCTTCGGGCGCGGTCGAGATCAGTGAGGAGAACCTGCGCACCTACTACTCGGACCCGGGCCGGTACACGCTGGCGAATCTGCGGCTCGAGGAGGTGGTAGTGTCGATCGAGGATCGACGGGCCTCCAAGGAGAGCGAGATCCGCGCCCAGGGGGCGCGGCAGCTGGCCCAGCTGGCCGCCCCCTATGGCTCGTCCGAGCGTGAAACCTGGGACACCCAGCAGCGCGAGGCCAGGGGCTACGATGCGGACCCGTCGGCTGCAACTCCGATGCTCTCGGCGATGGCCGCTGCCCGCGGCGTGACTCTCGAAGAGATGGTCGCCAAGGTGTTGGAAAACGTCGCCATGTTCGAGGCGGCCGCCGGCGAGATCCTCGGCCGGCAGCAGGCGTTGCTTGATCAACTCGTGGCCGCCGAGGATGCCGTGGAGATCGAGGCGATCGCCTGGTAGAAGATATCGACCGCCGGGAGGCGGACAGCACGCAGGGACTGCCGGGAGGCAGGCCGAAAGGAGCATGTAATGAAGAGATGGATCCTGGTTGTGATGGCGGCCGTCGCGATGACGGCCGCGCCTTTCCGCACCGTCCACGCCGCCGGCGTCCGCGCCGACGGCTACCCGAACTACACCGACATCGCCAACGGCGACGAGCTGCTCTTCTGGCGGAATGCGGCCGGGAACATCGGGAACATGAGCGGGGCGGCGTTTAAGACGTGGCTTTCCTCCCAAGTCGCTGCCGGCAAGAACGCCCTGGTCGCCATGACCGCCGAGCCCGCGGGCGTCAACTGCACTGAGGGCGGGAACCGGGGCGACTACGGCCTCGACGACGACGCGGACGGCATACTAGACGCTGGCGAGATCGACGGGACGTTCTATGTTTGCGACGGGGCGGACGGCGCTGGCGGCGGGGCCGCCACTTTCCCCGAACTCACCGATACCCCCGGCAGCTACGTCGGACAGGCCGGCAAGGCGGTAGTGGTCAACGGGACGGAGGACGGACTTGAGTTCAGAAAAGACAGAACAGCTGGCGTTTATCCGGACGACCCAGAGTACGGAGCAGATGCGGATGGCACCTCACATCTTGTGTCAACTACCTATACCCTGTCTCAGGCCCAAGCCAAGTGGCCTCAGGGCGGCTTGGATTTTGGGCCACTGACGCAAGGAGACTTGTCAGGCAACGACATCGACATCCTGTCCACGGACACTGTGGCTCTTCGGCAGGCTGCCTACGATGCGGGCCAGGCACTTCTGCCTGTCATGCTTGACTCCAACCGATACTACATCACGTACAAGGTAAGACTCCCTGCCCATATCCCTGTGTTTGGCAAGAACAAAGGCGTTTACGTTGGGGGTGCTGAACAGCATGTGACAACGATCACCGGTAATTACGACGGCATATTCATTGAGTCCTATTCCGCCGGGAATGTTATCCAGGATCTCGCGATCTCTCCTGATGGAGTGCCTGGAAACAACCAGATCGGGATTGTCTTGGGTGGTGATAATACTGGGCCTCAGTTCTGGTCACAGGTGATTAATTGCCGCTTTTATAACAACCGGCTGGCCGTGAATGCAATTTCGATGACCTTCGGCGGGCTGGATAGATGCCTGTTCCGAGGGAACTATCAGGCTCTCTTGGTAGACAACACTTTTGACTCCGACCGTGGCGATGCCTTCGTGACCAGATGTGAGTTCTCCGATACCGTCGGAGGGAATACACAAGTTGTTATCAACCAGGGCAGCGGTTGGCGGATCACCAACAACAAATTTCTGGCAGGGGCAACGCAGCTTAAAATTGATATCCCAGTTGACGCCAATAGTTTTGCCAGCGCGTATTTAATCGAAAACAATTCATTCGAAAACAGTACCGGAACTCCGATTGTAGTCACGTCTGCGGATACCGACTATATTTTCCGCGTCCTATTTGTCGGGAATGAAATTTACAATTCAAGTGCGACAGCCGATGTCGTGAGCCTAGAGCATATCGAGGAGTTGGTCTGGTCTGGCAATACTGTCAGGGGGCAGAACTCCACCAGCGGCTCTGCTTTGGTGCTGAGAGACATCAAATACTTTAACCTCAGCGGCAGCAATCTCATCAATGCAGGCACCGGGTTAGACGTGGATACAACCGTGACGGATGGTGTGGTTGACCTGCTGTATAACAACTGCACCACCCCTGTTTCCGGGACATTTGGTAGTAATGTGACGGTTGCCAGTGCGGGAGGATCTCCCGGTTTTGACGCTATTACCGGCGGGACAAATACCTCTGCCGCTATGGTTGTCGGAAGTGGCGGTTCGTTGCGTTCTGCGAATGGAATTCTCGGAATTCCCAATTCAACAACCTTACCGGGGACTTGCACGGTTGGTGATACCTATATGGACACGGACGCTGTCAGCGGGCAGCGATTCTACCTTTGCGAATCTACTAACACATGGGTTTTGCAGGGCGATGGCGGCGGCGGAGGAGGTTCACCGGGCGGTTCTGACGGCGAAATGCAATATAACAACGGGGGCAGTTTTGGCGGATTCGGTTCCTACGACGATACAAATGAATTTTATACGTTCGGCGGTGACCTGACCGACGCGCCAACCGGAAACGCATTCCTGTTTGAGAGAGACTGGAGCGCGAATACCGGCTCAACGGACGATTTCATGGAACTACGGTCCTGGGTGGGACAATCCCGTTTCGAGCTATCCAGGGCGCTGGGAGGCAAGGGGGCCGAATCGGCGCTGACCGCCGAATCTCCTATGGGCCAGTTTATCTGGAAGGGCTATGACGGCAACTCGTGGGAGCGTAGTGCTTTTATCATCGGGACGGCTACGGAAAATTGGAGTGACACGAACAGAGGCTCCAGATTTGAATTTTATACCACCCCAGACGGAACTACGTCATCCTCCCTAGCTGTCAAGATGGACCAGGACCAAAGCGTGACGTTTGAGGGGACGATAGTAACCAAACCTGTATCAAAGACGGCAACTTCGTCATACACCCTGCTGCTCACACCGGAGGCCGAGACATACCACCTGTCCTGCAACACTACAACGTGCGATGTAACTCTCAGCGAGACGGGCGCCGTGGACGGGCAGCATCTCACCATTGTGGACGTGGACACCGATACGATTATTTTTAATGATTCCGCCGGGGTGCAGGAGGTGGCGGGCTCGTTTAGCATGGGGCAGTACGATACCATATCGTTCCGCTATGTCTCTGACCGCTGGGTTGAAGTGAGCAGATCGGATAACTGATGCGCTGGCTGCTGCTGATAACCCTACTCCTCACTGGCTGCGCCCAGCCCTGCACCCGCATCGACTACGACAATCGGGGGCGCATCGTCGAGGTGGAGCAGCCGAAGGGGAGTCTGGTGGAGATCCCGGGGAAGATCAAGGTCGACGATCGGGGCAAGCAAGAAGGAGCTGGTTTCGGAGCCGGGTTCGGGGCCGGTTTCGGTGCGGCGGTGGGGAAGTTGCTATTACCGGACTGATCGAAGGAATACTTGATAAATAAATGAAGAAGTTGTATAGGAAGGGGAGAAAGGAATATTCACTTTATTTCGGTGCGGTGTGGAGCATATGAAAACAAATATTTTAACGGGATTTCGTTTTTTTGCGGCCTTTATCGTGGTCAATTATCACTATGGAAACATAACGGGACCACCTTCGGTTGCGCGAGGTTTCTTGAGTTCCGGGCCAGAGATGGTCACTTTCTTCTTTGTGTTGTCTGGGTTTGTTATGGCAGTCGCATATCTAAAAAGAAAAAATTTTTCGGTTAGTGATTACTGGATGGCAAGAATAGCTCGCATAGCTCCAGTATATTACTTGGCCTTTGTGTTGGGAATTTTCGTGTTTTATTCGGCCAGTGATTATAAAAACAATATAATAGGAGTTATTTTGAATGCGGTGCTTCTGCAATCCTGGGTACCTCCCTATCCACTTTCAATAAACGGGCCTGGTTGGTCATTGTCGGTAGAAGCTTTTTTTTATATATGTTTTCCTGCCATCCTGATTTTTCTTAAAAAATCTAAGCCTAATGTTTTAATTCTTATGATAACTGCCGTTGCGCTCTACCTATTATCACAACTGGTGTTGATCAATTTATACAATTCACCAATTTGCGTCCAATTTCCTTCAGTAGGCCACGATTTAGTATATTTTTTCCCATTATCTCATTTCCCCAGTTTTTACCTTGGTGTAGCTGGCGGCTACCTTGCGATGGAGACAGAGTTTCATAGTTCAATAAAAAGCAATATTTTCTGGTCGTTTGGATGTCTAACTTGGATAATTGTCATAGTTTGTTTGTTAAACAATCGGGGAATTATTAACCAGATAGGAGGGTTCGATGTTGCGTTGGGTACTAACTTTTTAGCTCCAATATTTTTAATTTTGATCCTGTTCAGTGTTAGTAAAAACAATGCACTCGTATGGGTGTTTAGTTCTCGACCACTTATTATTCTAGGAGAGGCCAGCTACGGTCTTTATATCCTTCAAAAACCCCTTCATAAATTGTTCTCAACATATATCAGCCCGGCACTTTCGCTAAACAAGACTGTGGAGTTTTACACATTTACCGTATTGCTCGTGATTGTGTCCGTTGCTGTGTATTATCTTTTAGAGCTTCCGTCCAAGCGGGCTATAATAAGAACATGGAAGGGTTTTAAGACATCGCCTCTTGGCATGCGGTTTTCTCTGGGGAATTCTCCAATAGAATCTTCTGTAGCCGCTTCTCCCAGGCGCTGAGCATCTTCTGGATCAGATCGTTGTATTTGTGGCGGTTGTAGACCGCCGTCACGGTGCCGTCGACGTGATTGAGCAGCCGACCGATCTGATCGTTGCCGTAGCCCATGGCGCCCAGGTGGGTGGCCGCGGTTCTGCGCAGATCGTGGGGAGTGAAGGGCGGGATTGTAAGGAGGGGGGTCTTTTCTTTACCGCGAGGTTTCCTCATGCGGCTGACCGCCCGCGCCGGCGCGGCCTTGTCCATGATTCCCGGAGGCAGGATTTCTCCCGTCTCCGGGTCTTTTTTTGGCGGGGCGGGGAAGACAGGTCCGCTCTCCGGCGCCGATCCGATCAGCTCCAGCGCCAGGGGCGAGAGCCAGAGGCGGTGCTCTCGCTTGTTCTTGGTCCTCTCCGGAGGCAGGGTCCACCACTTTCCGTCGAGCTCCTCGCCCACCATGCCCAGGCATTCCCCGGGCCGCTGGCCGGTGACCAGGATCAGCCGCAGGCCCCGGCGCATGGAGTCGGCGATCCTCACACCGTCGGCATCGAGAGCCCTCCAGAAAGTCCGGATCTCCTCGGCCGTGAGAGCCCGTTCCTTTTTCACCGCCGGCGCCAACGGTTTGACCAGGTGGCAGGGGGAGCTCTCGAGGATATCCCGCTCGACGGCCCAGTTCATCATCCGGCGGACGATCTTGAGCACCTGGCCACTTTGGTTCGGTGCCCCGCGATCGACGATCGCCTCCAGGAGCGCGATGACGTCGCGCTTCCGAATGTCCTCTGCCTTCCGATCTCCCCACGCCGGCAGAACGTCCTTCTCGAGGATCTGCTCGTCGTTCTTCCAGGACCTCTTGTGGACCTTGGCGTACTTCTCAAGGTAGTCGTTTGCGAGCTGCTTTATCGTGGGAGCTTTTAAGCGCTCGTCATTCGCTCGGCGGTGCTCCAGCACAGGGTTTATCCCGTTCCGACGTTGAGCCCAGGCCTTCCCGTGCTTGTTTCTGGCATCACCGAGAGAGCAATGAGGATACGTGCCGAGCCGCAGCCGGTGGTTTTTGCCGTCCATTTTAAAGACATAGAAGAAGGTCTTGACTCCGGAAGGGTAGACCATCAGAGTGAGGCCGTTCCCCTCCAGGACCTCGAAACGCTTCTCCCGCGGCTTTAGCTTCTTGATATATCGATCGGAAAATTTCAAAGTAAACCCCTCAGTGTGTGCCCCAGTGTGTGCCGTTGCCCTGCGGTTCGGTGCATCCCAATGAGCAACAATGCCCGAAAGATACCTTTCGGGCTTCCCGAAGTCAATGGTTTTACAAACATTTTACGCCACCCTGCGCAACCATGAGCAGAAAGCAGAGGGCCGCTTTAAAAGCCTCCTAAGCGGTAGGCCACAGGTTCGAATCCTGTCGGGGCCGCCAGTAAAATCAGCCACTTAGCTTTGTTGCTAGGTGGCTGTTACTGTTTTAGGGTAGCGCCTTGGGTAGCGATTTGAAGTGTTGGCGGGGAGGGTGATAAAGTTTCATTATCGCTCTCCCAGATTGGAATCACCTGCCTATTCGACAGTCAGGGCCTTGAACAGGCGCAGGTAATCCCGCTGCGCCTCATAGACCATGCTTGAAATCAAGTTGATGAACGGTCGGTCGTCGCCGGCGTTTGAGGCCTTCAGAGCGTCGATGTAGGCCGGACGGACCACCGGAGGGATGATCGTCACCGGGTAGCCGTCCTGCAGGAGTGCCAGGTTCATCAGCAGGCGCCCGGTCCGGCCGTTGCCGTCCTTGAAGGGATGGATCGTCACCAGCCGCAGGTGAACCAGGGCGGCGAACTCCACAGGGTGGACCCGGTCCCTGAGCAAGGGGATCTCGGCGACGAGGGTCTGCATCTCGGCCTTGATCCGGCTCGGCGGCGGCAACTCCACGGTGGCGCCGGTGATAATCGCCGGTTCCTTGCGGTAGCGGCCGGCGGCACTAGGATCGATCCGGAGGTAAAAGAGCTTGTGCAACTTGAGGATGTCGGCTTCGGTGATCTCGCGCCGGCGGGCCATGCGCTGGAGCAGATCGAAGGCCTCGGCGTGGCCGACCGCTTCGAAGTGGTCCCGCAGCGGCTTGCCGCTCACGGTGATGCCGTCCTCGATGACCACCTTGGTCTCGCTCTCCGTGAGGCTGTTGCCTTCCAGGGCGTTGCTGGTCCACGTCAGGCCGATCTTGTAATACTCCCGGAGCTGTTCCACCGCCTTCCGGCCCAAGGGGCGAAGGCTGCGGATCTCCTCCTGCAGACGGTCGATATCCGGGATTCTGTTCTCAAAGCGCATGACGGTTTATCCCCTTTCCCGGCCGGCAGCCTTGCCGAGGTGGCGGACGTTCAGGCTGGCGCGTTTCTGTTCAGCATGCCAGAGGTCGTACCGCATTTGGTGTTCCAGCCACCTTTCCGAAGTGGTATCCAGTGCGATGGACAGGCGGATGGCCATTTCCGGAGAGACGCCGGCCCGACCGTTGAGGAGGGCGGAAAGGGACTTGCGGCTGATTCCAAGGGCCTTGGCGGCGTCAGTGACGGTGACTCCCAGGGGATCGAGGAACTCCTCGCGGAGGATCTTGCCCGGGTGGGGCGGTGGTGCCTGGGGCATTGTGGTCTCCTGGTCGGTTGAATTTCAACAACTGTAACCCGTAAAGTCTCAGGTGTCAAGGCGGAAGCCCATCCCGTCGAACGAATTCCAGAACATTGTCGGATTTCTCTCCGCTGGCGATCGCCAGCACCTTGCGCTCCCAGGCCTCAAGGGCCCTGCTGCTGATCCTGCTCACGGCCCAGCGGCCCGGCGCATGGCGTCGGTCATGCTGCAGGCGGTCAGATTGTCCCAGAAGACCTTGATCTCTTCGGCGGAGAGGAACCGGTCCTTTTTCGCCTCCGGGACCAGTGGCTTGACGTGGGCGCAGGGGCTATACTCGAGAATGCCCCTCTCCATGGCGAAATTGAACATGCGCCGGATCTGCTTGAAGACTTGCAAGCTCTGATTTGGGGAACCCCGCTCGACGATCCCTTCCAGCAACAGGATCGCGTCCCGCTTCTTGATGTCGTGGGCCTTGCGGTGCTCCCAGAGCGGGACCACGTCCTTCTCCAGGCTGCCCTTGTACTCCTTCCAGGTCCGGTTCCCCTTGGCCTTGAGTCCTTTTTTGATGAACTCCTCGACCAGCTGCTTGACGGTCGGGGCCTTGCGTGCCTCATCGTCGGCCGCCAGCTTGGCGGCGCCCGGATCGGTGCCCTTCTTGAGCAGTTCCCAGGCGGCACCGTGGGCGGTTCGGGCGTCGGCCAGGGAAAGGGCAGGGAACTCGCCCAAGGTCATGCATATGGTCTGAAATCGTTTGAAACGGCCTTTTTATTCACTCCTGAGCGGTAGGCCACAGGTTCGACTCCTGTCGGGGCCGCCAGTAATTACAAGAAAAGGCCTTACGCAGATCAGCGTAAGGCCTTTTCTTGTATGTCATCTCTGAAGTTCCTTTTGAGATTGTCCCTGGCCCCATACTCTCATCCCCCCTGTAAAACATTCCTACAATGAACTCTTGAGCTTGGTGACCGATTAAAGATTGTCCCGCGGCACGAGCAGGTTCCAGGTGTTGCAGTAGACCCGCCTTCCGTCAAGATAGGCATCGAGGTCGGCATGGATGTAGAAAGCTTCCGTCGAGCAGGTGAGGATAATGCGGGTTTCGGTCCTTACCGACCAGTCGCCCCGCTTCAGGGAGCGGACGGAAAGGACCTCGCCGCGCAGGGAGGTGAATTCGTCGTCGCGCGAGGTATACCATTCGGTGGCGCTGTCTTCCACCTCCAGGTCGATGTCGTCGAGCCGGTAGGTTCCTTCGTCCTTCACTACCTTGAGGGTGGAGATGTCCTTTTCCAGGTCCCGGGTGACGTACCAGTTGTGATGGGGTTCGCGCAGCATGGTCTTCGAGCCGGTTGGTGCTTCCTCCGGGGGAGGAAAGGGCCTGAGCTCGCGATCGCTCTCCTCGCGCGGCCTTCGCACTGGCAGGGTCAGGCGGCTCAGGCCGGTGAAGATCGACGGTCGCACCGGCCGGCGGGGAGGCCGGGCGAGGGGCCAGTAGGAGGTGGAGAGGGAGATGCGGAAACGATGTCCCGCCGGAAAGACATGGGCGACGTCGTTGAGCTTGACCCGCACCCGGTAGCGTCTGGCCGGATCGAGGGGTTCGGGATGTTCATGGCCGTTGCGGTGGGTCAGGTTCTGCAGACCGTAGGTCACGCGTGCGGCCTTGTCGTCCGGTGCCACGTCGGAAAGGCGCACCGCCACCATGGCCGTTGGCTGGTCGCTCGACAGCTCCAGTTCGACCTCCGGTGCTCCGAGGATCTCCATTTGCTCGGCCAGAGGTTCGCTTTCGAAGACCAGGGCGCCGCCGTCCTCCTGGCGCTGGTCGTGGGGCAGGTCGGGAGTGGCGCTGTAGGAGCACCACTTGCCGGCGAAGAGACCGACGGTGAGCGGTGAGCGGATCGTCTCCTCGACTTCGGGGTGTTCGCCGAAGCCGGGCGCTATGTGCCGCCAGCCGAGAGTGTACTCGCGCCGCTCGATATGCGGCGACGGCCAGGACGGCTCCGCCACCCAGCGCCCGGGGCGGGTGGAGTAGCGGGTGGTCGGCGGGGCGCTGTCGAGCATCCAGACCCGCAGCATCGGCTCGTCCATGACGCCGGTTTCCCTGCCCTTGAGCCACCTGTCCCACCAGCGCAGGCACTCCTGGAGAAAACCGATGGCCGGTCCCGGCACCCCCTGGTGCGGATAGCGGTGGCTCCAGGGACCGATCAGTCCCTTGCGGGGGACGTCGAGATTCTCCATCAGCCGGAAGACGGCGTTCGAGTAGCCGTCGGCCCAGCCGCTGGCCGCCAGCACAGGGCATTTTATCGCCGAGAAGTCCTCGCAGACCGAACCGTGCTTCCAGTAAGCGTCGCGCCGCTGGTGGCGCAGCCACTCCTGCAGCCACAGGCCGCTTCCCTGCAGACGCTCGAACCACATCTCCTTCCACTTCTCGCCGACGATCATGGGGTCGGGCGGCAGCGAGTTGTAGGAGAACATGACCGCCGACCACGACAGGTTGTCCCCCAGCAGGCAGCCTCCCATGTAGTGCACGTCGTCGGCGTAGCGGTCGTCGGTCGAGCACAGGGTGATCACGGTCTTGAGTTGAGACGGCTGCCGGGCGGCGATCTGCAGGCCGTTGAAGCCGCCCCATGAGATGCCGATCATGCCGACGCTTCCGTCGCACCAGGGCTGGTTCGCGATCCACTGCAGGATCTCCTCGCCGTCGGACAGTTCCTGTTCCAGGTATTCGTCGGTGAGGATGCCCTCCGAGTCGCCGCTGCCGCGGATGTCGACCCGCGCGCAGGCATAGCCGTGTCCGGCAAAGTATCCGTGCATGCCGGAATCGCGCAGGCGCTTGAAGTCTCGCTTGCGGTAGGGAATGTATTCGAGGATCGCCGGAACCGGCTCTTCTTCGGCGTTCTCCGGCAGCCAGATGCGCGCCGCCAGGCGAACTCCGTCGGGCATAGGAATCCAGATATTTTCGATTTCCTTGACCGGGTTGGGGAAGGTTTCGACCGTACGCATTATTGTCTCCCGGTAAAGGGTTCAGGAGGGTAAAAGCTGCCGCTATCGGTCCTGGAAAAGTGGGACCCTGGATAAAATCTTAGCCGGGGCCGGGTTTTGGTCAAGAAGAACCCTGGATGTCCCCTGCCCTCCATGATTCGAGGATAAGTTATCGCATCTTCAGCCAGCCGCTTCTGACCGAATTGAGAGCCGCACTCCGGGGATTCCGACTACCGAGGGCCGAATTCGAATGGAAGCAGTTCTCGGCAGCGTCGGTACTTCCTCTCCAGGTCGGCGGTGTCCCGACCGCCGATAAAGAGGCTTGCGTACTCGTAGCTGTAGCTGTCCTGGTCGGGCATTTCGGACAGCAGGCTGCCCTCTTCGACCTCGATGCGCAGCAGCATCTCCGGCATTTCAGCCTGCAGCCTTCGGATCCGCTCTTCGCCCGGGACGGCCAGAACCCGGGCATCTTCGAAGTGACGCAGCATGAATTTGGCGGCGCAGGCAAAGCGCCCCTCGCCTCGCGGGTAGCGGGGCTGCCGGCCGACGGCCAGGTTGACGGCGACTTCGTAATGGGAAGCCCCTTCGACCATGGCGAAGAGCGGACAGTGCGACTTGGAGACGCGGGCGTTGATTTCGAGCAGCGACAACCGGCCGGTAGCCTCGTCGCAGAAAAACTCCATGTTGAACGGTCCATTGTCGAAGCCGATGTGGCGCATCACCTTTTCGGCCGCCTCGATCATGCGATGCCGCAGATCCGCGGAAAGGGTCGAAGGGTACTGGTAGCGCGAGAAGGTGGAGCGATGGGCATTGCGTAGGGAATCGACGATGCCGTAGACCCGCGGGCGGCCCTTGTAGACGTAGCCTTCCAGGGTGCACTGGCGCTCGGCGGAGATGATTTCCTCGGCGAGGCAGTGATAACCGTCGACGGAAGCCACCTCGGACGGCAGGTCGGCCTCTTCGAGAAGGACGTTGAACGGTTCGGCGTAGCGGGGCAGTTTGCGACGGATCGCCCTCAGGGCACGGCCGAAATCATTTTCACTCTCGATGCGGAAGCCGAGGTGGGAAGAATGGGCCCGGACCGGTTTGAGCCAGAAGGGAAAGGCGATGTCGATGGCGGCCAGGGGATCATCGGCAAACGGATCGACCGCGTAAAACCGCGGAATCAGCTCGGGCACGACCTGTCGTTGCGCGAGACGGCTCCAGTACTTGTGTTCGCAGCGCAGCACGCTCTCCAGACTCGGGCCGGTCAGGCCGAACCGACGGCGCAGGACCGGCGCGATGGTCGAGCCCGGAAAGTCCCAGTAGGCGATGAGACCGTCGATGCTCCCGGGAAAGCAGCGCAACTGCTCCTCGGCTCGGGCGAGCAGTTCGCGCATCGGATATTCGCGTGCCCGTATCAGGTCGCCATATTCGAGCAGGCCATGAAACCGGAAATGCTCTGCCCCGTCTATCCCTTTCAGCATCTCCAGGTTGAAGGCATCGAGTGCCAGAACGAAGATATTTTTCGCCACATCGGGGCCCCTTCGTGGTTCGGCCATCCTCCTCGCTTTCGGCTCCGTCAGGAATCCTCCTCCCGTTGCCGGAAAAACAGGATCCCCAGCGGCGGAAGAGTCAGGGACAGGGAGTGTTGGAAACGTTCGTAGAAGGGGACCGGCGCCGCCTCCACGCCGCCGAGGTTGCCGTAGCCGCCGCCGCCGTAAGCGGGCGCGTCGCTGTTGAGGATCTCCTCCCAAAAACCGTCCCGGGGAACCCCCACCCGGTAGTTGTGATGAGGGACGGGGGTGAAGTTGCAGACGACCAGGATGTAGTTCTGCCCTGAATCCTTGCGCAGGAAGCTGATGACGCTCCGGTCGGCGTCGTGGAAATCGACCCAGCCGAACCCCTCCTCGCTGAAATCGAGCTGGTGCAGGCTCGGCTCGCCCCGGTAGAGGTGGTTGAGGGCCTTGAGCCATTCGTTTGCTCCGCGATGCAGGGGCTGCTCGAGCAGGTGCCAGTCGAGGCTGGACTCGTGGTTCCACTCGTTCCACTGACCCAGATCGCCTCCCATGAACAGGAGCTTCTTGCCGGGGTGGGCGTACATGTAGCCGAAGAGGAGGCGCAGGTTGGCGAACTTCTGCCAGTCGTCTCCCGGCATCCTGCCGAGCAGGGAGCCCTTGCCGTAGACCACCTCGTCGTGCGAGAGGGAGATCATGAAGTTTTCGGTGAAGGCATACCAGATGCCGAAGGTGAGCTGGTTTTGATGGTACTTGCGGTGGATGGGATCCTGGGCGAAGTAGTCGAGCACATCGTGCATCCAACCCATGTTCCACTTCATGCCGAAGCCGAGGCCGCCGAGATAGAGCGGGCGCGAGACCATCGGCCAGTCGGTGGATTCCTCGGCGATGGTCTGCACGTCGGGGTAATGTTTGTAGACGGTCTCGTTGAATCGTCGCAGGAAGGCGATCGCTTCGAGGTTTTCGCGGCCGCCGTACCGGTTGGGGATCCATTCCCCTTCCTTGCGCGAATAGTCGAGATAGAGCATGGAGGCCACGGCATCGACCCGGATACCGTCCACGTGGTACTTGTCGAGCCAGAACAGGGCGCTGCTAATGAGGAAGTTGCGGACCTCGTTGCGGCCGTAGTTGAAGATGTAGCTGTTCCAGTCGGGGTGAAATCCCTGGCGCAGGTCCGCGTGCTCGTAGAGGTGGGTGCCGTCGAAATAGACCTGGCCGTGCTCGTCCGAGGGGAAATGCGAGGGGACCCAATCGAGGATGACGCCGATACCGTTCTGGTGGAGATGGTCGATCAGGTACATGAAATCCTGGGGCGTGCCGTAGCGGCCGCTGGGGGCGAAGTATCCCACCGTCTGGTAGCCCCATGAGCCGTAAAAGGGGTGTTCCATGACCGGCAAAAATTCGACGTGGGTG
>Ga0102953_1000585_pt1 | contig 24829 bp, 23 predicted proteins | sample SalPon2A_C_D2_MG_FD_78509 | JGI IMG/M metagenome (GOLD analysis project Ga0102953, IMG submission 78509) | Soil microbial communities from South San Francisco under conditions of wetland restoration - Salt Pond MetaG R2A_C_D2_MG | ecosystem: Environmental > Terrestrial > Soil > Wetlands | place... | reverse complement strand
TGATTCTGCGCGCGCTGAAAAAACTCGAGGACGCGATCTCGGTTTCCGTGGTGCATCCGCTGATGCCCGAGGAGAGCTGGGTGTTCGGCGAATACCCCGGCGCCACCGAGGATCACCTGTACGGCTCGACGCATCTATACGAGCTCTACCGCAAGGCGGACCCGGACTTCGACGGCCTCGTTACGGTGCCGGTGTTGTGGGACAGGCAGCGCGAGACGATCGTCAACAACGAATCCGCGGAAATCATTCGCATGCTGAATTCCGCCTTCGACCGCTACGGCGACGCGTCGCTCGATTTCTACCCCGAGGAGCTGCGCGCGGAGATCGACGCCGTCAACGAGGAGGTCTACGCCAACGTCAACAACGGCGTCTACCGCGCCGGCTTCGCGCAGAGCCAGAAGGCTTACGAGCGCGCCTACGAGGCGCTCTTCGAAACCCTCGACGCGCTCGAAGCGAGGCTGGCATCACAGCGCTACCTCGCCGGCGACCGGATCACCGAGGCCGACTGGCGGCTGTTTACCACGCTGGTACGCTTCGATGCGGTTTACTACGGCCACTTCAAGGCCAACAGGAAACGCCTCGTCGACTATCCGAACCTGTGGGCTTACACGCGTGAGCTCTACCAGCTGCCGGGCATCGCCGCAACCGTCGACATGGATCACATCAAGACGCACTACTACGGCAGCCACCCCTGGATCAACCCGAGCCGCATCGTGCCGCTCGGCCCGGAGATCGATTTCGACGCAGCGCACGGCCGCGACTCGATTCGCTGACGGAATTCCGGGGTCAGTATTCCTGTTAGGTCGAGGCCGGTTCGGGGCCGGGCCGTTCAGGTGTCAGGGCGGCCATTTGCCTGCCGGCCGCAAACGGCGCTCCGCGAGCGAGGTTTACTGTCCCCCGGTTATCCCGTGCCACCACTGGCGAAAGGCTGCCTCGTCGAAGGCAAGAACGCTGCCGAGTTCGCCGGTGCGTTCCTGCCAGATGGGCAATGCCGCCTCGGGAACGGCGATCAGTAGCGGTATGTCCGCGGCCAGGGTTTGCAGTATCTCGTCATTCAAACCCTTCCCGCCTTGCTCCTGTTCGCCGAATTTTTCGACCACGACGAGGTCCACGCAATCGCTGATTGCCTGGCGGAGAATACCCGCCGTCTCGACCAGGGCCGATACATCCAGGCCGCACTCGTCGTCGTTCCTGGTTGGCCGGCTGATGGGGAGACGGCTGCTGGTCGAAATATCGACGGCATGCAAGCCGATTACCTCGCCACCGGAATCGAGAATCGTCTCCTGCAAAATCCCGGCAACCCGCGTATTGCGGGATAACAGCTGTGCGACGAACCGCGACAGCGCCTTCCTGTCGGTTATGCCCGGTTGGTAAACTGCCGCTGCGAAGGTCGGGGTGTCTGGAGCAATCGTCATCGTTTATCGAGCAGTCGCTTTTGCGCAATTATCGAGGCCGTCAGATTACAGCCGTTTCGCTTGAGCGGGTTGATCGGGATCAAGCGAAATCCCGCTGCCGAAAGAGGAGTTCCGGGGAAAGTATATTCAACCATGGATAGGCCCGGAGCAATTCCGCAATTCAGACCGGCTGTCCGGGCGTTTGCTCGGGGCGCGGTTTGTTGATCAGTTCGAGGATGGCGCGCACCGCCACCGCGGCGATGATCACGCTGCCGCCGATCAGCGTCCAGCGGTTCGGGGTTTCGCCGATGAACCACCAGACCCAGACCGGGCCCAGCGCGAATTCGATCAACATCAGCAGCGTCACCTCGGCGGCGGCGAGATGGCGCGACGCGATGATGAACGTCCAGTTGACGAAACCCGACAGGCAACCGCCCCAGAACAGGCACAGCAGGATATCGTTCAACGGCAGCGCGAGGCTGCCGCCGCTCGCGGGCAGCGAGACGGCGATGATCAGCGCCGAGCCGATCAGCAGCGTCGGCAGCATTTCGACCCGGCGCCGGTAGCGTACGATGACCGCGTAACCGGCAAAGCACAGCGCGGTGGCAAGCGCCATCAGGTTGCCGAAGCCCGAGCCGATGTTGATGCCGTTGAAGACCATCAGCGCGAGCCCGCCGCCGGCGAACAGCATCGTCACCCCGGTCGAGCGGCGCAGGCGTTCGCCGAGGAACAGGCGCGCCAGCAGCGCGGCGAAAAACGGGATGGCGCCGAAGATGAACAGCGCGTTGGCGATGGTGGTGTGCGCGAACGCCTGGATGAAACTGATACCGGCGCCGGCCAGCAGCACGCCGGCGAGAATCCCGTAACGACCCACCGACAACAAGGTGCCGAAAAACCGGCCGCGGTTTTGAAATGCGACGATGGCCGCGATCGCCACGATCAGGCCGAGTGAGCGGTAAATGTTGATTTGCCACGGGTCGGCGACCTCGAGACTGCGCTGCACCAGCCCGCCGAAACTGATCGCGGTCGAGCCGAGCGCCATCAACAGCATCGCGTAGCCGCGGCGGCTGTCGACCGCATGCGGCGAGGGTAGGGTGGACTGATCCGGCATGCGCGGCCCCGAAAAATTAGACGGGCAAGATTCCGCCAGGCGGGTGAGTTTGTCCAGCAATATATGCTCGCCGGTCATTGCCCTGCGTGGTTCCCGGTTATTGCGGGCTCGATCGCGGGCTCACCGGCTCACGGGGTCAGGTTTTTGGCGGCTCACAGGGACACACACTTTCCAGGCGCTCACAGTCGAGCGGGTAAGTCTGTGTTCCTTCAAGTGTTGCCGGCTGCGCTGAATAGCTAGATCGTCATCGAGAAGATCCGGGTGTCGGGCGCATTGCGCATCAGGCGCAAATCGAACGCCATGCAGATGTTGCGCACGAACGGGCGCGCGTTTTCCGGCACCACGAGACGATCTTCCTCGAGCTGCAGCAGGCCGTCGGCCTGCAACTCCTCGAGCTTGTCCAGGCAGGCTTCGAGTTCGGGAAAACGGTCGTCGTCGTCCGCCCAGCCGGTTTCGAAGTGACACATGATATTGAGGATATGGCGGCGGACGATGCGGTCTTCGTCGGTCAGCAGGTGGCCGCGGAATACCGGCAGCTCGCCGCGGTTGGCGCGCGCCTCGTATTCCGGCACGGTTTTCTCGTTTTGCGCGAAGGCATCCCAGGAATCGCCGATCGCCGACATGCCGAGGCCGACCATCAGCCGGGTTTTGCTCGCGGTGTAGCCCATGAAGTTGCGATGCAGGGCCCGATTTTGCATCGACCGGTAGAGGCTGTCCGACTCCAGCGCGAAGTGATCCATGCCGATCTCCTCGTAACCGAGCTCGGAAAACATCCGCTTGCCCGCCTCGTAGAGCGCGCGCTTGGTTTCATCCCGCGGCAGATCGGCCTCGCTGAATCCCCGCTGGCCGGTGCCCTTGATCCAGGGCACGTGCGCGTAGCTGTAGAACGCGAGCCGATCCGGCCGCAGCAGGCCGGTCTTGTCGATCGTGTCGACGACCTTGTCGAGTGTCTGGTGCGGCAGGCCGAAGACCAGGTCGTGGCTGATCGAGGTGTACCCGGTTTCCCGCGCCGCCTCGGTGGCTTGCCGCACCCGCTCGAACGGCTGGATCCGGTTGATGGTTTTCTGCACCAGCGGGTCGTAATCCTGGACACCGAAGCTGCAGCGCCGAAAGCCGAGTCGGTACAGGGTGTCGAGGTGCTCCCGGGAGGTGCTGTTCGGGTGGGCCTCGAAACCGAATTCGTGGTTTTCCGCCGGTGTCGCCTCGCGCATGATTCCATCGACCAGCCGCGCCAGGTTGTCGGGGCTGAAGAAGGTCGGCGTGCCGCCGCCGAAGTGCAGCTCCCTGATCCGCGGCGTCTGCGAAAACAGGGCCCGGTAGCTGCGCCATTCGTTCAGCAGGGCCTCGATGTAGGGCGACTCGACCTCGTGCCGCCGGGTGATGCGCTTGTGGCAGCCGCAAAAGGTGCACAGGCTCTCGCAATAGGGAAGGTGTATATAGAGGCTGATCCCCTCGGCGGCGTTGCTGGCGGCGAAAGCCCGCTCGACCGCTTCCATCCATCTGGCGGTATCGATCGAATCGGGATCCCAGTAGGGTACCGTCGGATAGCTCGTGTATCGCGGTCCGGGGATATTGTATTTCTGAATCAGGTTCGGTTGCGTCATCGATGCCGGGGTTCGGGGGTCGCCGCGAGGACGGCGCGGTTGCCAAATCAACGGCTATCTTACCAAAACACCGCCCGGTTACGGCGACTATTCTCGGGCGCCGGCAATGTAAATAAGGGGACAGTATACTTTTTTCCGAGACTGTAGCCTCGTAAATAAGGGGACAGTATACTTTTTTCCGAGACTGTAGCCTCCGAGGGGATATAGTGGAATAGGTATACTGTCCCCGAATTTCCCATGGGAGTATTCACGGGGACACACACTTTCCATGCGGCCACTGTCGATTGGTAAAGTGTGTGTCCCATTAAGTGTGGGGCGAATGGGTACTTGATGTTCGCCCGGGTTTCACCGTTGCACGGTGATGGCTTCAGGCTGGTAATTTTACCGACAGTCACCATATCCGGTAGACATGCCGCCGGCTCGCGGCCGCGCAGCCGCTGCGCGTGGCTTCGGCGCGCATTCCCGATTCGCCATACAGGAGATCATCGTGACTGAATTCTTTTTCGAGTACGGTTTGTTTGCCGCCAAGCTGGCAACCTTCGTCATCGCCGTCCTGGTCATATTTATCGTGGCCTTCGGCGTCACCCGGCGCGTGCGCCGTTCGATGAAGGGGCATATCGAGACCACCCGGGTCAACGACGAGATCCAGGCGATGCACGACGCGGTCGACGCGGGGGTCTCCGACCCGGACAGCTTCAAGCGGCACGTGAAGCAAAAACGGCGCGAGCAAAAGCTCGAACGCAAGGCGCGCAAGCAAGCGCTCAGGCAGGCGCAGGGCAGCGGTGGGGGCGGGAAACCGCGGCTGTTCGTGCTCGATTTCGAGGGTGACCTCAAGGCGTCCGCGGTGTCCCGCCTGCGCCAGGAGATTACCGCGGTGCTATCGATGGCGCGCGATGGCGACGAGGTGGCCGTGCGCCTGGAGAGCCGGGGCGGCATGGTGCATGCCTACGGGCTCGCCTCTTCGCAGTTGCAGCGCATCAGGGACCGTGGCATCGCGCTGACCGTGTGCGTCGACAAGGTTGCCGCCAGCGGCGGCTACATGATGGCCTGCGTGGCGGACCGGATCCTGGCCGCGCCTTTCGCGGTACTCGGCTCGATCGGCGTGGTCGCACAGCTGCCCAATTTCAATCGCTGGCTGAAAAAGAACGACATCGATTTCGAAATGATCACCGCGGGCGAATACAAGCGCACGCTGACGATATTCGGCGAGAACACCGACAAGGGGCGCGAAAAGTTCGTCGAGGAAATCGAGGACGTGCACCTGTTGTTCAAGGAATTCGTCGCCGATCACCGGCCCGGGCTCGAGATCGAAGGCGCCGCCACCGGTGAATCCTGGTTCGGGCAGCGCGCGCTTGAGCGCGGCCTGGTCGATGAACTGATCACCAGCGATGAATACATCACCGGCGCCTGCGACAAAGCGGACGTATTCGAGATCCGCTACGTGGAGAAGAAATCGCTGCCGGAGCGTCTCGGCGTGGTGCTGCAAAATTCAGCCGACCGGCTGCTGCTCAAATGGTGGGAAAGGGGAACGCAGTCGCGCTTTTATTCCTGATGCCGCTTTCGGTGCCGCAGCCCCGCATGAGAATACGGGGGTCGGGCCTGAATGGTACTTACTTAAGGTCGTCATGCCCGCGCGAGCGGGCATCTCGAGCCCATTGGAAAGCGCTTGTTACAAGATTCCCGCTTACGCGGGAATGACTCTTTATTGGTAACAAAGTGCCATTCGGGTCAGGCCTTACAATCCGCATTGCTATTTTTGAAGCTGGAAAAATTCAAGGCCCGGGTCCCCCCAATAAATCTGTCCGTTTTATTGGAGGAAATCTCTCAAACCATCTTATTCGCCCATTTCCAACTTCAGCCCGGGCAGCAGGCTGGCGTCGAGCAAGGCGCGTGTCTGCCTAGCCAAGTTCGATCTTGATGGGTATCGCGCGCCCGAGCGTGTGGCCGACGGGAGACGTACTGGATACCTTGTCATGCAGTGCCTGCAACGCTTCTGGTTGCGCATCGGTATCGATATTGACTTTTACCGTAATGTCGTCGTAACCGGCATTGCCTTCCCTGAGCCCGAGAAAGGTGTGCAGGTCGAGGTTACCCTCGAGCTCGATGCTGAGGCTTTTTATCTCGATACCGGCGACGGTCGCGTTGGCGGCATATCCGACCGCGAGGCAATTGCCGTATGCGGCCAGGATCTGTTCGACAGGATTGGGGCCACTATCGGTTCCTCCCAGTTGGCCGGGCTCATCGGATGGGATGGGCGCAAAATCCCGTATGGTCGCCGCGGATCGAAAACCACCTTTCCAGTCGACCTCGACATTCCACTTGGTTGCGGCCACGCCCGGTTCTTCCTGAATCTTTCCTGCGAGGCCGAACACGGCATCGATATTGACATCGTTGAGCGACTTGGGAGCTTCGTTAGTCATGGCTAAACGTCCTGGCATTGGTTTTTTGGATCTCAACGCTATGCGAAATGGAAATTGAATGCAACCGACGTGATTCGCGGCACGGCTCCCGGTTTGCGTTGCGCAAATTAAGGGGACAGTATACTTATTTCCGAGGGGCCGGCTCCCGAGGGGATATAGTGGAATAGGTATACTGTCCCCGAAAAGAGAGAACAATTTTCGCAAAATTAGAATTGATGGTTCTCTGATACCTATTGGCTTTTTGCTGTCCAGCGGACTCCCCGCCCCCCCTGTACAGGTGATGGCAGTTTCACCTATTATATATGTCATTTATGCCATCTACCCGTTGGAGGGCACAGGGCATATCGTATCTCCGTCGTTAACAACATACTGGAGACCAAACGATGAAACGCTATGTAATCGAACGTGATATACCCGGAGTCGGCGGCCTGAACGGCGCTGAGCTGAAGAATGCCGCGGCTACCTCGAACCAGGCCCTCGCCGAACTGGCGGGCAGGGCGCAGTGGGTGCAGTCTTTCGTCGCCGACGACAAGACCTTTTGCATCTATCTCGCCGAGGACGAGGCAGCGGTGCAGGAGCATGCGCGTGTCAGCGGCTTTCCGGCCAACAAGGTCACGGAAGTGCGCAGCACGATCGACCCGATGACCGGGCACCTGTAACAGCCGTCGAATGCCGTCCGGCCGGGCCATTGTGCCGGGCGGCGTTCCCCTGACCTGTAGAGGATCGATCGCCATGCCTGCCGAATCCGACCACCAACCGGGGCGTTTCTGCTGGGTCGACCTGGCCGCCGCGGACGCCCGCGGCGCGGCGGACTTTTACCGCGGCCTGTTCGGCTGGCAGACGCGCCGGCAACGCGCCAACGGCGGCGAGTTCCTGCATTTTATGGCCGGCGGCGAGCCCGTCGCGTCCCTGTACCAGCTGGGCTCGAGGCAGATCGCGGCCGGCGTCCCGTCGCACTGGACCCCTTACATCGCCGTTTCCGATATCGACGAATCGGCATCGAACGTCGAGACCCTGGGAGGCCGGGTGGTAGTCAAGCCGTTCAGCGTCGACGGCATTGCGCGTATCGGCCTGGTCACCGATTCGGCCGGCGCGCTGGTCGGCCTGTGGGAGAATGTAAAATGAAACCGCTCGACGTCACCATCCTGCTGTTGAACGGCTGTTACGCGTCCACCGCGTTGGCGCCGATCGAGGTGTTCCATTCCGCGGGCCGCCTGTGGAACGAGTTGACCCACCGCGAAACCGATCCCCGTTTCCGGGTGACCGTCGCCTCGCTCGACGGCCAGCCGGTCGAAACCCCTTACTCGGTCGGGTTGCTGCCCGAGAGGTCGATCGCGCAGGTCGAGCACGCGGATATCATCGTGGTCCCGGCTTCGGGCCTCGATCTCGACGCGCAGTTCGAACGCCACCGCGCGCTGTTTCCCTGGCTGCGCAGCTGGCACGAGCGCGGCGCGTATATCGCCAGCATCTGCAGCGGCGCCGCCTACCTCGCGGAAGCCGGGCTGCTGGACGGCCGCGAAGCGACCACGCACTGGGCCGCGGCCGACGCGTATCTCGCTCGCTATCCCGCGGTCAAGTGGCGTCCCGACGTGTTCGTGACCGAGGACCGGCGCGTGCTCTGCAGCGGCGGCGTCTACGCGTCGATCGACCTGAGCCTCTACCTGGTGGACAAGTTCTGCGGCCACGAAATCGCGGTGCAGACCGCCAAGTCGCTGCTCGTCGACATGCCGCGCACCCACCAGACCGGCTATGCCGTGCTGCCCCTGTCGAGGTCGCACCAGGACGAGCGCATCCGCCAGGCGGAGTCGTTCATGAAAGCGCATTTCGCGCGCGAGTTGCCGATCGAAAGCCTGGCCTCTGGCGTCAACATGAGCCCGCGGAATTTCATCCGCCGTTTCAAGCAGGCGACCGGGCAGTTGCCGGGTAAGTACCTGCAGGCACTGCGCATCTCGATCGCGAAAGAGATGCTCGAAGACGATGCAACCTCGATCCAGGCTGTCAGTTCGGCCGTGGGCTACGAGGACGTGGCCTTTTTCCGGGCGCTGTTCAAGCGCCTGGCCGGCATGACCCCCGCCGAGTACCGCACCCGATTCACCGGCTTGCGCAGTCACGACGCCGCTTCCAGGGCGGGATCGGGAAATCGATAGATACGCTGATTGCCGTTTCGAAATCCTTAGTACCGATGAATCCGTTCAACCACCATCCGCGCCGGCAAGGCATTGGCTACCTCGAACACTGGTGCTTTGCCATGGGCATTGCCTGCCGCCTGTTGCTGAGCACGGCCGCGTTCGCGGTGCATGCCCTGTTTCCGTTCGTATCGATTTCCCGCGATCTCGACCTCGAGGCGACCGCCGAATTTCTCGGCGAGCGCAACGCGTGGATCGAGGCGGCCGGCGATGGTGATTTCGAAGACCTGGAACTGGAATTCGAGTAGTGTCAGGTGTCAGACTGCCTGGATGTCCAATATCAGAAATAATTCCCCCCGGAACCCGTTACGTTGCGGGCGGCCCTGGATCCAGCGCAGGTATAGATGCAGCTTGTCGCGATCCCTGACCCCGTCACGCTTGCCCTGTGATGTCGATTCTTCGGGTACTATAAGCCAGCAGTATTTTGCCGAGCCGTTTCGATGCTACCCCGTGTGTTCAACCGCCTGTTCACTGGACTGGCCGCAAACAGGGTTTTGGCCCAAATGAGACAAACAATTAAATTTGACTGGATTTCAGCGCTTCTCGCTATTTTGCTGATTGCAACATTGCTGGCCTTCTTTACCGGCGTTTTTCCGTATCCTTATGGCTGGATAGTTTTATCAGCAGTGCTAGTACTGCGATTGGGTGCCAACGAAAAGAAAGAATGAGCCGGTATTACAGGATCAGGTCTTTGATTTTTAATCTGGCTTCGAAACTAAAGACCTGAGCCCATCGTTATAGCGTTAATAAGTATACTGTCCCCGAATTTCGTTAATAAGTATACTGTCCCCGAATTTCGGGCTTCAAAGTCAATGACCTGCCCCCATCATGGCAACGTTAATAGGTATACTGTCCCCGAATTTCTATTAGACGCGGATCCTCTCGCGGGGTCCCAATTTCCTGTTTTTTAAAGTTTTTTCAAATACCACGCTGAATTCAACGCTGGCTCTATCGATCCCCTGCGAATATTTGCCCCAGGGTGCACGGCAAACCCGCGAATCGAAGGCTCGAACTGCCGCGATATCAACGCATTTTCGGGCCGGGTCGTGAAAACGCCGTCGTCGCCGACCGGTATGAGTGGCGTCGGCCGCATCTTTCGAAACTACATCAAATCAGGAGAAACAGCATGAACCATACGTTAACAAGTGAAATCGCTCCCCGGGCCGATGGCCTTCGTCGGTTGCTGGCCTGGGCCGACCGGGCGGACCAGATTGCCCGGATCATCGAAAACTGGAAGAGGCGCCAACAGACTCGCCGTCAACTCGCCGCGGCCGATTTTCACATTCTGCAGGATATCGGCATTTCCGAGGCGGAGCGCGACCTCGAGGTCAACAAATATTTCTGGGAGGATTAACCATGGAATACGCGTTGCTCGACGAGTCCGCACTGTATGTCCTCGAGAACCTGCCGGCCGTCCATGACCAGTACGAGGTCGTGCCGGTCAGCCCCGAGCTAATCGAACGCGAGTCGTTGTCGGAGAATTTCATCAGCGATCTCGAAGGCTGGGCCCGGCACGCGCTGGCCGCGAACGGCTTCGGTGACTACTGAAACCTGAAGGGCGGCTTATGGACGAGTCGCCCTTCACAGTCCATTATCCGTATTAAATCCACTCCCTCGAAACCCTGGTCCGCAAGCCTTCCGCGGCCTGCCCGCCCATTGCCCGGATGCGGGCCTTCACCGTTAAACTGCCCCGTCACGCGGGCATTCCCGCCACCCACGCGGGTATTCCACTACCGCGATAGTCGGCGGAATCGATAGCGTCGATGCCGTCCGGCGATATTTTTCCATTAAACCCGATGCGCGACACCGGCCGTGGCCGGCTGCCCGTGCTATCCGGAGCATCGCAGGAGGGACTCAGGCCGCGCGTTCGTCTTCTAAATGCCGCGGCAGATCGGGATTGATCGGCCGGCCGACCGTGAGCGCGAGGCGCAGGTCGGGGTCGAGCTTCAGGAAGCCCCGGTCGGGCAGCGAGCCGAGCGCGTCGAGCACCTTGGTGAAAAAGCTGCGGCTGGCGGCGATCGCCGCGATGTCGAATATTTCCGCGTCGCCCAGGCCGTGCACCCTGCGTAGCGCGTCGACCTCGTCGGCGGTGATCGCGGCGGCGTCGCGGACGACCCGGCGGGCGAATCGAATCATCGCCTGCTCGGCCGCGGTGATCTCGGCGTGTTGCTCGCCGCGCGCGATCGCGATCACCGCGTCCTTGCCGATCAGCCTGGCGAGCGCGGCGCCGTGCGCCAGCGAGCAGCCCGAATGCCCGAGTTCGAGTGCCGCCGAAAGCGTCATCATTTCCATGCGCCGGGGGTCCACCGGGCGGTTGATTTCGGCCAGCATTCGGCCCCAGCGCGCCAACACCTCCGGTCGATGGCTGAATATTCGGGCGTAGTCGGGCACGTAGCCCCAGGCGCCCTGCTGGCTCTCGTACATGGCGCGGACCCCGCCGTTGGCGTCCGCGACCGGAATGGTGTCGATGAATGGCAAGGTTTTATCTCCTGGAGTTGAAATCGGGGGGGTGTTCGCGCCGGTATTCCTCGCCGGGCCGGCCCGATCGCCGTCCGCGGGCGGGGTAAGGAATCCGCCCCTCGAACCCGCGGCGGCGCGTGCGCCGTCCGGAAGAATTCCCGGTCGTTCGCGGTCGGCGCTCAGGCCGTTCTGCGCGGCTGCAGCCAGTTCGGCATCAGCTCGTAGGGATCGAACTCCTGGCTCGCGTCAAACTCGACCCCATGGGTGCGGAACAGCGCCTGCATGCGGCCGGCGCGCATCGCGTCGAACAGCTCCGTCGCGCCGCCGATATGCTCGCCGCCGATGAAGATCTGCGGGATCGTCGGCACCCCGGTGCGCGCGTCGAGCGCCTCGCGGATTTTGCCGCCGCGGTCGTCCTGCTGCAGCTCGACCGAATCGAGGTCGACGCTGCGATAGGCGACGCCGAGGCGGCTGAACAGCTTGCGCACCGACCAGCTGAACTCGCACCACTCGAGTGAAAACATCAGCACCGGTTCGATGTCGATGACCTCGTGCACGAAGGCCTGCGCCGCGGGATCGAATTCGACGGGCAGCTCCGGCGCCGGCTCGGCCGCGTCCTCGTCCGCGGCTTCAGCGTCGAAGCGGCAGGTGGCCGTCGAACGGGAAATCTCGAGTTCCTCGGCGTTCATATCTTCGTCGATACCGTCGAACAACGGCGTCGACAGGTAGCGCTCGCCGGTATCGGGCAGCATGCAGACGATGTTGGTGCCCGCGGGCGAGCGGCGCGCGATCTGCAGCGCGGCGGCGAGCGTCGCGCCGCTCGAGGTGCCGACGAAGATGCCTTCCTCGCGCGCCAGCCGGCCGGCCAGGGTAATCGCGTCGTCGCCGGATACCGGCACGATCTCGTCGATCAGGTTCGCGTCGACCGCCTGCTGGGTAAGGTTCGAGACGAAGTTCGGCCCCCAGCCCTGCATCAGGTGCGGGCGGAAACTCGGATGGCTGGCGGCGACCGCGCCGTTTTCGTCGCGCGGTTGCGGGATGCCGCTGCCGAGTACCGGCGAGTTGTCGGGCTCGGCGGCCACGACCCTGATCGACCGGTCGGCGGCTTTCAGGGTTCTGGCGACGCCGAGCAGGGTGCCGCCGGTGCCGAAGCCGGTGACGAAGTAGTCGAGCGATTCACCGGCGAAGTCGGCCAGGATTTCCTTGCCGGTGGTTTGCGCATGCGCCTCGGCGTTGGCCTCGTTATCGAACTGCCGGCAGAGAAAGTAACCGTGCTGCTGCGCCAGTTCGATCGCTTTATCGAGCATGCCCGTCCCCATTTCCGAGGCCGGCGTCAGCACCACCTTCGCGCCGAGGAAACGCAGCATCTTGCGCCGCTCGATGCTGAAATTTTCCGCCATCACCACGATCAGCGGGTAGCCCTTGCGGGCGCAAACCATGGCCAGGCCGATGCCGGTGTTGCCGCTGGTGGCCTCGATGACCGTTTGCCCGGGCGTGAGTTCGCCGCTTGCCTCGGCGCGCTCGATGATGGAGCGGGCGATACGGTCCTTGACCGAGCCCATCGGGTTGAAGGACTCGACCTTGCCGTAGACGTTGACGCCTTGCGGGGCAAGCCTGTGGAGGCGGACCAGCGGCGTATTGCCGATCGTATCCAGTATGTTGTCGTAGCGTGACATTCGATGCTCCTGTGTGTCGGAAATTTATCTGGCGTGCAGGATGGCGGAGCGCCGATGAAGCCAGCGTTGAATTCAGCGTGGTATTTGTCAATTTCGTGGAAAATCGGCCGGTGCGCGCTTAAAATATCCGTTTCCCGTGCTTCACGGCCGCCCGACGGCCGATTCCGAGCGGTTATGTCGAAGCTGGCACTTAGATATCTGGGCGACTTCCAGGTCTTGCGCGACGGGCAGGAGGTAACCCTGCCGCCGTCGAGGAAGACCCGCGCCCTGCTTGCTTACCTGAGCCTGAACCCGCGCAAGTTCCGGCGCGAATTCCTCTGCGAACTGCTGTGGGAAGTCCCCGACGACCCGCGCGGCTCGCTGCGCTGGAGCCTGTCGAAGCTGCGCCGGTTGATCGACGACGATAACCGGCAACGCATCGTCGCCGACCGCAGCCATGTCGAGATCGATGTGTCGGACGCCGATATCGACGTCGCGAGGCTGTTCGAGCTCACCGGGAGCGGCCTCGCCGGGGCGCCGACCGCGGAACTCGAACAGGCCGCCGAGCGCTACCGCGCCAACTTCCTCGAGGGGCTCGACCTGCCCAACTTCCACGATTTCCATTCCTGGTGCATCGCCGAGCGCGAGCGGGTCGCGCACGCACAGGCCGCGGTGCTGCGCGAACTCGTGGCGCGGCTCGGCGGCGAGCCCGGGCGCGCCCTGCCGCACGCGCGCGCGCTGGTCGCGGTATCGCCCTACGACGAGGCCTTGCGCGCCGACCTGATCCGCCTGCTCGTCGCCCTCGGTCACGCCGAGGAGGCGGAGCAGCATTTCGAGCTCGGGCGACGCATGCTGCAGGAAATCGGCCTGGTCCCGGAAGGCCTGATGGCGGCGGCGCGCCGCCCGGCGCGTGCCGCGCCGAAAGCGGAGCCCACCGTCGCGAAGCGCCCCGCGGACAAGGCGGACAAGGGTATCGAGCTCGGCTCCGGGCTGATCGGGCGCGAACAGGAAGCCGCCGAACTGCTGCGGCTGCTGCAGCTGGTGCGCGAGCAACGCCAGGCGAGGTTCGCGCTGGTGCGCGGCGAACCGGGCATCGGCAAGACCCGCCTGATCGAGGCCGTGACCGCGCTGGCGCGCGGCGCCGGCGAGACGATCCTCGGCGGCAGCGCCTACGAGTCGGAGTCGATCCGCCCGTTTGCGCTCTGGGTGGATGCGCTGCATCGCCAGGATGCGGCGGCCTCCGCGGAGATTTTCGGCGGCCGGGACGCGGGCAACCGCGACCGGCTGTTCGACCGGCTCAGCGATTACGTCGCCGCCAGTGCGGCGGACGACCCGCTGCTGCTGGTGTTCGACGACCTGCACTGGTGCGACGATTCGAGCGCGGCCGCGATTCATTACGTCGCGCGAATGTGCCGCGAGCGGCCGATTTTCGGCATTCTCTCCGCGCGCGACAGCGAACTGCGCGACAACGTGCCCGCGCAGCAGGCCATGGCGGGGCTGCGCCGCGACGGCCTGCTGACCGAGATCGCACTCGGTCCGCTGCCGCAGGCGGACCTGGCGAAACTGATCGCCGAGCGAGCGCCCGGCGTGCAGGCCGACGCGCTCAGCCGCCAGTGCGGCGGTAATCCGCTGCTCGCGATCGAACTCGCGCGCGCCGAGCAGGAGGGCGACAACAGCAAGTCGCTCAAGGAACTCGTCGGCGAGCGTCTCGCGCGCCTCAGTATCGACGGCGTCGAAGTGCTGCAATGGGCCGCGGTGCTCGATCCGCATTTCGATATCGAATCGATCGCCGAACTCGCCGGCATCGACGCCAGCCGGGTCGGCGAGATCGTCGAGACGGCCGAACGCCAGGGGATGCTCGGCGCGACCGGCCGGGGATTGAAATTCCCCCACAACCTGCTGGCGCGCGCGGTCTATTCGACCCTGTCGCCGGTGCGCCGGCAGGTCATGCACCGGCGCGCCGCCGACCGGCTCGAAGGGGGCGCGGCGCTCGACCCGGGGCGGGCCGCGGACCTGGCGCACCACGCGGTGCAAAGCGGCGATGACGGCCTGGCCGCGCGCGCGATGGTTTCCGCCGGCCGCCTGTGCCTGCGTTTTTACGCCAACGAGGAAGCGCTGTCGCTGGTGCGCCGCGGCATGCAGCTGCTCGACAGGCTGCCGGAAGCCGAGCGCGTGTGCCTGACGATCGACCTGCACGCCATCCGGCTATCCGCCGAGCCGCTCGAGGACTGGGAGGCCTCCGCCCGCGAGTACGCGACGCTCGCCGAGCAGGCGCTCGATCACGGCGAGCTGGCGCACGCCCGCCTTGGATATCACCTCAGCGCCCTGCTGCGCTGGCAACACGGCCATTGGGCCGACGCGCGCGAGGAATCGCTGCAGTCGGAGCGCGCGGTGCGCTATGGCAGCGAAGAAGAGCAGGTCGTGGGCATGGCCGAAACCGCCAAGTGCCTGGCGATGATCGAGCGCGACCTGCCGAAGGCGGACGCAATGCTGATGGAAGCCCAGGCGGTTTCGACGCGCCGGGGCTTGAGTCACTTCGCGATCCCGACCGGTCTCGGGATCCTGCGATTTCACCAGAACCGGCTCGACGAGGCGGCGGAGTTGTTCAAGGAATCGCGTACCCTGTGCAAGACCGCGGGCGCGCGCATCGACGAATTCCTGGCCAACGAGTACCTGGCCATGATCGAGATCCAGCGCGGCGATTTCGCGGGCGCGAAGGCGATATGCGGCATCCTCGAATCGATCGGCGACAAGCTCAGGATCGGCAGCGAGGGGCCGTTCGCGCGCGCGCTGTCGGCGCTGTGCGATTACGCGCTCGACGCTGACGACGAGCGCCTGGACCCGGCGCTCGACGAGTTGCGCCGCGCCGACGCCAAGCACCGGCTGGCCTATACCCTGACGCGCGCCGCGCAGCTCGACTGCGAGCGCGACCGTCTCGACGACGCGGCCCGCCGCGCCGCCGAGGCGCTCGACTACGCGACGCTGCTCAACCGCGCCACCGAGATGGCGCTGGCGCGTGCGGTGCTCGCCTGCACCTGCCGGCATAGCGGCGATTTCGAGGCCGCCGAGACGCACCAGGCGGCGGTCGCCGAGCTCGAAAAGTCCGGCGTCGCGGCCTGGGCCTCGCCCTATCTCCGCCGGGAAGCGGCCAACCGGGAGGCGGCGCGGCCGTGAGCGAAGTAATCCTGGAAAGAAAGTTCGACCAGCCAACCACGCCGCAGGAAGTGCTCGACGGGCTGGAGGTCTCGGGCGCCTGTTTCGACATCCACCGGGTGAACTGGAATGTGAGCTACCTCGATCTCGACGGGTTACGCATGGTGTGTCATTTCACTGCGCCGGACATGGAATCCACGCGCATCGCGTTACGCCAGCTGGGCCAGGACACCTCGCGGCTGTGGAATGCCGGCCAGCACGATGCGCCGGGAGCCGACGCGGCGGAAATCGCGGCCGCCAACGTCATAGTCGAGCGTTCGTTCGCAGACGCCGTCGAGTTGCAGGCCGTCCAGGATATCGAGGATGCCGGCATCCGCTGTCTCGAGATGCGCAACGTGCGCTTCCTGCGTACGTTTTTTTCGGCCGACCGCAGGCGCATGCTCTGTCTCTACGCGGGGCCCGATGCCGAGTCGGTCCGGCAGGCCCAGCGCGAGGCCGGCGTGCCGTTCGACGACGCCTGGGCTTTCGACCGCTGCGGACCGGAAAACCTCGTCCAGGCCAGCGGCTGATTTCTCCCACGCGTCGCCGAATTCGGCGAAATCGCGAAAATTCCACGCACATTCACACGCTCGCTCCCACGGCGCGCGCCGATAGTTGCGCTCGCCGGGCCACAGGGCCGGGTTTTGCATTCGAACTTTACAGGAGACAATTCATGCAACAAGCACAGCAGATCGTGGTCGACAACGGCGTCAACGTAGAGGCCATCCTGGGAGCGCGCGACGCGCTGACCGAAATGCCGGCCGCGGCGCAATTCAAGTGGCGCGCGACCAGCGAGTGGGTCAGGGGCACGCACACCAGGGGATTCGTCGAAAACTTTTTCGGGCTCGGCGAAGAGCACAGCCACCGCCAGGTATACGGCTACGAAACCGACCACCCGGAGCTGTTCGCTTCGGAGGACAACGCCGCCACGCCCGTGGAAGTAGTGCTCGTCGGCCTGGCTGGCTGCCTGACCGCCGGCGTGGCGACGATCGCGCAGAATCGCGGCATCCAGCTGCGCTCGGTGCGCGCGACGCTCGAGGCGGGCATGGACCTGCAGGGTATCCTCGGCATCGACGGCGACGTCCGCAACGGTTTCGACGGCATCACGGTGGTCTTCGAAGTCGACGCCGACGCGTCGCAGGAAGATATCGAGGCGCTCGTCGCGCAGTCGCAAAAACGTTCGGCGGTGTTCGACATCATTTCGAACCCCACCGACATTCGCGTTGAGGCGCGCAAGAGCTGATGACTCGAGGATTCGGCAATCCACCGGCCGGCGCCGTCGACGTACTCGTCATCGGCGCCGGCCACTCCGGGCTCGCCGTCAGCCGGCTGCTGACGGCGCGCTCCATCGATCACCTGATCTTCGAGCGCGGCCAGGTCGCGAACTCGTGGCGCACCGAGCGCTGGGATTCGCTGCGGCTGCTGACGCCGAACTGGCAGAGCCGGCTTCCGGGGTATGATTACCGCGGAGACGATCCGCACGGCTTCATGTCGATGCGCGAGGTCGTCGGTTTCATCGACGGCTACGCGGACCACATCCGGGCGCCGCTGATGACCGGTACCGAGGTCAGGTCGGTGCAGCCGCTGGAAGGCGGTTACCGCGTGATCACCAGCCGCGGCGAGTGGCGCGCGCGCGTGGTCGTCATCGCCAGCGGCGCCTGCAATCTGCCCCGGGTCCCGGCGCTCGGCCAGGCTCTGCCGCAGGGTATCGATCAGGTGACGCCGCACGACTACCGCAATCCCGACCAGCTCGAAAGCGGCGGCGTCCTGGTCGTCGGCGCGTCCGCCACCGGCCTGCAACTCGCCGCCGAGATCCAGGCGTCGGGACGCGAGGTCACGCTCGCCGTCGGCGAGCACGTGCGCCTGCCGCGCACTTATCGCGGCAGGGACATTCAGTACTGGATGCACCTGACCGGCGTGCTCGATCAGCGTTACGACGAGGTCGACGACATCCGCCGCGCGCGCGGCGTAGCGTCGCCGCAGCTGATCGGCAGCGACGACCGGCGGACGCTGGACCTGAACGCGTTGACCCGTTCGGGGGTGGATATCGTCGGCAGGCTGGCCGGCCTGCGCGACGGCAGGCTGCAATTCTCCGGTTCTCTCGGCAACGTCTGCCGGCTCGCCGACCTGAAGATGAATCGGCTGCTGGAAGGGATCGATAACTGGATCGCGGAACAGGGTTCGAGCGCGGATGTCCGCTCCGCCGAAAGATTCGAAGCGACCGAATTACCGGGTACGCCTCGTCTCGGGCTCGATCTGCGCGCGGGCGGCATCCGCACGGTTCTCTGGGCGACCGGTTACCGGCCGGATTACTCGTGGCTACAGGTGCCGGTGCTGGATCGCAAGGACCAGGTTCGCCATGACGGCGGTGTCGTCGAGGCGCCCGGCCTGTACGTTCTCGGGCTGCCTTACCTGCGCCGGCGCAAGTCGACTTTCATCCACGGCGCCGAGGATGACGCGCGCGATATTTGCGCCCACATCTCCGCGTACCTGGATGCGTCGTCGACGTCCTCCCAAATCCGCATCGCCATCTAACCCAAAATTCGGGGACAGTATACTTTTTACCAATCCTTAATTCGGGGACACCTTAATTCGGGGACAGTATACTTATTTGTTAAGCGCGGGTTTGCGTCCCCGTCGTTTTGGGGCCAGTGCCTTGCCCGTAATTGATTCCAATTTTCGTACGAACGCGAGACTACCGAGAGGTCGTCCAGTTCGAGTGTGCTGTCGTATCAAATCCGCGTCGTCATCGGAAATGGCGCTCGAGAGATAGGCGTTCCAGTCCGGTATTCGCTCCAGCATGGATCTGACGCGAACCAGGCCATCGTTTATACCCTCGAGGTGAGCCCGTGCGCTCGACCACTGCCAGTCTCCGGCAAAGTCGCATAACCCGGCAACGACCGGATTTCTCTCGACATAACGGACCGTAGCCAGTAAGTAGTTTTCGTCCATCAGAAATGAGTGAAAGCGTTCCTGCCACAAGTGCCCTCGCCATCCCTGGCGGAGATTAATATGCCGGGTATAGTGCCTGTGAGCTTCTCCCAACGTGGCTCTCAAGCCATCCTCGGTGCCTGGCACCATCACCAGGTGCACGTGATTAGGCATCAGGCAATAAGCCCAGATTTCGGTGTCAGCCTGCCGCGCGTACTCGGAAATCAATGCAATGTAGTAAAGATAATCGCCCCTGCAAAAAAAGGTTTTCTGGCGGCGATTTCCGCGCTGAGTGACGTGATGAGGAAAACCCGGAACAACGATTCGCGGCATCCTGGCCATAGCTCAACTCCCTGTAAGCGATCCGAAGAAAATTATAACGATTTCCGTCAATAGGTATACTGTCCCCGAATTTGCCTTTCTGTCAATAGGTATACTGTCCCCGAATTTGCAGGTCTGTCATCCCCGCGAAAGCGGGGATCTTTCGATCGTGGCACTGTCCTGAGATTCCCGCCGGGCCGCGGTCTGCCGGGCGGCGTTCCGCTTACGCGGGAATGACTTCGATGGAAACAGGTATACTGTCCCCGGAACTTACCCCCGAACTCGAATATTCTCGGTCGCCTCAGGTAAAACAGTCCCGCAATAGCTGCTTTAGCCTGGCAATTCCCAGGCGCTTCACCAGGGCGATGTTACGCAGCGGTATCTGCTCGGTATCGGGATAACCGGCGATGCTGCGCTCGAGGCTCCGCTCGCGCAGCAAATGCAGCATGGGATAAGGGGAGCGATTGGTGTAGTTCTCGACGTCATCGGGGGCCGTGTCGGCGAACCGGTAATGCGGGTGAAAGCTCGCGATCTGGTAGATGCCGTCCGCGCCCATCGCGCGCAGCAGACCGTCGGCCGTTTCCAGGAACTGGTTATAGTCGCCGAAATCCTGCAGCACCCGGGGGTGGATCAGCAGCGTGGTTTCGACGGCGGGATCGGTATCGAGCCGTTGCAGTTCGGCCTGCAGACTCTCGAGCAGCTGCGCTTCGGTCGTCGCCGGGGTCACCACGAAGCGGACGCGTTCCTCGCGTAGTTCCCGCCCCGCAAACGGGCAAAGATTCAGGTCGACCACGACGGTTTGCACCCAGCGGCGCACGGCTGCGGTGATCGCGTCGGCATCGTTCGGCTCGGTCATCGGTGAAGCTTCAGCCCTGGAGAAATACTTTCATGCCGATACACCCGCGGCCCCTGTCGCGGTTTTCAGGCACGTTTGTTCTAATCCGTGATATCGTGCGCGCCCTGACGACCGTACCATTTTTGCGAGCTCCCGATGAACCCCTGGACAACCATCGAGCGTACCACAGTTCCGGGTAGGGGCAAGTTCACGGGGACATACCCTTTCCAGGCGTTCACTGTCGATGGGGAAGGTATGCGTTCACGTAAGTTTGCCCTTTGAGGCAGGTTGAGGGGGCGGTGACCATTGTGGATGACACTCATTTTTCACCGACCGCTATTGCTCGCGAACGATTATCTCGACTGGCGGTCTACAACGATTCATTGACAGTGTCTGATCGTACTACTCGACAGTAAACCCCTTGATTACCCGGGAGCGACGAAATGAGCGACAACGAATACACTCCGCCCAAAGTCTGGAAGTGGGACATGGAAAGCGGCGGCAAATGGGCCAGCATCAATCGGCCGATCGCCGGCCCCACCCATGAAAAAGCGCTGCCGCGAGGCGATGCGCCGTTGCAGCTGTACTCGCTGGGCACCCCCAATGGCATCAAGATCACGGTGATGCTGGAAGAACTGCTGGCAATGGGTAAGACGGATGCCGCTTACGACCTGCACAAAATCAGGATCGGCAAAGGCGAGCAATTCGGGTCCGATTTCGTCAAGCTCAATCCGAACTCGAAAATTCCGGTATTACTCGACCAGTCCAGATCACCCGCGCTATCCGTGTTCGAATCCTGCGCGATCCTGGTCTACCTGGCGGAAAAGCACGGCGCCCTGCTGCCCGGGGACGTGGCCAACCGCACGGAATGCCTTTCCTGGCTGTTCTGGCAGGAGAGCAGCGCCTCCTTCCTGGGCGGCGGCTTCGGCCATTTCTACCGCTACGCGCCTTACCCGATGGAATACCCGATCGACCGCTACACCATGGAAACCAAGCGCCAGCTGGACGTGCTGGATCGTCACCTGGCCGAGCGTGAGTACATGTGCGCGAGCGGCTATTCGATCGCCGACATCGCGATCTGGTGCTGGTACGGGCGCCTGGCGATGGGCGACGTTTACGACGCGGAAGAGTTTCTCGATACGGCTTCGTACACGCATGTCCTGCGCTGGGCGCGGGAGATCCTCGAAAGGGAAGCGGTGCAGCAGGGGTTGGCGGCTGCGCGCTAACTGGCGGCAAGCCGGGCAAGCCCGGGTCGGGCGCTACCATTGACATCGCTGTTCCTGGCAATTGCGAGATGTAAGGCCCGACCCCGGTCGTGATAATATGATGTGCGTTGGGAAATACCGAGACATTGCGCCGGTTTTTCCCGTTCGTCGATTAAACCGAGTGACTCGATTCACTGCCGGAGCAACGCATGCAGGATATATTTTCGGTCGAAGGCAAGCATATTCTCATCACCGGCGCTTCGAGTGGTTTGGGCGCGCACATGGCCTCCATGCTGGCCGGACGCGGTGCGCGTGTCAGTGTCGCTGCCCGCCGTATCGATCGTTTGCAGTCTTGGGTCGAGGCCGTTCGGAATAACGGCGATGATGCCGAGGCCATGGCGATGGATGTCGTCGATCAGGATTCCGTCTGCGCGGGTTTCGACGAGGCCAGGGAGCGCTTCGGCCCGGTCGATGTGGTGATCAACAATGCGGGTACTGCCGCCCGCGCTCCCGCGGAAGATACAGCCGCCGAGGAGTGGCACCGGGTGATCGACGCCAATCTCAACGGCGCCTGGTATGTCGCGCAGTGCGCCGGGCGGCAAATGATCGACTCCGGTAACGGCGGCAGCATTATCAACCTGGCTTCCATCATGGCCTACCGCCAAAGCCAGGGCCTGGCGGCTTATTGCAGCAGCAAAGCCGCAGTCAATCACCTGACCCATGTACTGGCACTCGAATGGGCGCCGCATGGCATTCGTGTCAACGCCATTGCGCCGGGGTACATCCATTCCGAAATGACGGAAACCCTGCTCGCCAGTGAGCGCGGACAAGCCATGATCGCCAACACGCCGCTAAAACGCGCAGGCACCCCGGAGGAGCTCGACGGCGCGGTTTTATTGCTCGCCTCGGAAGCTTCGAGTTTTATCAACGGCGCGACCATCGTGGTCGACGGCGGCCATTTGCAGACCTCGCTGTAAAGAAGCCGAAAATTCGGGGACAGTACGGGCAAGATTACGGGATCAGGTCTTACAATTGACGTCGCTGTTTTTGACGCATGTGAAACGTAAAGTCTGACTCCGCTGCGGTTTACGCATTATCCGCGTATAAAAATTCATATACCTGAACCCGTACACCACGTGATCCGCGACAGTCGCAAAATGCATCAACGCGCGGTCATTCGAGCCGCAACAGGCCACGTAACGCATGCAATGCCGCTGGCAAACCGCTACACTGCGCCACCCTTTCCCGCGGCTGCCTGCCTTATGTCTACCGACGTCCCGATTTCGAGCTTTGCGAACCTGTCGCTGAAGCCGCCGTTGACCAAAGCCCTGGTCGCGCTCGGCTACGAATTGCCGACCCAGATCCAGGCGCAGACCATACCCCTGATCCTGGCGGGCCGCGATGTGATCGGGCAGGCGCAGACCGGCACCGGTAAAACGGCCGCCTTCGCGCTGCCGATCCTGTCGAATCTCGATCTGAAACAGAAGGACCCGCAGGTGCTGGTACTCGCGCCGACGCGCGAGCTGGCCATTCAGGTGGCCGAGGCGTTCAAATCCTATGCCGCGCAGATGAAGTCCTTTCACGTGTTGCCGGTTTACGGCGGGCAGGAATACGGCGCCCAGACACGCGCCCTGCAGCGCGGCGTGCATGTCGTCGTGGGCACGCCGGGCAGGGTCATGGATCACATGCGCCGCGGCAATCTGAAACTGGACGGCCTGACCACGCTGGTGCTCGACGAGGCCGACGAAATGCTGCGCATGGGCTTCATCGACGATGTCGAGTGGGTGCTGGAGCAGGCGCCGCCGAAGCGCCAGATCGCGCTGTTTTCCGCCACCATGCCGGCGCCGATCCGCAAGATTACCCGGCGCTACCTGCACGACCCCGCGGAGATTACCGTCGAGGGAAAATCCACTACCGTGGAAACGATTCGCCAGCGCTACTGGCCGGTGACCGGTACGCACAAGCTCGACGCGCTGACGCGTATCCTCGAAGCCGAACCCTTCGATGCGATGCTGGTGTTCGTAAGCACCAGGACCGCGACCCTCGAGGTGGCCGAGAAACTCGAGGCCCGGGGTTACCGCACGGCTGCGCTGAACGGCGATATCGCGCAGAAAAACCGTGAGCGCATCATCGGCCAGCTGAAGGCCGGCAAGCTCGATATCATGGTCGCCACCGACGTGGCGGCGCGCGGCCTCGACGTCGAGCGCATCTCGCACGTGATCAACTACGATATTCCGCACGATACCGAGGCTTACGTGCATCGCATCGGCCGCACCGGGCGGGCGGGGCGCGAGGGCGATGCGATCCTGTTCGTCGCCCCGCGGGAAAGACGCATGCTGCAGGCTATCGAAAAGGCCACCCGCAAGGAAATCGAATTGATGGAGTTGCCGTCGACGGACATGGTCAACAACCGGCGCATCGAAAAGTTCAAGCAGCGCATCAGCGACACCCTGGCCGAGGAAGACCTGGCGCTGTTCAGAGGCCTGATCGAGCAGTATCGCGACGAACACGAGGTCGACCCGCTCGATATCGCCGCCGCGCTGGCCAAGCAGGTACAGGGCAGGGCGCCCTTCCTGTTATCGGGAAAATCTGTCGCCCCGGCTGCTTTCGACAAGCATCGGGAGGATTCCAGGCCGGAGCGCAATCCACGGCGTAAAGACAGGGCCGGCGCCGCGGACGACGAGCGCAAGCCGCCGCGTAATGACAGGGCCGGCGCCGCAGAAGACGAGCGCAAGCCGCGTCGCGACCGGGCCGAGGTGCGGGACCGCGAACCTGAAGCCGGCATGGAACGATACCGCCTCGAGGTCGGCCACGCTCACAAGGTGAAGCCGGGCAACATCGTCGGCGCCATCGCCAACGAGGCCGATATCGACAGCAAGTTCATCGGCCGCATCGAAATCTTCGACGACCACAGCCTGGTCGATCTGCCTGAGGGCATGCCGAAGGAACTGCTGAGCCAGCTCAGGAAAGTCCGGGTAGTGGGGCAACGGCTGAACCTGTCGCTGCTCGGCGGCAAACGCAAACCCGCCCGGGACAGGCCAGCCGCGACCGAATCCCGGGCGACCAAAGCCAAACCCAAGGCCAGGCACCGGGATACCAAAAACAAGGGAAAGCCCAGGCGCACACGCCGCACCGGCGCATAGGGGCCGGTCCACGATCTCGCTAAACGGGGTGTGCCTCCCGACTTTCCTAAGGGAGTCATCTCCACGCTATACAGAGTCGTCCCCGCGCAAGCGGGGATCTTGCAACAGGTGGGGGGATTTTTGAGATTCCCGCCGGGGCGCGGGCGGCTTACGCGGGAATGACTCGAAGGGAAATAAGTATACTGTCCCCGAATATGTGCCTCCCGATTATCCTAAGGGAGTCATCCCCACGCTATACAGAGTCGTCCCCGCGCAAGCGGGGATCTTGCAACAAGTGGGGGGATTTTTGAGATTCCCGCCGGTCCGCGGGCGGCTTACGCGGGAATGACTCAAAGGGAAATAAGTATACTGTCCCCGAATATGTGCCTCCCG
>Ga0102953_1000584_pt1 | contig 24836 bp, 13 predicted proteins | sample SalPon2A_C_D2_MG_FD_78509 | JGI IMG/M metagenome (GOLD analysis project Ga0102953, IMG submission 78509) | Soil microbial communities from South San Francisco under conditions of wetland restoration - Salt Pond MetaG R2A_C_D2_MG | ecosystem: Environmental > Terrestrial > Soil > Wetlands | place... | reverse complement strand
GTCAGCTCATTGACCGGAAATAACCAGCCGGTGTTCGTTGTCGACGGTGTAATCATGGACAACAGCACGTTCCGTAACTATGACGGTTATGGCAGTTCCAATGGTATTAGTCCGGATTACGGTAATGCCATCATGGATATCGATCCTAATAACATTGCCTCCATCACGGTGCTGAAAGGTGCAAACGCAGCAGCTTTGTATGGTTCACGTGCTGCAAACGGAGCTATTGTTATTACCACGAAAACCGGCTCCTCTGCTGGCAGCAAGGGTGTTGGGGTTAACCTGAGTTCTTCTGTTTCTTTTCAGCAGGTATCACCGCAATCGCTGCCTTCTCTTCAAAACGAGTATGGTCAGGGTAACTACGGTCAGTTTGCCTATGTTGATGGTGCCGGAAGTGGTACCTATGACGGGGTTGACGAAAGCTGGGGTCCCAAATTCAACGGACAAAAGATTACCCAGTTTGATTCACCAGTTGTAAATGGTGTCCGTCAGGCAACCCCATGGCTGCCGAATCCAAACAATGTGAAGGACTATTTCAACACCGGATCAACCATCCGCAACTTCATGTCCGTGGCTGGTCAATCGGGTAATACCAACTACCGGATTGCTTTTACGAACAACAACCAGGAAGGTACAATCCCAAATAGTTCACTCAGCAGCAGCAATGTTGACCTGTCTGCCACAACCGACCTGACCAGTAAATTACATGCCCAGGGCAATATCACATATGTTCACCTGGTCGGTAAGAATCGTCCCGCTGTCGGTTACTCAGATCTGAACCCGATGCAACAGCTTACCCAATGGATCGGACGTCAGGTTGATATCAATAGTCTGCGTCATTACCTGGCCGGACAGAATTCGAATGGCTCCTACAACCAGTACAACTGGAACCACGCCTATCACAACAATGCTTTCTGGGAAACCTACATGAACTTCAACAGGCAGCAACGTGATCGTATTTATGGTCGTGTTCAAATGAGTTATGATTTGACTCCCTGGCTGACGGCACGTGGTTATTCTGGTATTGATACCTACAATGAAATCCGCAAGCAGGGGATGCCGTATAACAACATCTCACAACCAAATGGCGAGTATCTTCAGAACACCATTCAGGTGATGAACTGGACATCAGACTTCCTGTTATCTTACAACAAAGATCTTACTTCCGAACTGAATCTTTCCGGTAAGGTAGGGGTCGAAAGCATCTTTGAAGAGCACAACGAATTGGGTGCTGATGCCGGAGCGTTAAGTATTCCGGGGCTGTACAACCTGAGTAATTCCTCTCAGGCTATCACTGCTATAAATCCACAGTTCAACGACTTGTTCAAGAAAAAAACGAACAGTGTCTACGGTGAAGCTACATTTGGCTACCATAATTATCTGTTCCTCGATTTGACGGGCCGTAACGACTGGTCTTCAACTCTTCCAAAGAATAATGACTCCTATTTCTACCCATCAGCGAGTCTGAGCTGGGTACTTACCGATGCAGTGCCAAGTCTGAAGAGTAATATTCTGGATTATGCTAAACTGCGTGCCAGTTGGGCATCAGTCGGTAACGATACCGATCCCTATCAGTTACAGTCGGTATATATCGCGCAAAGCCCATATCAGGGTATCCCGAATTATCGTATAACTCGTCAGCTGCCGAATATCAATCTGAAACCTGAAAAGAGCTATGCTCTTGAGTTCGGTGGTGAATTCAGATTCATTAATGATCGTGTTGGTCTCGACCTTACCTACTATAGTAAAAAGACCAAGAATCAGATCATGCCTGTTCGTGTTGACGGTGCCAGCGGTTACAGGACACAGCTCATCAATGCCGGTGAAATTGACAACAATGGCGTTGAAATCACACTGAACGCGAGCCCGGTAACGAGCCAAAACTTCAGTTGGAATTTCACCATCAACTGGGCTAAAAACCTGAATAAGGTGGTTTCCCTTGCTCCTGGTGTAGATTCTTATGAAATGGGTCAGGCCTGGGGAATCTACGAAGAAGCACGTCCGGGACAACCGGTTGGTGAAATTTATGGTTACGGATACAAGAAAGATAAAAACGGCAAAATGCTGGTCCGTATCATCGACGCCAGTGGAAATTACACAACCAGCCAAAATGGCACAGTTGATAATACCTTGGTGATTCCAGTCCCAACCGACTCCATGCTGAGTTTCGGTTCCTATCAACCTAAATGGACCGGTGGTATTCAGAATACCTTCCGCTACAAAAACCTGAGTCTGAATGTTCTGATTGATGGTAAATGGGGCGGTAAAGTTTATTCGGTAACCAATATGTTTGGTAACTACACCGGTATTCTGAAAAGCACTCTGAATGGTCGTCAGACAAACTGGGATAAACCTGGTTACCTGGTTCCCAATGCAGTTGTTGCTAAGCAAGATGCAAATGGTAATTGGGTATCGACCGGTCAGGCGTTGACACAACGTACGGTTCGCGAGAATTGGGGGTATAATGCCTATTACAATTACGCTGAACCCAACGTCTACGATGCAACTTTCTTTAAGCTGAGACGGGTAGAACTTACTTACACTCTGCCAGGCAAGTGGGTCAACAGAACCCCCTTCCGAAATATCCAGCTTTCACTGGTTGCCAATAACCTGTTCATCCTCTATAAGAAGGCTCCGAATATCGATCCGGAAACCTCTTTTGGATCAGGTAACCTGCAGGGATTCGAGTCGAACCAGATTCCATCGGTTCGCAGCTACGGATTCAATGTACGTGTGTCTCTGTAATTCCAGTCAATGATTTAAATAAAGAATTTAGCATATGAAACTATCTAAATATATTAAATATGGCGCGCTTGCGATGGCGTTACTAGCCGGTACCAGCGCCTGTGACAGCGGGTTTCAGCAGCTTAACCAGGATCCAAATAACCCGACGCATGCTACCCCTCAATTGGTCATGCCATATGTTGAACAACAGACTGCTAATATTGTTCACAGTTATGACCTGAGTTGGTATTCCGGTGGGATCTGGGTTCAGCAACTGGCTGAAATTCAGTACTCGGACGAAGACCGCTACAATATTGCAGCTCGTACTTCAGTTTGGAACGGGACCTGGGACGTATTCTACACGGATATCCAGGAAAACCTTAAAAAAGTTCGTGCACAAGCTGCGAGCGCTAATGACAATAACCTGATGGGTATTGTTGAGATCCTGTCGGTTTACAACTGGCAGAATGCTACTGACCTTTGGGGACCTATTCCTTATAGTCAGGCTTTGGAGGGTGATTTATCCAAAGCAAACATTCAGCCGCAGTTTGATACGCAGGCAAATATATATAAAGATCTGATCGCCCGTTTAAAGACGGCTGTTCCTAAGATTGATCCCTCTGCCGCAGCACCCTTTACCAGCCAGGATCTGATCTATGGCGGGGACATGATGAAATGGAAGAAGTTCGGCGGTTCGCTGCTGCTTCGCCTATACATGCGTCTGGCTAAATTGGATGCGGCAACAGCGGAAGCCGGCATCAAGATGGTACTTGGTGATCCAACGGATTATCCGATTTTTACCAGTGATGCTGATAATGCCGAATTTGGATATACCAAATACCCGTATGACAATCCGTTTGCTGATCAGGGACGAACCCGAAATGACTTCTGTATAAGTGCCACCACAGTGGATACCCTGGAAGCTTTGAAGGACCCACGGCTGCGTATTTATGCAACTGTTGTCTCTGACTCTGCAACCAAAGCACAACTTGTGAAGTCAACGGGCTATCCGTATCAGGGAGTGACGAATGCTTCACAAAGCAACAGTCTGCAGCTAAATAAAGCCTCTTTCCCTGGTTATTATTTCTACTCTCCATCCACTCCGGGCTTCCTGCTTACCTATCCTGAGGTCATGTTTATCAAGGCAGAAGCTGCTGTACGTGGCTGGATTTCGGACGATCCGGCAACAGACTACAATGATGCCATTCAAGCATCTTTCAATATGTTTACTGATGCACGGATCCAACCGGTGATGAGTGATCTGACGGGTTCCGTTGTATATAATCACCAGAGCTTCAATTCTGCCGACTATCCATCTGGCTTGACAGATACGGATTATCAAAATTATATTTCACAGGCAGATGTTGCTTTCAAGACCGGTGCTTCGCAGGCAGCGCAACTGCATCAGATCGGTCTGCAAAAATGGATCGCTTTGTTTGGTCAGGGTTATGAAGCCTGGACCTGCTGGCGTCGTACAGGGTATCCTTTCCTGAAGGCTAATCCGGGTGGTCAGGGTATCAGCAACAAGATTCCGTCACGTATGATTTATCCGCCACGTGAGGCCACTGTCAATGGCTCGAATTACAACACGGCAAAATCCATACTTGGTGGAGATGGTCTTTATCAGATTCTTTCCTGGGCAAAGTAGACCATTAGTAATATTTGGTTTTGATAAGCCGTCCCGGTTCAACCGGGGCGGTTTTTTTTATGACTGTCAAATAAGTAAAGAGATGGATTTGAAAAATTCAGGTCATAGCCGTCACAAACATTCAATACCTATTTAGAAGAACCTCCGAAGGAGGTTAATATGAATAACCTTGCATGGAATGCGGGGTATAAAAGGATAACAAACCCACAACCCCAAAGGGGTTTAATAACCCGGAGAAACGGTTTTATACATCTTTGGGGTAGTTGTATGGCTGCGTATTCCATGCAGAATTATTCATGGTCAGGCCTATTTTCAGGGGTTTCAAGAACATTTTGGACAGTAGCGAATTCGGATACACCGATCGGGTATAAGGTAAATCCTGTATTGAATAGTCAGCTTAAGTATGGATGAATATCGTAGTAGCACTCCTGAGAAGATAAGAGCAAGAAAAAAGCCGTTCCAGATTTCCAGAACGGCCTTCTATAATCGGCAATATCAACAAAAGAAACGAACTGTTTGCCAAATACTCAGGAACGTTTGTTCATAGGTATATAATCACGTGAATTCTCACCGACATAAATCTGTCTGGGACGATAAATGCGTCCATGAGGATCTTCGCGCATTTCTTTCCACTGGGCAATCCAGCCCGGCAGACGGCCAATGGCAAACAGTACGGTGAACATATTGACGGGGATACCCATGGCCTGATAAATGATTCCGCTGTAAAAATCTACATTCGGATAAAGTTTGCGTTCGACGAAATAGTCATCGGCCAGCGCAATCTCCTCAAGCTGTTTGGCGATATCGAGCAGCGGATCTTTAACACCAAGCTGATTCAGTACCTCATCGGCTGACTTTTTAAGAATCCGGGCACGTGGATCGAAGTTCTTGTAGACGCGGTGGCCAAATCCCATCAGCTTAAAGCTGCTGTTGTGGTCTTTTGCCATTTCCATGTACTTCTTGGGCGATCCGCCTTCCCGTCTGATGTTCTCAAGCATCTGAATTACTCGCTGGTTGGCTCCGCCGTGCAGAGGTCCCGACAAGGCGTTAATACCTGCTGAAATTGACGCAAACAAGTTGGCCTGACTGCTTCCAACCATCCTTACCGTGGATGCGCTGCAGTTTTGTTCATGATCGGCATGGAGAATGAGAAGTAAGTCAAGGGCACGTTCCAGCACATCGGGTACTTCATATTTTTCCATCGGAGTAGCAAACATGGTGTACAAAAAGTTACCGACGTAACTCAGATCATTCTGTGGGTAAACGAACGGCTGTCCCATGGACTTTTTATAGGAAAAGGCAGCAATCGTTTTGAGTTTTGCCAAAAGCCGGATGGCATTGATATCCATCTCTCTTTCAAGTGAATTATCATCATGATAGTAGCCGGACAGGGCACCGACCATCGCCGAAAGTACGGTCATCGGATGTGCAGATGGAGGAAATCCTTCGAAAAACTTTTTCATATCCTCATGGATCATGCTATGAGTTGTAAGCAAATGCTCAAACTCGGTAAGTTCTTCCTGCGTCGGCAACTTACCTTTTATTAACAGGTACATCACTTCCACAAAACTCGATTTTTCTGCAAGCTCCTCTATCGGAAATCCACGGTATCGAAGTATCCCCTCTTCTCCATTAATAAATGTGACTGCACTTTGACAAGATCCCGTATTGGCAAATCCACTATCCAGAGTAATAGTTCCGCTTTCGTTACGCAGATGGGATATGTCGACACCGACTTCTCCCTCTGATCCTACTACAACCGGAAGCTCATATTCCTTACCGTCCAAAATTAATTTGGCATTCTTCATGTAGATACTCCTGTTATATGATTAATAATCCTTGAAAGTAGTGCTGGCATAATACTACTATATAGTTATTTAAATAATTGCGAAAATCGCACAATAAACACAAAGATCGTTTCCGCCTCATCACCGGACTCCCCGGAAGTGGGCTATTTATGCCAACAACAAACTCATATTGTTTGTTTCAATCTGTTGGGAGCTAAAATAGTAACTGCCCATCATCACAACGAAACGAATTTGAGGGGAGTATATCTCATTTTTTTGTGAGATACGCAAATCCGTCAAAAAAACGCTTTCGTTTAATTCCATTCATTCAAACAAATATCGGAAAGATAGGAATTTTGTTCCGGAGGTGGTACAAAGCCAAATGTAAAAAAGGATAACAAACTCTTCTTTTTAACGTTTTTTTTCATTGACATCTGTAAAATGACAAAATGTACCTGTAACATCCAACCTGGCTTGTTCAATCCTTCTTCATCCGGGAGTTGGAAAGCGTCAAAAAGAGTTGCCCAGATCTGTAAACGGATACATTCCCATATTAGGACGAGGGAGGGGATATTTATCTCGAATTCATGTCGAATATTCTTTACTGTCGAAGCAGTGTGATAGACATTCGGAGAAGTGATTTTTAGCACTTCTGCCGGATATATCGTGATGCAAGAATCGTATCTTTTGTATAGCAGACTCCGTATCTTTCAGCCTTTAGATTTTGAGGTGGTGAGTATTGGAAATCGCTGCAACTTGTTCAATATCTGCCTGTTTATTTACATATTTTTATCAGCAAAATGCATATTGATCTTTCAGAAAAAGAGCCATTTGTCCGGCGCCACATCGGTCCCCTGAGTTTTGGCGAACAACAAGTAAATGAGATGCTGCAAACGGTTAATGCAGGATCCCTGGACGAACTTATTGGTGAGACTATCCCTTCCACAATACGTCTTGACGAGGAACCCAGGCTGCCACGTGCTATAACCGAAGATGAGTTTTTGCGCCTGTTCCGCAAAATCGGCGCAAAAAACAAAGTGTACCGATCATTTATAGGAATGGGTTATTATCCAACACGGGTACCAACCGTCATTCAGCGCAATATTCTTGAAAACCCCGGGTGGTATACTTCCTATACGCCTTACCAGGCAGAGATATCCCAGGGACGGTTGGAGATGCTTGTTAATTTCCAGACCATGATCACAGATTTGACCGGGATGGAACTCGCCAATGCGTCACTCCTGGATGAAGGCACCGCTGCAGCTGAAGCCATGTCGATGTTTCATTCGATGCGGAAAGGCAGTAAAAAGAGTGCGGATGTGTTTTTTGTCGCTGATGACTGTCATCCCCAGACTATTGAGGTGATCCGTTCCCGCACAGAGCCCCTGGATATCAGATTGCGCGTAGATTCTCTTGAAAATCTGGATCCCGGGGATGAATCGATTTATGGCGTTTTGCTTGCTTACCCGAATACGAGGGGTTCTGTCACTGATTATACAGACCTGGTACAGATATTGCATGCACATAATATTTTCGCCGGCGTGGTTGCCGACCTGATGAGCCTGGTTGTTTTAAAATCACCAGGGGAGATGGATGTCGACGTTGTGGTGGGCTCAAGTCAGCGTTTTGGTGTTCCTATGGGATTTGGCGGGCCACATGCTGCATTTTTTGCGACCCGTGACGAGTACAAGCGCCTGGTACCCGGACGGATTATCGGGGTATCCAAAGATGCGGATGGAAATGTTGCATACCGGATGGCCCTGCAGACCCGGGAGCAACATATCAGACGGGAGAAAGCGACATCCAATATTTGTACTGCTCAGGTATTATTGGCCGTTATGGCTGGAGCCTACGGCGTTTATCACGGGCCAGATGAATTGCGTAATATCGCCTGGAGCATCCACGCAAAGGCCCGGCTGATTGAGCAAGGACTCGGAGAGCTCGGCTTTCATAATGAGAATCCGGTTTATTTCGATACGTTGTATGTAAATGCTACGGATGATGAAACCCGTGAAAAAGTCCGTACGGCCGCTCTGAAAAGGCAAATAAACTTGCGGTACTATCCGGACCATCACGTCGGCATTTCTCTGGATGAAGCGGCCACTACCGGTGATATTCGTGATATTATGGATATTTTCAGCGAGGCTTCCGGACAAACCTTTGCTTTTGATGTACACAAAGCATCCCGCGAGGTAGCTGCAGGAGTTCCTGGCTCCCTGAAAAGGACCAGCGACTTCATGACACATCCGAATTTTCATCAGTATCATTCCGAGCATGAAATGCTGCGTTATCTGAAACGGCTGGAAAACAAGGATCTGTCTCTTGTTCATTCGATGATATCGCTGGGATCCTGTACCATGAAGCTCAATGCCACAACCGAGATGATACCGCTGAGCTGGCCTGAATTTTCGCAGCTTCATCCCTTTGTGCCAACAAATCAGGCTCTCGGATATAAAGAGATGTTTGATAACCTGACGGAATGGCTGAAAGCGATAACCGGTTTTGATGCCGTTTCATTGCAACCAAACTCGGGCGCCCAGGGCGAATTCACCGGTTTGCTGACGATCCGTGCCTGGCATCAGTCGCGTGGAGATTTGAAGAGAAAAGTAGCCCTGATCCCCTCATCCGCACACGGCACCAACCCGGCCAGCGCCGTGATGGCCGGGTTGAAAGTGGTAGTCGTGAAGTGTGATGACAAGGGCAATATTGATGTGGAAGACCTTCGTGCAAAAGCCGAGCAAAATGCGGCTGAATTAGCCGCGCTGATGGTTACCTATCCTTCAACACACGGTGTGTTTGAGGAGGCGATATCCGAGATTTGTGAGATCATCCATCAAAATGGAGGTCTTGTCTATATGGACGGGGCAAATATGAATGCCCAGGTTGGTCTGACCTCGCCTGCAAGGATAGGTGCCGATGTGTGTCATCTGAATCTGCATAAGACATTCTGTATCCCCCATGGCGGAGGTGGACCAGGCATGGGACCCATTGCCTGTACCAAAGAACTGGCTCCTTACCTGCCGGGACATCCGTTTACACATGATGGAAAGCAACACCTTTCTCCGGTCGCTTCAGCCCCCTCGGGAAGTGCCAGCATACTGACAATTTCATATGCCTACATTGCACTTATGGGTGTTAAAGGGTTAACACTGGCAACACAATATGCCATTTTAAACGCGAATTATATAAAATCGCGCCTGGAAGGTCATTATCAGGTACTCTATGTGGGAGAACATGGAAGAGTCGGACATGAGATGATTATTGATCTGCGGCCTTTCAAACAGAGCGCAGGAATTGAAGTATTGGATATAGCCAAGCGTCTGATGGATTACGGATTTCACTCTCCCACCGTTTCATTCCCGGTACCCGGTACCATGATGATTGAACCTACGGAAAGTGAAACCAAACAGGAGCTGGATCGCTTTTGTGATGCCCTAATTGCCATTCGTGAAGAGATCAAAGAAATCGAGGAAGGGGTGGCTGACAGGGATAATAACGTCCTGAGAAATGCCCCGCATACCATGGCCGTCATTGCTTCTGATCACTGGCCATTTCCCTATTCCAGGCAGAAGGCTGCTTATCCGGTACCATGGCTTCTGGAGCGCAAATTTTGGAGCTCCGTACGTCGCGTCGATGATGCATACGGTGATCGTAATCTCATGTGCTCCTGTCCACCCATTTCAGAGTATAACGACCAGAGCGAAAAAACCGAACCCGTCTCCTGATTTTTAAGATTTAACCTTAAAGCCATCTAACCAGGGTCGGATGGCTTTTATTCTTTGGGTATAAGAGGCACATCCTAAATAAGGATAAGCCTCAAACGTAATAATAATTTAACCTATCAAAAGACTCTTTTGTGTATTTTTATTACAAGACTTGACTACAATCTGTACATAACCCATTATCATGTACATCGACGGCAGACACCTTTCACCTTTTATATCAAGGTGAAAAAGACTGAATTATAATTATCCCCCGACCAGCTGTCAGTATGTCTACATCGCGTCCGAAATATAAGCTCATCAAAACACTTGCGATTACTTTTGTAATCATGCTGATGTGTATGACACTGTTTGAAGCAGTGAAGATGCTCATCTTCCCCCAGATCTCAATCTGGCATTCGCATTTCCTTACAATCGGGTTTAGTACGCTGGCTGCAACATTTGCTGCTTTTTACATAATCAGAATTTACGAGGACCTCTACCAAAAAAATCTTCATGAAATAAAGGAAAGGAAACAGGCCCAGGAATTGCTGACGAAGGCATACGATGATCTTGAGCATCGAATAGAGGAGCGTACCAGTGAATTATCGGAGTTCAACCGTCGTTTGCAGGAAGAGGTGACCATACGGAAACAGACTGACGATGCCCTTAGAAGGTCAGAGGAGCGGTTCTCTAGGATTTTTCACAATGCCCCCGTTGCCATAGCCATTGGTACCCTTGATGAAGGACGGGTATTAATGGTGAACGATAGCTTTGTCCGATTGATGGAATATGAGGAGAAGAGCGAGGTGCAGGGCCGGACAATTAACGAACTGCATATATGGGCAGACGAGTCGGAATGGAATCACCTGCATCGGCATCTGCTACAAGACGATACTGCACCGTACGCGGTTGAAACTCAAATTCGCACCAACCTGGGTGAACTCAGGGATGTCCTGTTATCTGTCGAGAAAATTGATCTGAGCGGCAGGCCAGGGGTCTTGAGCATGATGCTCGATATCACTGATCGGAAGGATGCTGAAAAGAATCTGGTGTCTGCCAAAGAAATGGCCGAAGAGATGGATCGCTTCAAAACAAGCCTGCTTGCCAATATCAGTAATGAGGTAAGGGAACCCTTGAACGAGATTTTAAAAGGGGCATCCCGGTTGGCCTATGATCATGATGATCCGGATGTGTCGGAAATTGCCGTGTCAATTTACCAGAGGGGCGAACATGTATTCAAGACGATCAACGGCATCCTTGACCTGGCCGAGGTTGAGGCAGACAGGAAGAAGCTGCATCTGCAGGTTCGGGATATCAGGGAGGTTGTCGAAGCCATAGCCGAACGGATGAGGCCACAGGCTCAGGAAAAGAATGTGGAACTGGTTATCGAAAAAAGCGAGGTGCCGGTAATGGCAAATATCGATCCGGTTCTGTTTGAACATGCGATAGTAAACCTTCTCGGTAATGCCATCACATTTACAAATGAGGGCAATATTCAGGTCAAGATCAGACCGAAGCAGAGGAGTGGAAATGAATTTGCCCAGATAAAAATTCAGGATACCGGTGTAGGTATCAGAGAGGAGATGCTGCCATATCTGTTCGATGCTGTAAAGCCCGACCATATCATACCAAGAGAGGATAAGAAACAGGGATACCGGCTCGGCCTGCCGATTACCCGCCGAATGATTAATCTGATGGATGGCACCATTCGAGTGAAAAGCCAGGAGGGGGAGGGGAGTGTATTCACCATCAGACTCCCTTTGATAGGTACCGGGCAGACGGTTAACAGCGACCAATTGCCGGTCAATAACTGATGTGAGAAGAAAAAGATCAAAGAGCGAAAGTACCCCTTGTTATGCTGATACCTGCCCACATGAGAAATGAATCAACATCCTGTTCCGGTCATTGAAAAGGTATAAAAAAAGCCGTCCCATTTGAGACGGCTTTGCAAACTGATTTATCAGACCAGAATTATTTGCTGCTTTTCTGATTTTTAGGATGATCAATTTTAAGCAACTCGACATCGAAAATCAGCAACTGATTCGGACCAATGGTTGAACCGGCTCCACGGCTTCCGTAAGCAAGCTTGGAAGGAATGAACAAGCGCCACTGGCCACCCACATGCATCATTTGCAAGGCCTCTGTCCAACCCTGAATGACATGACCGACATTTAGGTTGGCAGGTCCGCCATGTTTTTTGGAACTGTCAAATACAGTACCGTCTGGCAGCATTCCTACATAATTGACGGTCACTTCGTCGTTAGCCGTTGGTTTGGGACCCGTTCCTTTTTTCAAAATCTTATACTGCAATCCGGAATCTGTTACGTGAACGCTGTCTTTTTTTGCATTCTTTGCAAGGAAATCTTCTTCTTCCTTCTCATTCTTTTTACTAGCAGCGGTCTGTTTTTGCATATGCTTGCTGTAAAGATCACTCTGAAATTGCTGGATGGCCTTTTGCATATCGCTCTTGGAAAGGCTGGTATCTTTTGTTCCACTGATTGCATCAGCTACCCCACGGGCCAGCACAGCAGGATTGATGTCAGCATCCTGGCGTTTGAAATTTTGCCCAATATCGTAGCCGATACTGTAACTGACACGATCGGTCTTATTGTTTAAATCCGGTTTCGGAAGATTGCCATTGGATTGCTGCTTACAGGCACTCAGACCAATAAACAAAGATCCTATAATGAAATAGGTGAGATGGGTTTTTTTATACATAGAATGATATTATTTAATGAATAAAAGCTGGGATCAATATCAGGCCGATACGGACTGTCAAATTAGCTGGTAAAATACAGTATTTTTAAGAGGGTACAAATGAAGATATGTCAGTGATTTTTTTTAACGAAATGCTGAAGATCGCTGATACTTCTGATATGATCGGACCGGGCCTGAGATTCACGCATCATCAAAGCATACGTATTGTTGAACCCTAACGGTTGCAACCAACTTAGATTATATCGTTTTTCGGTTTTCTTTTTAACAAAATTATAGACCTTTTCCTGATCATTGAGCAGGGAGTCGGCCTGTGATGAATCAGCTTTAAGGATTACGTAGAGGCCGGTTCCTGTGTATTCGGGATATAGGTCAATTTCGCCGCTGTTAAGAGCATCGAATACGATTTTGGTACCGGCCAAACCGGTTTGAAGTCCAACTGTGAGGGAACTGTTATTTTCGATAAGTGTCTTGAACATCCAGTCGAGAATAAATTGTTCGGTAAAGTTTTTTCCGCCGATGACAATATCTGGTGCTCCGGTCCTCACAATTGTTGTTTGAAATCCTTTGGACTTAAGAAAGTCTCTTGCGACATCCGCCGGGTTTTTATGGAGCTGATCTACCTGGTAGTTAAGTTCCTGCATCGTCGCATTGTCCAGTTTCCCGGCAAGGTGGTTCAGGATAGTCCGCAACTGTGGATATTTTTTCAGGGTCTGGTCTCTGACCAGGGGCGCACAGTAATAGGGTGGAAAATAGTTTTTATCATCATCCAGTACCCGAAGTTTGAATGCCTTGATACGTCCATCTGTCGAGTACCCGACAATAGCATCGACGCGTTTATTTTTCAGTGCCTGATACAATAGTGCGGAATTCATCTCAATAGTGGGAACATGCAGATCATAGGCCTGAACAAGACCGTGGTATCCATCGGTGCGTTCGGTGAATTCAGGGGTTAGTCCAAGTATGAATTTGGGCCGTTGGGTCATATGAGCAACGAAGACAATGAGAACAAACCCGACCGTTGCCCCCATGCCCCAGCCAATGATATTCTTCCATTTTTTTAGATTTTTTTGAAAAAGATCGAGTATGAGATCGAGCGCAAGTGCCAGTAGTGCGGCAGGGAAGGCACCGGCAAGGATCATCGTTACATTATTCAGGGCGATGCCGCGGAAGATGAATTCACCTAGACCTCCCGCACCAATGAGTGCACACAATGTTGCAACTCCTACATTAATAACGGTAGCTGTTCGGATACCAGCGAATATGACGGGCATTGCCAGTGGTATTCTGACCCTCATCATGATCTGCACATCGGACATCCCCATGCCACGAGCTGCGTCAATGACCGATGCATCGATTTCGTGAACACCCGTAAACGTATTTCTAACGATAGGCAGCAATGCATACAGAAACAGGGCGATAATTGCTGGTACGGGGCCAATACCAAACAGTGGCAATAAAAAACCGAGCAACGCAAGACTTGGGATCGTCTGGATTATTCCAACTGATCCCAATACAGAATTGCGCATTTTCTGGGAATGGTGGGCGTAAATCCCAAGAGGAATACCGATTAGAATTGCCAGGACAAGGGCGCCGAATGTGAGTCCGATATGCTCCAGGAGCTGAATCAGCAATTCGTGACGGTTTTGAATCAGAAAATTGAAAAAAGACCCCATCAGTTGTCTGCTCCTCTCTGGCGTGATCTGAACTTTAGCAATGCCTCAAGCAAATCGTGCTCATCAGTCATCAATATTTTGTTGTCTGCTAACCGAATGCGAATTCCTGTACCATAGTTAGAGGAAGTGGATATTTTATTCAGAACCGTACCGATGGATTGGTCGACCTGATATTCAGACTTCAGATCTGAAGTTTCCGCCTCTTTGTGTACGAGGTAGGGAAGGATACCGGCCAGAGTTGTGATGGAGATTTCGAGGGACAGACGATGGGAGTCGAAAAAATTTTGCACAAATTCATTATCAGGTCGAAAGAGCAGATCTTCCCTGGTTCCGGTCTGCTGAAGAAATCCCTCATCAAGCAATGCCATCCGGTCGCATAACTCAAAAGCCTCAGGTATATCATGCGTCACCAATACCATCGTCTTTTTAACCCGGGAGCGCAATTTTTTGAATTCATTGATGAGATCTGCTCGTGATATTGGATCACTAGCGGCGAATGGTTCGTCGAGCAGGATGATTGGAGGATCGGCAGCCAGTGCTCTTGCCAGACCCGTTCGTTGCTGCTGGCCACCGCTCAATTCATGCGGATAACGTTTCATGAATCGCTCAGGTTCTAATCCGACAAGAGTAAGGTTCCTGTGTACCGTCTCCTTAATACGGTCCGGTTTCCAATTCAAAAGTCTGGGAACGATTGCAATGTTCTCCCCGATCGTGTAATGTGGAAAAAGGCCAACATTTTGAATCATATACCCGATACTACGTCGTAACCGCACCGGGTCCTGATCCAGGATATCCTCCCCATTAATTGTAATGCTTCCGCTACTGGGTTCGATAAGCCTGTTAATCATCCTGAGCGTGGTTGTCTTGCCACTGCCGCTGGTACCAATCAAGCCGAAAGTTTCTCCTTCGTTGATTACCAGTGAAATGGGATGTACGGCCTCGATATCACCAAAGCGTTTACTAACCGAACGAAGACGGATTATCTCGTATGCCATTCATACAACATATTTGCATTATGCCTGATTTCCAATAGGAATAATCACATATGCCGATTTGCCATGGTATTAGCTGTCGAACGGGTCTGTAATACACCAGGTTGTCTATATTTTACCTAAAAATGGAGGATGATAATCGTTTGCCTATTGACACTGTGATATCATTAATTTAGCTTCATAGACCGAACACTCCTATAACTATCACTTACTTGAGCATGACCTATGAGAGCGGAAACGTTGAATCCCTACATCAGGGGGGCAAGTCATTATTATCTTTCCCTTACCTTAATTTCATTCATCTGGCTTATCATAAAATTTGGACATGAGTCCGAATTTAGCCCCATCCCCGGCCGTTTTATTGGTCTCACGTCAATTTTCATATCTAAGTTTTTGTTTCTCAGCATATATATAGCAATAGCATTAGCTGTACTGGTTGCCTACCAAATGCTCATTCAAAATTCTGATAACTTTTTGAACAAATTGAAAAGGTATGCCAGGGATTCGAGCTGGAGTTTGAGGGTTCGTAAGTACATTAAGAAGAGAGACAAGTTGCTGACGATTAATCTATTTGTTTTTTTGGTCTTGTATATCATCCTGGTTAATTACGAACTAGACTATAAGAGTATTGATTTTGGGTTACACGCCCAATTGATACTGCCTGTGTTGGTACTTTTGATCCTTATGACCAACTTTATGACTGACAGTCGCATTTTGCGTTCATCCTGTGATGAGCTTTATCAAACCATGGGTGCCAGCGTCTACAAAGATGAGCCTCAAATAGACAGGAAATTCTGGAAGTGGAATATCATCTACTTCAATCAGGAGGATCACAGGATAATTGTTAACCGACCGTCAGGAGTAGCGTGGACCATAAACCATGCCCATTTTTTGCCCACCGCCCTATTATATTCAGGTACAATTTTGCTTGTAGTAGTGATCGCTGTATCGTGGTTTTAAACCGGATAAAGGGCCTTATCTGAATAGGTATGCAAATAATGAAGCAGGGTACAAGATTTTGTCTCTTGCGGGACTGATTCAGTCGATTGTGGAGAGATAGAGAATTCCAAAATAGCCGTTCTTGTCCGTCCAAACTTTTTGTGTTTCGAATCCGGCGTTACGGGCCATTTCACTGAATCCATGGCTCTCATACTTATATGAGTTTTCCGTATGGATTGATTCTCCCTTATCAAAGTGGATTATCTCATCGCTTATATGTACTTGCTGATCTTCCGAACTAATCAGGTGCATCTCTACACGGCCCAATGCCCGGTTGTATACAGCTTCATGCCTGAAATGGTCTATATTAAAATCTGCCTCAAGTTCGCGATTGATCCGAACCAGTATGTTCTTGTTGAACGCTGCCGTGATGCCTTTACTATCGTTATAGGCTTTTTCCAGAACTTCAGGGTCTTTTTTGAGATCAACTCCTATCAGGAGTCCCCCCTCATTTTCACAAATACTGTTGATCTGCCTGAGAAAGGTTTCCGCACGTGACGGCAGGAAATTCCCGATCGTTGAACCCGGAAAATAAACCACAACATGATCGTGCGGCAAATCCAGATCTGTAATCTCAAAAGGATGAGTGTAATCGGCTACCATGGGTAATATCGGAATTTCCGGATATCGCGTCCTCAGCTGCTCAACAGTATCAAGTAAAAATTCCTCTGAAATATCTACAGGAACATAACCGGCCAGTTTGGGATGATTATCCAATAACAGTCGCGTCTTCAGACTGCTTCCACTTCCCAATTCGATGAGTAAAGAATTTTTGGGGACAAAACTGAGAATTTCGTCAATATGGTCCTCCATAATTTTCAATTCTGTCCTTGTTGGATAATACTCTTCGAGCTCACAAATCTGATCGAATAATTCGGACCCTTTTTCATCATATAAGTATTTGCATGGGATGGTTTTATATGAGTCATTGAGACCTTGCAGGACCTCGTCACGCATACGTGTGATGGTCAGGGGAGTCGATTCCATAGAAGAATAATTAGATTATTTACTGATGATTAAAGGTCTTTGGCTAAACGTAATCCCGTGAATTGCCAGCGTGAATCGGGGTGGAAGAAGTTACGGTAAGTTTTCCGGATATGGGATTTGGGGGTTACGCAGGATCCGCCCCTGAGGACCATCTGATTGGCCATGAACTTCCCATTGTATTCTCCCAAAGCTCCGGGTAGAGGCTTATATCCGGGATAGGGAAGATAAGAACTGCTGGTCCATTCCCAGGCATCCCCGAACATTTGATGTAACCCGGAATCGGCATCGCTGGTTACAGGAGCAGGGTGATAATTCCTGTTCTCGACAAAATTACCAGCGCGATCGGCTGAGGTGGCAGCTATTTCCCATTCCGATTCCGTTGGCAACCTGGCATCTGACCAACGTGCAAAAGCATCAGCTTCATAATGACTTAAATGACAGACGGGTTCCGCCGGATTCACTTTACGCGGTCCCTGTAGTGTGATCATCCACCACTCGTCATCCCTTTTTTCCCAATAGTAGGGTGATTTCCAATTCTCTCTTTCCTTAACAGCATATCCGTCTGATAACCAAAGTACCGGATTGTCATATCCTCCGTCTCGCATGAATTCCAAATATTCCGCGTTGGTTACCAGCCGGTCAGCCAACCGAAACGGCTCGAGATAAACTTTGTGCCTGGGTAGTTCATTATCAAAACAGAAAGCATCATCCATTGCTCCGACATTTACCAATCCACCCTCATATTCATTCCAGGAAAGTTCTCGTATCCGATCTGCAGTAGGAACAATTCGTTCCTGATATGCCGGGTACAGGGGATTCATCGAAAAAACATGCTTAATGTCGGTAAGCATCAATTCCTGATGTTGTTGTTCGTGATTTAGTCCGATCTCGATAATTTCGGCAAGCTTCTCCCGGTTGTCGGCAGGTGGGCGATTCATTAAGGAGATCATCTGTTCGTCTATGTATTTTCGATACTCATAAACCTCGGCGACTGTAGGTCTGGAAATTAATCCTCGTTTAGGTCGACAATGTCTCGCTCCAGCCTGTACGTAGTACGAATTGAACAAATACGCATACTTGGGATGCATCGTTTTATAATCAGCTATAAGCTCAGAGAGCAAAAACGTTTCAAAAAACCAACTTGTGTGAGCGAGATGCCATTTTGCAGGACTCACATTCTCCATAGTCTGAATAACATAATCTTCCGGCTCAAGCGGTTTGCATATATATTCGGTCTGTTTCCTGATTTCCTTATATCTGCCGATTAGCTTTTCAAACCGCTCATCAACAGATACCCCCTGCTTTGGTATAGTAGTTACTTCCATGTCGCACTCCGAATGAAAAATTACTGGTCCTGATTCTCATATAATTACATATTACGCATAAATGGAAACGCAGATCAAATCGTTCGAACAGCACAACAATATGTTACCCCACCTACGTTTGTAACTATGCGCTTAAGTGTATCAGATTATTGTGTATGCTTTTTTAAAACGATGTAAAGACAATAAAATCTGGTATCTTAATAATCTCCGTGACTATTATGGGATCGCATGAATTTAAGTTTATAACTACTGATAACAGGTAACGCACGTTCCCCAAAAAGGGTCTGGCTTGAAACAAGCTTTGAATAATAAAAAAGTGGTCAGTTAGCGCGGTAATAGATATATTTAATGTTTAATAGGATTCATGCTTCGTGCGTATATTTTTGTAAATCCTATACTTAGCATCTGTTATCAGTTGTTCGGTCAGGCTTATCAGCCTATACACCGATGGATTAAAACCAGATTTGAATGGACGTGACGGTTTTATTGAAGGGTTTTTTAGCTGGTATCACAATAGCAGCTCCATTAGGCCCCGTAAATTTGATATGTATTCATCGGACACTTGTGCGAGGTGGTAAAAATGGGTTTGTTTCCGGTATGGGGGCTGCCGTTGCAGATACTTTGTACGGAATCATAGCCGGTTTTGGGCTCACTCTTGTATCCGGTTTTTTGATTGATCACGAACAAATGCTGAGAGGCATTGGCGGGTTGATCGTAATTCTATTCGGAATCCGGGTTTTTACGCGGGGGATCCAGCAGAAGGTCATGGAAGAGAAAGATTCCAGCCTGTTTAAAGAATTCTCCTCAACATTTCTGTTGACTCTGACAAACCCTCTTACAATAGCTGCCTTTTTGGCCATTTTTGCCGGTCTGGGACTAACTACAAAAAACATTGATCACTTAAAAGCCACAGTTCTTGTACTTGGCGTTTTCGCGGGAGCCTCATTCTGGTGGAGCTTACTCATAGGGGGGGTGGATTTTTTCCGGGAACGTTTTACGGATGATACACTGAAAAAAATTAATCATGCAGCCGGTTTCGTCATTTCAGCTTTTGGAGTATTCCTGATATTGAGTGTTTTTGTAAATGTGGGCATCTGACAGCACTTATTCATATAGCTGCATCTCCAATAAATAAATGCACTAATTGGATGAAGATAAAGCCTTCTTCTAAATAAGAAGGAGACTATTATATATACAGAATTGTGGGGAGAAGTGATGCACCTGTGTTGAAATGCATGATGAGGAATAATGTTGTAATGGAATCAATACCCCAAAATCATTTTACAACAAATATCAATAACAGACTCAATAATGATAAAAAGAAGTTAAGCAGGTTTATAATAGTATCATTTAGAAAAGCTAAAAATTGTTTCTTGTCAGGTTTTCTATTATTGAAATGATATCACTCTTCAAAAAAGGTTTTTCTATGTAAGCGTTAATACCGGCAAGACGGCACTTAGCTTTAACAATGGGATCATTATTTGCTGTAAGCGCCAATATCGGAGTGTGCTTGTATTTAGCCATAGATCGAATTTTTCGACTAAGATCCAATCCATCCAATCCATTACCCAGATCAAGATCCATCATTATAAGATCATAGCTTTTTTTTAGGATTTTTTGCTCAGTTTCTTCAGGTGAGGAAGCATTATCAACCTCACATACATTGGATAATAAAAATTTCGTGATCAGGCGAAGTTGCTGGTTATCCTCGACATGAAGAATGTGAACCAGGTTTTGTGAGTTATTATAATGCTCAAATTCATTAGAGCCTTTCCCGCCTGTATAAGAATTTTTTTTACTGAATCCTGATTTTTCGTTAGAAGCATGTTTTTCGTTATTATTATTCCAGACGTGAAAAGAAATAATCGGTCTGTTTTTTTGTGATGGTACTAAAAGTGAGTTATTGTTATTCATGTCCATGTTTTACTCATTTTATTTATTGAATTCAGACTATGCTTAATAGTTTAGCCTATAACTCAACCATATAAGAGACATTAACCGGCCGTTTGTTACAAAAAAAAATCATATGGCACGATTTTCAATGAAAAAGAGGTCAATTCGTACTCTTTTTAGACAAAAGCACTGTTTTAGTATCAATTTATTTGTCTGCCGGTCGATAAAATGTTTATAATTGTTTCGTAGCAATTAAACAACATGGAGAGAAAATGCTATGGACCACGAGGTAAATAAGTTGACGATAGAACAAAAAATAGAAATGTATATAGAGGGACGCCTCAACGAGGAAGAATCTGATTTGCTTTGGGCAGAGATGATGAATCGTCCTGATTACTACGACTACTTTAAGACTGTAGTCAACCTGAAGCATATAGTTAAAGATACGGATTTGGTAGAAACGGGACGTTATCAGTCGCGAAAAGACCATTTTTACCGTGTTGCTATAGCTGCAGCAGTTGTTATTACGATTGGTATCCTTGGCTATCTGAATGTTAATCTGCATATAAGTGCGACCCCGCCAACGGCCTTGCATCAACTGGCAATGCAGACAACACGTTCGGCTGTCACGATGGACGGATCGATGGAGTCTGATATTCAGCGAGGTATCAATCTTGCCAATTTGGGTAAAACCACACAGGCAATCTCGCTATTCAAGAAGATTCTTGAAGAAAATGCAGATCCACAAGTAAGAGCTTTGGCTCTCACAAATCTCGGGATAATGTATTACAACCAGGTTCAGATAGATAAAGCCATTAATGCTTTTAGTCAGATACCCCAGCAGCAGGGCTTAGATGTGCTGACATATGAAAAAGCGTATTGGTATCTGGGTAATGCTTACCTGAAAGAAGGTCAATTGAAAGAAGCACGATCAGCTATCAAAAAGGCGTATGATTTGAACGGAGCTTATCGTCGTGTTACTGAAGAATATTTGAAAAAACTCGATGCGGTCTTAGATCAAAAAAGCTGAGTTCTCCATCATACGATATGTTCGTTACAGGGCGGTTCTCCAGAGAGGGAGTTGCCTTTTTTTATGCTTGTATGGAAAATGTGTCCTTTACATTCGGTGGGCAGCTATCGATTGGCAATCATATCCAACGGGAAGGAGGCCTTCGGGAGGTCATTGAAACTTAGTAATTCACTACCTTCAACTTGCTACACATCAGGCCCGGGCACACTGTAAGAAATGCTACCTGTAATTAATCAATATCAGGTTACGATTTGTTGAACCGGTACGTCACATAGCCGGCGACGATTGTGATCAGAAGAATCAGAAAACGGGTTGCGATGGTTGTTAAGTCCCAGATTGGATGGAAAAGTGGTGAAATTTTCCCGGTTACGATATAAGAACCCCATTTCAACGGATCGGAATCGATATTGTTCAGGTAGTATAATTTGGCCTTGCGCAGTGCCTCGTCTTTAGGCAGCCCCTGCTTAAGATATTTATAAAACTGAACGGAAACCGTCTCGGCAGCCTTGTCATCTACTTTCCACATATTCATAACAAGGCTTTTGACACCAGCATAGGTGAATGCCCTGTTCAGACCTATTAAGCCACTGCCGGTTATATACGAGCCTGTGCCGGATTCGCAGGAACTGAGCATGACCATATCACTTTTCAGGTGCAAAGGGAACAGCTCGTATGCATGGATTTGTCCATCATCCTGGGGGGGATCATCACCAAGGCTGGCATTCTGAAACACTTTTTTGTGCATGTAAATTACAGAAAACAGAGGCTCGTTGAAAAAAACCTCACTGTGCGTTGCCAGGTGCAGGATTCGCGTTTCCGGAGCAATCCGCTTGAATGCCGATTCGGTTGCAGAGTTGTCAATGAAAACAAGTTTTTTCTTTTGGCTCCCGGGCAACAGGGAATCAATGGCCTCTACCTCTTTGACCGTATTTGGGAGTGCTCCGAGTACTTTATTACTGGCAAGAGAACTGTATCGATTATTAAATTTGTCAATTCCAAAACCCGCATACTCATATTTGAATTCATCATGTGATGGTTTCCAGGAATGATACAATTCCTGTAGCGAAGTGTAGTAGCTGATGCTGTGGTTTTCGATTAAGTAGTGAGTCGAACCATAACTATACCTGTTGGCCGGTTGTGTTGTTGGCAGGATACCAAATGGGATCTGATATAAGATGCCGTCAGGTACAACATATAATCTTTCATAGGTATCGACATTCATACTATCAAAAAGGGTGTGATAGATATGGTAGAGTCCTACAAGATCGGCGTGGTTCCCTTGTAGGGAATGGGCAGCCTCCTCAAAAACGGACTTCAGGGAATCCGGTAAAGAAATTTTATGGATCTTAACCTGATCACTGGTGATTAGTGAGCTGTATATCGTGTTATGGAACTGTGTATAGTAGAGAACAGCATCCTGATTTGTCAACCGGTTCTGAATATCACCGACACTTACCGTTTTTTTATTCAGATTTTTGGCAATCTGAGTTTCCAATTCGTTTTTCTGAGCTATCGCATCGGCAAGTTTGTTTTGAACAGAAACTATCTGATTGGAATCCGCGCTGGCGAGTTGCGATCGATACTGCTCAATTTCCTTGGTAAGCAACCGGTCCTGAATAAGTTCTTTATCATTAAAAACATTAGACTTCAAGACAGAGCTGTTCAAGTAAGCAGCTTTATTGAGAGTTTTAACCTGGTCTTGCAATGCAATAGCCTGATCATTGTTACCCTTTTGCAGGTATAAATCGGTCAGCAAATGGATACTCTCAAGCTCATCATTGGTAAGCATGAGATGTCCGCTCTGGCGATCAAGGCTGTTCTTTACCCGCTCGAAAATTTCGCCTTTCAGTGTGGAGAGTTTATCAATAGCTTCAGAAAATTTACGAGAATGATTTAAGATCCTCGCTTCAGCTATAGTTTTGTCGACAATATCCTGAAATTCAACAGAAGATAATTTTTCAGGGGACAATTTGGAAAGAATTGAATCAGCTATGCTGTATTCCCCCAACTTAGTTAACAAATAAGCCCTTCCAATCTGATTGGCTGTCCAAACTTTCTGGTCTTTCCTATTTAGTGATAAAACTGCTATAGAATCACGAATAACAATGGCTTGAGATATCTTATTAAAATCTTTTAGCAAAGAAGATTCGTCTGAAAGGGCCATGATAGTATATTTATATAAGTCCCCACTTTTGGCTTCTTTCAGAGCAGTTCTAATCAGGGAATCTGACTTTGTAAAATCGTCGAGATGTTTCCAATAATATTTACTAAGACCTAATTGGGATAAAATAGTATTTTCTAAAGAGCCGCTTTTTGCAGATAGGTTATATGATTTATTTAGATAAATAAAAGCGTTATTCCAGTCATCTATTTTCATGTAATAGTAGGGCAGATTATTGACGATGGAACTGCTCGTCTTTTTATTATCCGATTTAAGGGCATATTTATAAGCTTCATACTGGAGGCTTATTGCTTTATTTAATTCTCCCGTTTTCAAATAGGTGATGGCAAGATTATTGACAATAACATCAAAATTTTTATAGTCCGATTCATTTTTTGCTAAGTCATAAGCTTTTTTAAAATATTTTTGTGCGTTAATTATGTCTCCTATGTAGTAATAAAAAGCGCCATAATTAGCATATGATTTTTGCTCAAAAAACTCATCGCTTATAAAAACGACTAAGGGAATCAGTTTGTTTTTATATAGTTCGATGGCATCGTAGTAATAGCCTTTTATGTAATATGCATATGCGACCAATTGCCATGTTTTGATTTTGATTTTTGATATTGGAACAAATTTAAAGTTTGTTGGACTGTATGTTTGTATAATTTCGCTGAATTCATTTTTTGAGTCCAGGTATCCTAATTTCAGAGTATTTATTATCGCGTTTTTAAAATGGTTTGTGTCGGATATAATCGATACGCCATTGCTCGAGTAGTCGAATATTTTCGTGTTCAGATAGGCATCTAAGATGGATAACTGATGGGAGGGTATGTACGTATCCTTTTTATTTAACAGGATGTCTATTACGGCCTCACGGTAGTCGTTCTGGTTGTGAGAGAGTATGCGTAATCTTCTTTTATCTCCAGAAAGATAAGAGGCCAGAATCAGGTAATCCGCATCGTGCTTTTTTTTATAAAGAAACCGGAACCGTTCCTCGTCATTAGAAAAATGTATCAGGGAATAGAGATAAACATTACCTGATTGTCCATATGCTTGTTGAATCAGATTCTTTCCGTATTCCGAATCGTTATAAATTGACAAGAGCCCCCAGTAGTAAAGGTCTGCATCGAATCCGGAAAGGTGGGAAACGTACCGTTTAACCTGTTCTGTTTCCGATTCCGCTAATCTGTTG
>Ga0102953_1000583_pt1 | contig 24883 bp, 23 predicted proteins | sample SalPon2A_C_D2_MG_FD_78509 | JGI IMG/M metagenome (GOLD analysis project Ga0102953, IMG submission 78509) | Soil microbial communities from South San Francisco under conditions of wetland restoration - Salt Pond MetaG R2A_C_D2_MG | ecosystem: Environmental > Terrestrial > Soil > Wetlands | place... | reverse complement strand
CCCGCCGTGTCCCGGGCGCGCGAAATGCCGAGACTCAGCGAGGGAAACTGCGCCAGGATGGCCGCACGCACGCCGGCCTCCTGCGCGGCATAGCCGGCCTGCAGCGCCAGCAGGTCCGGCCGCCGCTTGGGCAGCAGCGCCAGGGCGTGCCGCACCTCACCCGGCCAGGGCGGCGGTTCCGGCAGCGGCCCGGCCAGCGGCAGCGTCGCGTCCGGCGCCAGACCCAGCAGCCCGTGCAGCGCTTGGTCGGTTTCCGCGTGGGTCTGCTCCAGGTCACTGAGCTGCCGTTGCGCATCGGCCAGTGCCACCAGATCCGCGCCGCTGGCGTCCACCGTGATGTCGCCCGCGGACAGGGCGCGCTGGGAGGCCGCATAGCGCGTCTCATACAGCCTCACCATCTCGCGCAGCAGCCCCAGCCGCCGCTGCTCCAGCAGGTCGCGCACGGCCAGCGAGCGCGCGCGCTGGGTCACCTGCCATTCCTCCCACAGCACGTCCAGGTTTACCTGTCGGCGCCCCGCCCGAGCGGCATCCAGACGTGCTTGGCGCGTGATCAGCGGCGTGAGGTCCAACCCAAGGCCCAGGCCGGCGCCGTTGATCAGGCCCGCACCGCCCGGCGCCGGATGGTCCACGTTGGCACTGAGCTGCGGGTCGGGCAGCAGGCCTGCCGCGAACACCTGCGCGCCCGCCACCTGCAGGCGCGCGCGGGTGGCCTTGAGGCCGGGGTTGTTCAGAACCGCCAGGATCGCCACGTCATCCAGGGCCAGGCCCCGGGCGGGGTCGATCACCCGCGGCGCCGCGCCCTTGGGCGCGGGCAGCGTGCGCTCCAGCGCGCCCACATCGGCCGCCAGTTGCGCCTGATTGGGCAGGGGCAGCGGCCGGTAGCTGGCACAGCCCGCCAGCAGGAGCATCAACACGAGGGGAAGCGCGGCTCGGGGGTGTCGGCGCGCGCCACGTAAGGTCTGCATGAAAGCGCTCATCGTTCGTCGGTGCACAGCCATATCGCCCAGGCATTCTCACGGGTGAACCTTAAGGTCTCCTTAACTCCCTCTGGGTGCGATCCGCGGCGCACAGTCGTGACCAAGCGCACCTGGGAAGATGGCGGCATTAAGGGGGACTTAAGCTTGCTGCGCCAGGATGCGGGTGGGCGACTCAGCATTTCGCGGGATACCCATCACCTTCAATTCTGGGATGTCCGACCATGGACGTAGACGTCGACGGATTGACCCTGACCCTGGGCGGCCGGCCCGTGCTGGATGGCGTGTCCCTGCACGCGCAACCCGGGGAGATCTACGGCTTGCTGGGGCCCAACGGCGCGGGCAAAAGCACCACCCTTTCCGTCATCACTGGCCTGCGGCGTGCCGCCTCCGGGCAGGTATCCGTGGTGGGCCACGATCCAGCGCGCGAGGCCCTGGCGCTGCACCGCGAGATCGGCGTGCTGCCGGAGCGATCCGGGTTCTACGACTGGATGGACGCACCTGACTATCTGGCGTGGTTCGCGCAGTTGTACGGCCGCCGGCTTACGGGTCCGGAGATCACGGCCGAGCTGGCCCAGGTGGGGTTGGACGGCCGCAACCGTCGCGCCATCGGCACCTACTCCCAAGGCATGCGCCAGCGGCTCGGACTCGCGCGGGCCCTGCTGCACCGGCCCCGGCTGCTGATCCTGGACGAGCCCACCAACGGGCTCGATCCGCGCGGACGGCGAGAAGTGCACAACCTGCTGCTCGAACGCAGCCGGCAGGACGGTGTGGGCATCCTGCTCTGCACACACCTTCTCGACGACGTGGAGCGCCTCTGCACCCGCATCGGCATCCTGCACCAGGGCCGAACGGTGTTCGAGGGCGCACTGAGCGAGCTGGCCACGGCGTCGAACGAAGGTGAATCCTATCGCCTGCACCTGCGGACGGAGCCACCCGCCGTCCCGCTGCCGCCCGGCGTGGAACTGCTCGCCTGGCAGGGCGAATGGGCACGCATCAAGCTGGACGGAACGCGACCCCCGGAGGACGTGTGGCGCGGGCTGTTGGCCGCGCGGTGGCCCATCGCGGAAATCCACCAGGAAGCCGGCGGTTTGGAAACCTTGTACCTGCGCATGACCCAAAAAGAGGAGGGGCCCGCATGAATCCCATCCTGCTGATCGCCAGAAAGGAGAGCCGGGAATTGCTCGGCAGCGGCCGCGGGCTGGCTTGGCTGCTGGCTCTGAGCGCAGTGCTCTCCGTATTGGGCCTGCTGTTCGTGAGCAATACGGAGCTGAGCCTGCTGGACAACGCCCAAGTGGTCACCATGGAATTGGGCACGATCACGGCGCTGGGTGCGTTGCTGGCTGTCGTGCTGGGCAGCGACGCCATCGCCGGCGAAAGGGAACGTGCCACCCTGATTCCGCTGCTGTTGAGCCCGGCGCGTCGGACGGACATCGTGCTGGGCAAGATGGGCAACCAACTCGTGGGTTGGCTGGTCATGTACCTGATCGGCCTACCGTACCTGTGGGCCGTGGGCAGCAGCGGACAGAACCTGGCCCAGGCCTGTGCCTACCTGGCGCTGTTCGGCACGCCGCTCGTGCTGGGATTCGGATTCCTGGCCCAGGGTCTGTCTTCGCGCGCAGCCGCCGTGCGCAGCGCGCTGGTACCCTCGCTTTTGGCGCTGATTCTCCTGGGCGGCCCGGTGATGCTGGGACCAAGCTTCCGGCAAAGCGCCATCGGGTCCTGGTTGGATCGTGTGAACCCCTTTGCCGCCGCAATCAACAGCTTCGACAGCGTGGTCATCGATTCGCAGTCGCTGAGCGCACAGTTAGCCAGGCTGGCAATCGTTCTGATCTGGCTGGCGGCCACCGCGGCCTTCGCTCGCTCCAGCGCCACATCCATGAACGTCTAGAGACCAACATGAGACGACGATTGCTGCTGGTTCCGGTGCTGCTGTTGTGCGCGGCGATGTCTGCCCTGGCCGCCGAGCCCTTGGAAATCACGCTCGCTCCCGACGGCGCCAACCCCGCGTCGCCGCAGATGGGCGAACACCTGCAATTCGGCAGCGTCATTCGCAATACCGGCGGCGTCTCGTTGCACGGCATCGTTGCTTGGATCAGCATGGTACGCATGGATCCGGGGCAGGAGCAGCCGATGGATCTGGAGGATTGGAGCGCCCACAAGGCGGTCACCCGCGCCACACTGGCGCCGGACGGAGCCATCACCGTAAACTGGCCCATGCGGCTGATCCAGGCGGGCGACTTCCGGGTCGTGATCAGCGCCGTCACCCGCGATTCCCAACGGATCGTGACCAGCCCCTTTCTCGACTTTCACGTGCGACCCAAGCCGGTGGTGGAGTCGAGCCGAATCCTGCCGGTCGCCTTCGGGATGCCGCTTCTCATCGGCGGATTGCTCGCGTTTCGAATGCGCGGGCGGATATTGAGAAGGTGACATGCGCATTCTGCTGGTGGAAGACGACCCGATGATTGGCGAGAGCACCCGCGACTGGCTGCGCCAGGACGGGTTCGCCGTGGACTGGGTGCGCGACGGCACCGAGGCCGAGGAGGCCCTGGCGCACGACGATTGCGACCTGGTGGTGCTCGATCTGGGCCTGCCCGGCCGCTCCGGATTGGAAGTGCTGCGGGGCCTGCGCGGCCGGGGCAGCCGCATTCCCGTGCTGATCCTCACCGCGCGCGACGCCGTGGCGGACCGAGTGGCGGGCCTGGATGCCGGCTCGGACGACTACGTGATCAAGCCCTTCGACCTGAGCGAGCTTTCCGCGCGGGTGCGCGCCCTGTGGCGGCGGCGCCTGGGCCGCGCCGAGCCGCTGCTGGAGGTGGGCGCGCTCGCGCTCAATCCCGGCACCCACGAGGCGCGCCTGCACGGCCGGCCCGTGGCCCTGGCCGCGCGGGAGTTCGCGCTGCTGCAGTGCCTGATGGAGCGGCCAGGGGCCATCCTTTCGCGCGCGCAACTGGAGGATCGGCTCTACGGCTGGGACGATGAGGTGGAGAGCAACGCGGTGGAGGTCTACATCCACCACTTGCGCCGCAAGTTGGGCCGCGACGCGATCCGCACCGTGCGGGGCGTGGGCTACATCATCGCCGGGGAGCCATGAGGTCCATCCGCTCACGCCTGCTGGCCACCCTGCTGGCGGCCGTGATCGTCGCTCTGGCCGGCGCCATGCTTGCCGCCTACTTGGTGGTACACGAAGAGGTCAACGACCTGCTCGACGCCCAGCTCATCGCGCTGGCCCGCTCCCTTCGCCACGGGCAGCTGGTGCAGTCCGGCGAACCCATGCCGGGACTGGCCGCGGGCGAGGAGAACGACTTCGTGATCCAGGTGTACCGGGCGGATGGTACCCGGCTTTCTTCGTCCCTGCCCGGCGTGGAGCTTCCCCTGCCACCGGGCGAGGGCTTTCACTCCCTCACTTGGCAAGACCAGCGCTGGCGCCTCTACGAGCGGCACGTGGGACGGCGCATCATCGTGGTAGCGCAGCCCCACGAGGCGCGGGATGAGTTGAGCGCGGCCATCGCCCTGTCTGTGATCTGGCCCTCGTTGGCTTTGATTCCCGTGCTGGCATTGCTGATCTGGCTGGCGGTGCGGCGCGGGCTGCGCCCGCTGGAGGCCATCGCCTCCGCCGTAGGCCGGCGCAGCCCAGCCACGCTGGATCCGCTGCCCGTGGCCGCGCTGCCGCGAGAGCTGCAGCCGCTGGTGGCCGCGCTGAACGACCTGCTGGGGCGCCTCTCCCACGCCCTGCAGGTGCAGCGCGACTTCGTGGCGGACGCCGCCCACGAGCTGCGCACACCGCTGGCCGCGGTAGACCTGCAGGCGCAACTGGTGGAGCGTGCCGCCACGCCCGAGGAGCGCGGCGTAGCCGTGGGGCGTCTGCGGACCGGCCTGCAGCGGGCGACGCACCTCGTGCAGCAGTTGCTGATCCTGGCGCGGCAGGACCCCGGCACGGCGCCGACGCCGGCACGGCCCGTGGCCCTGGGCGAGACCGTGCGCCTGGCGCTGGCAGACTTCGTGGCCCCGGCCCATGCGAAAGCCATCGACCTGGGTCTGGTGCGCGAAGACCCGGTGAGCATCGCCGGCGACCCGGAGGCGCTGCGCATCCTGGTGGGCAACCTGCTGGACAATGCAATCCGCTACACGCCCGGCGGTGGACGCGTGGACGTGAGCGTGGCGCGCGAGAACGCGGCGGCCGTGCTGGCCGTGACGGACACCGGGCCGGGCATCCCGCCCGGCGAACGCAGCCGCGTGCTGGACCGCTTCTATCGCCGCGCGGGCAGCGGGGTCTCCGGCAGCGGCCTCGGCTTGGCTATCGTCAGGGGCATCGCGGAGCGTCACGGGGCCACGCTGGCGCTGGATAGCGCGCCGGGCAGGGGGCTGCGAGTGAGCGTGCAGTTTCCCGCCCACACCTGAGCACCCCGCGGCGCGTCTGCTGGATGGGGTGCAAGCCCACCCGCCGGTGGGCTTGCCTTATGCTATCCGCTACGCCGGGTCTCGTCCGCGACCCGCCCAGGGGACGGCCCCTGCTCGGCTCACGCTCCGCACTCGCAGGGCTCGCGTGTGCACGGTCGTTCTGGCATTCTTGTGGCTATTCATCCAGGCTCCTTCCTTGGGTGATTGATTGAGCACCAACGACCTCCCAGGAAATGTCCGGATGAACAACCCTCGTAGACTTCACAGCTAGCGGAGGTAGGCCGATACCCCATCTCTACCCCCGGATGCAAGGGTATGTGCTGGACTGGGCTGAAATGTGGGACCAAGATAGAGCCCCTGCCTTAGGGGCTCCACGGACTATCTTGGACTTTGCTGGAAGGGAAGGTGATGGAGGCGGCGGGAATCGAACTGTGCATAATGTTGGATAGCGCCCGCTCTCAACCAACTGATATCAATAGGCCTTCTGGATCGGCGCTTGTGCATTTTATGGAGGCTGCGTGCAAGTTATGCACAGCGGTCATGCACAATCGAGCACGACGCTATCACGACACGGGGCTGGGGGTCCACCGTCGATCGGCCGCTGCAATTCCATATCCGTGAACGGCCGACCGAGCGGTGTTGTCCTCTTTCCCGGCTACCAGTCGTATGACGTGGGGGGGATCCACCCAACCGGATTGACCTAGCGTGCGCTCCAAGGCGGGATGGGATAGATGGCCTTAGCAGTTGCCACCTCCTTTGGCCACACCAATTCGATCTCGTAGTCCTTGGTGGGCTGCACCTGGATAATGGAGAACGGCATCAGCTTCTGCTTTCCGCTCTGATCGATGGCATAAGGCCCCGTCATCACCGTGCGCTTGCCCGAAAGCGCTAGCGCGGCTTGCTTCAAAGCCTTGGAGTCCGTGGATCCGGCCTTCTTGATGAATTCGCCCAGCATCACGCCGGCACCATAAGCCAGGGAGGTTTGGAAATCCGGCTCCAGTTTCGCATTGGGAAACTTCTTGTAGTAGGCCTTCTCAAACTGGGCGCGACTCATGCCTGCGTTCACTTTCCAGTTCAGCTTCTTGTGGTAGAGCGTGACACCGAAGGCGTACCAGCCGTCCTTACCCAACTCGTTCCACTGCGGCTGCCCGGCGTAGTTCATGAAGATGTACTTGAAGTTCAGATTGGCTTCCTTCATCTGGCGCATCATCACCATCTCATCGTCCAGATAGGAAGGGGTGTAGAACGCATCGGGGTGCTGCAGCGCGATCTTCTGCAGCAGGATCGTGAAATCCTTGGTGCCGCTGGCATATTTCTCGAACGCAACCACCTTGATGCCCAGGCTTTCGGCGATCTTGCGGGTGTTCTCGGAGACGCTCACCGGAAACGGCTGGTCCACAAACGCCATCGCCAGCGTTTTCACCCCCAGGGCCGCCATGTCTTCCGCGGCCGGCTTGTGCAGCAGCGAGGCAGGAGTCTGGGTGGCCGAGACGATGTATTTGAAGCCCTGGCCGTAAACGGCATCCGAGGCTGCCGACCAGATGATTAGCAGCTTGTGGTGCTTCTCCGTGATGGAGGCGGCTGCACCCGTCAGCGTGGACCCGAACGGCGAGAAGGCCACGTCCACCTTGTCATCGGTGATCAGCTTGTCGTAGAGGCGCACCACCGTCTGCTTGTCGCTGCGGTCATCGTAGTAAATGAGCTTCACGGGGCGCTTCACTCCCGCCACGTCCAGTCCGCCCGCTTGGTTCACCTCGTCCGCCCAAATCTCCACGCCCTTGAAACCCTGTGAGGACGCAAAGGCGAAGCTGCCCGTCGTGGAAATGGTGAGACCGATCTTGATCGGCTTGGCGGCCTGCGTGGCCGACGCTCCCCACAGGAGCCCCACCACCAGCAGCAGGGGTATCGTCGCTTTCCAGTGTCGCATGTCCATGCCCTCCAACAATGAGTGTTTGACATCCCGGGTTGTGCGCACGCCCGCACGCATTCGGCGACTCGGCAGACACAGCCGGCCGGCCCAGCGGGCGGTGCCCTCAGGCCAGCCAATCCTGAATCACCTCGTGCAGCCGGCCAAAGAAGTCCGCCTTCGTGCCGTGCGCCCGATTGCGCCCCAGTTCCAGCACGTACACGTCGTCAGCCACATCCAGGGCCTGACGCACGTTCTGATCCACGAGCACGACGGCAGTCTGCGATTCGCGCTGACGACGCAGGAAGGAGTAGATCTCCTTGGCCACCAGCGGGGCCAGCATGGCCGTCGGCTCGTCCATCAACAGCAGGCGGGGCTTGGTCAGCAGGGACCGGCCGACTTCGAGGATCTTCTGCTGCCCGCCGCTCAGCGTACCGACGCGCACGCGCTGGCGGTCGGCCAGGTGTGGGAAAGTCGCGTACAAGTCGTCGATCGCCCTGCGCACACGCTGCTGGTCTCTCCTGAACGACCAGCAGCCCAGCTCCAGGTTTTCCTCCACGGTGAGATCCGGGAACAGGCTGCGTCCTTGCGGCACATAGGCGATGCCGAGCTCCATGAAGCGGTGCACGGGCAAGCCCGTCAGCTCCCGGCCATCGAAGCGGATCGAGCCCGTGCTTGGCTTCAGCAGGCCATAGAGCGCCTTGAGCAGGGTTGACTTGCCCGCCCCGTTCGGCCCGATGACGGCCGTGATCCGCCCTTCGGCGGCCTCGATGTTCACGCCTTCAAGCACGTGAATGTCGCCGTAGTACGAGACGGCTATGTCCTGGGCTTGCAGCAAGCTCATCGCGTCGGCTCCTATGCACCCAGGTATGCTTCGATGACCTGTTCGTTGCGCTTCACCTCATCCGCGCTCCCCTCGGCGATCTTCTGGCCCAGGTCCATGACGACAATGCGGTCGCAAAGGCTATACAGCGAGGTGAGATCGTGACTGACGAGGATGAACGTCTTGCCCTGTTCCCGCATCCGCTGGATCTCTGCGAAGAACACGGTCTTCATTTGCGGGTGCACGCCGGCGAAGGGTTCGTCCAGCAGGATCAGGGTCGGATCGAACATCAGTACGCGCACCAGTTCCAGCAGTTTCATCTGGCCGCCGGAAAGCTCTTCTCCCAGCCGAGCCGCCCGGTCCGCCAGGTTGACATCCGCCAGCAGTGCGTTGGCCCGCTCGTGCAGTTCGGCATCGCTTTGATGGGAGGACAGCACCGGAGCGAGCATGTTCTCCATCACCGTCAGCCGCTTGAAAACCTTGGGCACCTGGAAGGTGCGGCCAATGCCGATGCGCGCCACCTCGTGCGGTGCCAGCCCCTGAATATCGCGGCCCTGATAGACGACGCGGCCAGCATCAGGCCGGTACAGCCCGTTCACGCAGTTGAGTGAGGTGGTCTTGCCGGAGCCGTTGGGCCCGATCATGCCCAACACGGTCTGCGGTTCGACGCGGAAGGAAAGGTCCGACACGGCGACCGTCCCTCCGAAATTCTTGGTCAGGTGACTCACCTCCAGCATGTTCGTGCCTCGCTCCCAAGGAGTGGCGACGGTGACCGCCTAGAACCGACCCAGCAGACCCTGCGGCCTGAACAGGATCATGGCGATCAGGATGACGAAGGCCACCACGGGCGACAACGCGGTGGACATGAACACGGCCGAGACGTTTTCCGCTAACCCGAACACAATGCCTCCCACCAGCGCACCCAGCGGATTGCCCAGCCCGCCCAGCACGATCACCACGAATGCCACCACCGTGTAGCCCCCGCCCATGACCGGGGTGATTGACGGGAAACTGAGCACCACCACGCTGCCCGCCAGGGCTACCAACAGCAGGCCCAGGCCGAACGCGAAGGCCGAGATGCGATGGGGGTCAATGCCCAGAATCGGCACTGCCTCGCGATTCTGGATGATGGCGCGGATCGCCTTGCCCAGGTAGGTGCGGTGCAGGAGCCACAACAGGCACGCAATGGCCACCAGGGAGAACGCACCGGCAATAATGCGCCCCAGGGGGAAGAACAGCCGCCCGATCGAAACCGATACCGTATGAAACGGGAAGGGGACCCCCCGCGGATCGGCATCCCAGATCAGCAGGATCACCGACGTGATGATGAGGGAAACCCCGAAGAACGCCAGGAAGGACATGACCTCCGGGTCTTCGGAGCGGAGCAGGCGCGGCACCACCAGGTAGTAGATGACCACACCGCCCAGGAAGAAGCCGGGCAGCACCACCACCAACGACTCGAGCGGATTCAGGCCGAACGTCGCGCTGAGCCAATAGCAGACATAAGCCGCCGCCAACATGAACTCGCCGTGGGCAAAGTTCACCACGCGCATGACGCCGTAGATGATGTTCATTCCGATGCCGATCAGCGCGTACACCAGCCCCAGGAGAAGCCCGGAGATGACGGCCTGCGTCATCAGGATTGCCATGAGTGTGGTCCTCCGCCGCGGCCCGAGGGCGCGTTAACTGATCCAGCGACGCAGGGTGGGGTACCGGCGCAGCAACGTCCCCAGGAACCCTCGGGGGAAGAAGAGCACCAGCGTCACCACCAAGATCCCGAGAATGAGCAGATTGAGTCGCGGAAAGCTGCTCCAGATCAGGTCATCCAGCAGGTACATGCTGATCGACCCCAGCATTGGCCCGGCCACGGTGCCCAGTCCACCGAACATGGCGTAAACCACGGTGCGCACAGTGATCAGGTAGTCGAAGGCGCTTTGCGGATCGATAATTGCCGTGTGCCACGCATCGATGCCGCCCGCCAGCGAAGGCAGCAAGGCCGCCAGCATCCACGCCTTGAGCCGGCTGCGCACCACATCCACGCCCAGCACTTCGGCGCCTTCGGGATCCTCGCGGATGCAGCGCAGGGCGATGCCCAGGCGAGAGGTCGCCACGCGATTGGCGATCCAGAGGCTTGCCACGAGCAGCACCAGCATCAGGTAGTAACTGTGTGTGGGCTTGTACACAGCCGCCAGGGAAAGCCCGATAGAACCACCGGCCCAGGCCTCGGGCAGGTTGGACACGACGATCATCAACGCCATGGACAAAGACAGGTTGACGATGGCGAAGTAGATGCCTTGCAGGCGCAGCGTCGGGGCGAAGAGCAGGGACACCATGACGCCGACCGCTCCGCCGAGCAGCACCGAGACGGGCACCGGCACGCCCAGCTTCACGGTCGCGATGGCGGTCACGTAGCTGCCAACACCGTAGAACGCCACATAGCCAAAGGGCAGGTAGCCGGTAAAGCCGTAGATAATGTTGAAGGCGGCGGCCATCACCACCCAGAACATCAGGTAGAAATAGAAGCTGATCCAGTCCGGGCCGATCAGGGGAATGACCGCCAGCGCCACTAGGCACAGGCCGACCGGATACCACCAGACACGGATGGCTGACCAGGAGCCGACGTGCCGCGAAGGCGCCGAGGAGGAGCGGAGGGGTTCCATGGTCATTCACATTCCGAGGAGCGATTGCATTCCCTTGCCCGCCGGGAATCGCGCCTGCGATGTGCCCGGCGGGGTCGTTTCCGGCCGCGTATTCCGTGCCCAGCATCCGAGCCCGGCGTCGTGCCCCAACGTCGTTCCATAGTACTTGCTCGCCTGCCTGGCGGGTCAACCGCCCGCAACTGATCACGCGCTAGGATGCGAACCACGCCGCGCGATCGAGCCGGGGCAGGGGAGCGACTGCCTGCTCGTAGGCCCATCCGATGCGCAGAACCTTCGCCTCGGCGAACGGCTTGCCGATGATCTGCAGCGAGGCTGGCAGCCCGGCCGGCGTCAGCCCCGCGGGCACGGCCAGCCCGCACAGCCCCAGATAGTTGGCCGCGCGCGTGAAGCGTGAATGGGGCAGCGCGCCTTCGTCCACCTCTGCGACCGGAATGGCGCTGATCGGCGTCGTCGGCGTCAGCAGGGCATCGAAGTCGTCGAGCGCCTCGGCAATCTGGGCCCGTGCCGCGCGCATGTGCTTGCGGGCCGCCACGTAGTCTGCAGCGGAGAAGTCCTTTCCGGCGATCAGGCGTTTGCGCACAGCCGGGTCCAGTGCAAGGGATTGGTCTTCCACGAACGCGCCCAGCGCCTCGTAGCCTTCGGATGCGATGATCACCCCGGCGTGACGCTGCATGCCGGCGAAGTCGAACGGCGGAGGCACCTCCTCCACGTGCGCGCCGAGCCCGGCCAGAGTTTCCACCGCACGGCGGTAGAGCGTGGCCACCTCCGGCTGGAGGCCTTCCAGGTCGGATACGGGCATCATCGCCAAGCGCAGGCCGCGCACCCCGCGTCGCAGCCCCGGGATCGGGTCCAGGCGCGCCGCGTCCTGCGTCGCCGCGTCCCTGGGGTCCGGCCCGTTCAAGGCGTGGAAGATCAGCGCGGCATCTTCCACTGAGCGTGTCATCGGGCCAAGGGTATCCAGCGTCTCGCTGAGCGCCAGAACCCCGTGATTGGGGATGCGCCCGGCCGTGACCTTCAGCCCGACCAGCCCGCAGAAGGACGATGGAATGCGCACTGAACCGCCAGTGTCGCTGCCAATGGCGGCAGGTACCAGACCCGCCGCGACCGCAACCGCGGAGCCGCTGGAGGAGCCGCCCGGCACCCGGTGCACGTTGGCGTCCCAGGGGTTCCAGGGCGTGCCCATGGACGGGTTGGTGCCCCAGCCGCCCATGGCAAATTCCACCATGTGGGTCTTGCCCAGCGCGATCATCCCGGCGGCGCGGAGCCGTTCCACAGCGGCGGCCGTCACCGTCGAGCGCTGCCCGGCACGGGTGCTCGATCCGAAGGTGGTGACCCGTCCCTCCATCTCCAGCAGGTCCTTCAGGCCGATCGGGATACCGTGCAGCGCGCCCAGGCGCGCCCCGGCCCGGATCGCCCGCTCCGCGGCCTCCGCGGCCAGCAGCGCCTCCTCACGGTAAACCTCCACAAAGGCATGGAGCCGGGCGTCGGCCGCCTCGATCCGCGCTAGGCAGGCGGAGACCAGCTCCCGTGGGGAGACCTCGCCGGCCGCAATGCGCGGGGCCAGCTCGTGGATGGGCAGGTCGGCCAGGTCAGAACCCGGTGTCTTCATCGCGTTTCCAGCTCCTGCGTTGGCCCCCGCTCGTGGGAGCGAGCCAAGTTCGTTTCGCCCGGAGGGCCGGGCCAGACCGGACGCGCACGCTCTGTCCGCGGCGGCAGCCGCCAGGGCCGGTCGCACTGCGCCTCACGCCGGGCGATCCCCCTTCTCGACCTTGAGGGTGCGGTTGTCCACCGCGGGCAGCATCTGCGCCGGGTCTCGCGTCACTACCACGTCCATCACGCTGGGTCGCGTGCGCTCCTCCATGCAGGCGTGCAGGGCCGGCGCCAGCCCCGCCGGGCTCTCCACGCGCACGCCATGGCAGCCGAGCGTGGTGGCCAGCGCAGCGTAATCGGTCTCCAGCAGGTCGGAGGACTGATAGCGTCCATCGTACATAGCATGCTGCAGCGCCTTGACGTAGCCGGAGGCGGCATTGTTGATCACGATCAGCGTGAACGCCGCACCGACCCGCCGTGCCGTCTCCAGCTCACCCAGCACCATGTTCAGGCCGCCATCGCCCGTAATGCCCACCACCGGGATGTCGGGCGCGGCGAGCTGCGCCCCGATGCACCCGGGCAAGCCGTAGCCTATCGAAGCGAAGCCGCGGTCCGCGATGAAATGTCGCCCGGCAGCCTTGGTATCGTACAGCAGCCCGCTCCAGTGTCCCGCGAAGCCGCCATCGGCCACGAGGATGGAGCGCTCCGGCATGACACGGTTGAGCTCGGCCAACAGCCGGGCCATGTGGATGGGGCGCTCGTCGCTGTTCTGGAGAGGCGCCGCGCCCAGCTGCCACGCCGCCTTGCGCGTGGCGATCTCGGCCAGGTAGTCCGGTCGAGCCCTCTTCAGTGGAGGTGCGTCACCGGCCAGCGCAGCGGCGATGTCCTGCAGGGCCATGCGGGCATCGGCCTGCAGGGGCAGGTGTACCCGCGCCGTGCGCCCCAGCTCTTCGGGAACGATGTCCACCTGGATCACAACGAGCGCGGGCGGGAACAGTTGAAATCGCTTGGTGGCGATCTCGCCCAGCTTGCACCCCACGACGAGCAGACAGTCCGCCTTCGCGATCAGGTCATTGGCGACACGGCTGTAGCGGCCGAACAGGCCGACGGAGAGCGGGTGGGTGCATGCGATGGCGCCTTTGCCCGAGATCGTGTGCGCCACGGGGATTGCGTGATCTTCCGCAAGCCGCTGCAGGGCCTCGTAGGCCTGCGACAGGTGAATCCCGCCCCCCACCAGCAGCAGGGGCCGCTCCGCTGCCGCCAACAGCTTGGCGGCGTGTTCCACGTCCGCAGCATCCGGGCGCGGGCGATGCGCCGGGGCGCTCAACGTGCGCTCGTCTATCCAGAACGCATCTTCCGGAAAGTCGAAGCTGCCGTGGCAGACATCCTCCGGCACGTCCAGCACCACGGGTCCGGGCCGTCCCGCAGTGGCCACCGCGAACGCCCGGCGCACCAGCTCGGGGATACGCTGGACGCCTTCGACGCGGATCACCTCCTTCACGGCCGGCCGCAGAATGTCCACCTGGCGGCCTTCCTGAGTCATATTCTTCCCGGCGTGATCGCGGTGCGCGTCCCCAACCAACACGATCTGTGGGATGCCGGCATTCAGCGATTCCACCAAGCCCGTGACCAAGTTGGTCGCTCCCGGGCCCAAGGTCGCATCGCATACGCCGGGTTGGTGCGTGACCCGTGCATGGGCATCGGCCGCGAAGGCTCCGCAACGTTCGTCGTTGATGAGTCTGTGCGGCATGCCTCGCGCGCGAAGCGCCTCGTAGAACGGCAGGAGTTGGAAGCCAGCCATGCCGAATAGCGATCCGGTGCCGGCCACTTTCAGCATTTCGGCCAGCGCATCGCCGCCGTTCATGGTGCGAGTGGTCGGCCGTTCCCCCACGGACTGTACGACCTGCTGTGCGGGCCTGCTCATTTCGGTTCCTTCGTGATTGCCGCCAAGCGGACGAATGCCTGCACGGTCATGCCGGGCCGTCCCCCGAGGCGTTCGGCGGCTGAATTGACATGACTGAGCACGCCGGTTTCCCACATGGAGTGGCCATCGCCAATGCGGGCGCTCCAGGCATCCACCGTCGCCCCCGCGATGCCACGCGCATTCAGTGCAGGCAGGCGGGATAATCCGGCCCGATCCACCCCGATACACGCGTCGTTGTAGACCACGGCGAACACGGAAACCTTGATCGCCGTCTCCGGGCGGCCGCCCAACAGCCCGCCGTGCGAGCCGGTGACCACCACCGCCCCCTCGTCCTCCGGGCGCACAAGCGAGGCGGAGTCCATCACGATCACGTGGCGCGTTGCTCCGGGCAGTTGCACCGCAAAGCGCGACTCTTCCCTTGGCCAGCGGGGCGGGCGCCGCGGCCCTGTCGCCAAACCTAAGCGATTCGCGGCCTCCCGGGCGCTCATCCCCGTGCGCACGCCGGCTGCCTCGGCGTGAGTATTCATGTGCGTAACGACACCCCGTTCCGAACAGTCCCGCGCGTCGCCTATGCGAGCGGATTCATGCCCGACCGCCGCGGCGGGAATGCCCAGGTCATTCAGGTAGTCCAGCCCGGAAATGCCCGCGTCGTCCATGCCCAGCCCCGCGTCATTCAGCACGACAGCCATCACGCCGGCCTTCGCCGCGACGAAAGCCGCATAGACCCCGCAATGCGAGCCGCCGATGACGACCGCATCGCGCGCCTCGCTGCCGAGGCGGGTCACGCTGTCAATCAGGACAATTTCGGAGGAATGCACGCGGGCTTGCCTCTTGCGCTGCGGGAGGCTATGGTATTTCCGTTAAACGGAAAAACCATTCGTTTATCGGATGTGCAACATTTTCACGCACGGCACCTGGAGTCAAGCCGAATCCAGGAGCCTCACCCGAGCGCAAGTTCATGAGCAACATCGCCCACCGGGCTCAAGACCGACGCGGAATTCTCCACGGAAACGGACCCCGACTCTGAAATGACGACCAGGAGCCAGTCGCACGGACAGGGCAGGGGCATTCATCAGAACATCAATCGCACCACGGCCATCCTTTCGGCCCTGGCGACAAACCCGGAGGGCCTGCGGCTGACGGAAGTGATCCGCGCGACGCACCTCAGCAACGCGAGCGTGCACCGGATTCTGAAAGGGCTCGCGGCCAACGGGATGGTGGATCACGACCGGGCCACCGGCCGCTACTATGTCGGGATCCGGATCGTTTCGTGGGCACGGGCTGCGGGCAATCGGTTTGGCTTGGCAGAGCGGGCGGCGCCTGCCTTGGCGCGACTGGCCAACCGAACCGATGACACGGTCTATCTGACGATCCGGATGGGCGACGAAGCGGTGTGCGCGGGCCGGCGGGAGGGCGACTACCCCATCAAGACCCTCACGCTGAGCGTTGGGGATCGCAGGCCGTTGGGAATAGGCGCAGGGAGCCTAGCCCTGATCGCGTTCCTTCCCGACTCGGCAGAGTGCGAGCGTATCATTGCCGCGCAGACGGCCGATTGCGCGAAATTCGGGATCGACGAGCCGGCCCTGCGCGAGATGATCGAGACGGCCAGGGGCCTGGGGTACGCGCTCAACGAGGGCAGGATCATTCCAGGCATGAGCGCGCTGGCGGTGCCCGTGTTCGGGTCCGATGGGGTCCCGCTGGCAGCGCTGTCCGCGGCCGCACTTATGTCCCGGATGGAATCCCCGCGCAGGGAAGAAATCGTGGCCGAACTGCGAGCGGAAGCCGAACGACTCCAGGAACACCTGTACCCCAGGCCGGCCGGCGCCGTGCAAACCGGCGTCGGCCGCTGATTTCGGGCCCGGCGCGAGTAGGGAGGCACCGCACAATCCGCGCACTACCGGGATTCCAGACGGGTCTACGCTCACCCGTGGCCGTGCCATTTGCTCGATCCCCGTTGCGATCCATTCTGGCCAACCCCAGCCCTACCGGCGGTTCGGCATGCACTCGCACGACCGTGCCCCGGAGGCCCATGCACTGCTCCAGCCGGTTCGGGTTCCAGGGGATGTCGTCATGGGTAGGTATTGTCGAGATTTTGCACAAGGAAAGGATGCCTACACACGCTCGGCAGCGGGAATCGAACTGTGCATAACCCTGGAAGGTTGCCGCCCTTACTTCACTGATATCAATAGGACTTCTGGATCGGCACTTGTGCATTTTATGGAGGCTGCGTGCAAGTTATGCACAGGTTAGCATGCGACTGCCCTGGAGGTCCAGCGAGTCCTACCCGCCAAGCAGAATACCGCGTGCCCTGGAGCCAACATCAGGGTGAGACGCGACGGGGGGCCGGCCAATCCAACGCCCCACGCAGGTCCATGACGCTGTGGCAGAAGATCGAAACGGCATGAACATGCAGTTGCAGTTCAGCCATTGTCCCGAACAGTGCACAACTCCGTCTCGAGAAGATCCAGCAACCTCTTCAGCTTCCGGACATTTGAGATGAGTTCTTCGAGGTCGTAGGCTTCCGGGTAATCCTCTTGGATGTGCTCTCCAAGGTCACCGACTTCGCGCTGCAGCGCCCGGACTTTGGCCCCCCAGCCGTCTTCCGATTCAGCGTCATTCAATTTCCTGGGTTCAATCCCGTTCAGCAGCCAATTGGGCCGAATCCCGAATCGCAGGATGACGGCGCGGATGAGTTCTACACTGGGCGACCCATTCTGAACGTCGATTGCTGCCTTCAATTCCTGAACAGGAATGCGGATGGCGGATGCAAACTGGGAGAGGCTCATGCCGGCCTCTATTCGCACTTGTTCAATCCGTTGGACAACGTCTGCCAACACCTGCATTGCGCCCCCCTCACCACGCCTTACCGGAAATACTCATTCCGCACGGTTAAGGAAATCAGTTCCCCTTAACCGAGATGCTTCGAATCTGCAAATCATTTCCTGAAACTCGGGGGGGGGGGGCTCCAGTCATGAGGGAGAGATTGGCTGACGGACGGGTGTCTACAATGCAGAATGTGGACGGCATGCACTCTGGAGCCGCTGAGTCCTCTAGTCGGCAACAGCAGCCAAAAATGGGACAGCGCTTTGGTACAGACGCTAGCAAGAACTCGTTGCGGGGTCGTCTCAATGTTCAGTGGACTCGTCAAATTAACATGGGCACAGCGTGTCGGCGGCCTTCTAGCAGGTCCCTGTCCGCTTCGATGGATTGGTACATGAAATCCGAAAACGCCCTGACACGAGCATTGCGCCTCAGGTCCCGGTGAACCAATAGCCAAAGCTTGTTCGCCATGCGTTTCTCGGGCGGAAACAGCCGAACCAACTGCGGGTCTTTGTCGGCCATGAAGCAGGGTATTGCAGCAATGCCGAATCCCCCCTGTACCGCGTGGAGTTGGTCTACCAAGCTGTTGGTTCGATAAACGACGTTGGCGCGCCGCACGTATTTCCGGATGAACCGGACTGTCACCGTGTTCTCAAGACTCTCATCCCCGGAGATCACCCTATGCTTCCTAAGATCAGCCAGTCTGCAGGGACGGCCATTGATCTCAAGATACCCGCATGACGCGTAAAGCGCCGCCGCGATGTCCGAGAGATGTCGTCCGACCACTTCTCCTTCATCAAGTCGGATGGACGGCCGGATGGCGACATCGGCCTCCCGATTTGTCAGGCTGAGGAAGCGGTTCTGCACGTTCACCTGAATCTCGATGTCCGGGTACGTCTCCTGGAACAGCTTCAGGTGCGGGTTCAAAAGACCATAGGCAAGCGTATCCGTCGTTGTAATTCGCAGTCCGCCTGCCAACCGCAGGTCGGCCCCGGATACCTTTCGCACCAGCAAGTTGACGCCTTGCTCGATGTCTTCAGCAATCGCCAACATATCCACGCCAATTGTCGTGAGACGATAACCGGTCGTGAGGCGATCGAAGAGCCGTGAACCGAGCCGGTCTTCGAGCAGCGTGATACGCCTGAAGACCGTAGAATGCGTCACGCCAAGCTCGCGCGCAGCGCCGGCCAGCGTCTTGTGCCGTGCTACGGCCAGGAAGTAACGCAGGTCGTCCCAGTTCCTCATAGACAAACTCTGCAAGCCGGGTTGCGATTTTTCGCTAATTCACTTTCCGGCACACGTGTCTTATTGCTAGCTCGTTCTGTGGCCACGATGCCGATGGCAAGCCTAGTTCAGGCTCTGCTTCACAGCTCGCGGTGGGTACTTTGCGGTTGAACGGAGATGAGAGCAATCTCCCTCATCCCGGACCCTCCTCAGTTCAGCGAAATGCATCGTCGGCGTCAGCCTGGCGCAGGAGCTTCGGTTTAAGAGCGTCCACCTCCTGCGTCAATCACAAGGTGTGACGTCGTAGTCATGAACGCCGAAACCAGCGAACGCGTGCCCCGCATGCCGCCAGACAACGACAGATGCCTACAGGTGCGGGTGACTGACCTGCTGTGGATACGTGATCTGGCCCTTTCCGCCAGTCGACCCGTTCGTGCCGGGAGTCTCGGGCGGGAAAAAATACCTACAAATCAATGGAATCACGCCGCCTGTCAAGCCATCGTCAATCTCACGTCTGAGCTTCTATCAACCGATCGACCCAAAAAGCCAACGGATTTGAAATCCGACACCGAGTACCCGCCAGCATCTAGGCAAACAAGTCAGCGCAAGCACTGAAATGAGCCGCGCCGGAGGCCCCAATGAAGTTGCTGGTGAATGGAAAATGGCATAGCGATTTCCCGACTCGCGACTATCAGAATCGTCCTGTTGCCAGCGCGGCCACTCGCAAAGCCGCTGGTACACTGCGGCCTGAGATGCGCGGGATCGAGATTGAACCGCAGAATTGCCATCTCTATGTGTCCTACGCGTGTCCATTTGCACACCGCGTCATCATCACCCGCGCCTTGCTCGGGCTTGGCGATATGATCGGCATGTCCGTGCTGGGTCCGGATTGGAGCGGTCCGGAGGGATGGGTCTTCTCAAAGGGTCCGGATTGCACCGGCGACCTGGTGAATGGCAAGCGCGCGCTGCACCAAGTCTACACTGTCGCTGACCCGCATTTTTCCGGAAAGGTCACCGTTCCGGTGCTATGGGCGTCCCGTGAGCAGCGCTTGGTCAGCACGGAATCTCTAGAAATCGTGCGGATTATGACGTCTGCGCTCCGGAATTTTCATCGCTCCGGTCCCGACTTGTGTCCTCAGCACCTGGAGACCCAGGTCGACGAAATGAACGCTTTCATTGATGGGCAAATCAGCAGCGGCGTCTACCGAACGTCACCTACGACTGATCCTGACAGACACGCCGATAACGTGGCGAGGGTCTTCGATGCACTGCTGGAGATAGATCACCGGTTGCAGGGTCGCAGCCACCTGCTGGGAGATGGGATGACCGAAGCGGACATCGTACTGTTCACGACCATGATACGCTTCGATGTCGTGTACCACGACCTGTTCGGTTACGACCGAAAACGACTCGCCCAGCTTCCGAACATCGCCGCCCACACCTCGCGCCTTGGATCGCAACCCGCGATCGCAAGCACCGTGAAGTTCAACCACATCATTCGGCATTACTACACGATTCCGGAATTCGCCGGTGTGTCTGGAGCACTGCGCTCGCGGGACTCCAACGGACTGCTCAGGGATTAGCAACATCATGTTGGAATCCGATCTGACCTACGAACGCTGGCAAACGCAACTTTTGAAACTTTGTCTTGAGCGACCAAAGAGAGAGAGCCGACCCATGAACATCCTAGTTCAAAACCAAGACACGTCGCCGCTTTTGGAAGCGCGAGATATCACCCAGCACGAGATCCGTGCTCTTCGGCAGACGTACAACTTGGCAGATGCGCACACGCACCAAAGGCAGTCGCCGACGCAGCAGGGGATCGTGGCGAGCCTTCCACAGCTTTGGTATGGGGCTGAGCGCCGGAAGCAGGCCGATTTGGAGCGTGCCTTCACGGAGAGCTTCTTCACCCTTCACAACCAGCTCAGCCTCCTGCGACGCGACGAGGGGATCTACCTGACGTACGCGGCGTCCATATCTACGGTCATCGCGGCATTGTACCTGCGATCGACCGATATGCGGGTCGGGCTGATAGAGCCGTGCTTCGATAATCTGCACGACCTCCTCAAAAACGCCGGCATCCCCATGGAAAGCATCCCGGAGGCTGCCCTCAGCGGCGCAGATGCAGTTTATGAGAATCTCTCACGTTACTGCTCAGACGTAGATGCCGTCTTCCTTGTGGACCCCAACAATCCAACCGGTTCTTCCCTTCTGGCCGATGGAAAACGCGGCTTCGAGGAACTGATCCGCTATTGCAGCGATCACCGTAAACTATTGATGTTGGACCTGAGTTTCGCAGCATTCTCGGTTATGGACCCACGCATTGGCCGTTTCGACATCTACGAGATGCTTGACCAAAGGGACGTCTCCTACATCTGCATCGAAGATACAGGAAAGACTTGGCCACTCCAGGATGCCAAGTGCTCCATCTTGGTGACAAGCCGCGATATCGCTGACCAAGTCTATGACTTCCACACGTCCGTTTTGCTCAACGTGTCGCCGTTCGTGCTCAGTATTGTGCGGGAATACGTGGAAGATTCTCGCCGAGACGGCTTCGCGTCGATAAGGGACGTCATCACCGACAATCGCAAACTAGTCAGGGAAGCGCTGGACACGCCTCTTCTCGAGTATTGCGAGCCCCGTGTTAACACAAGCGTCGCGTGGTACCGGATCACCGATCCGGAGCTCACGAGCTCGCACCTACACAGCCAAGTATTGAAACGGGAAGTCTATGTGCTCCCTGGAAGGTTCTTCTACTGGCACCACAGGGATCAGGGTGAGCGCTTCCTTCGAATTGCTTTGGCTAGGGAATCGAATGTGGTTCGCGAGGCCATGAGTCGATTGCAATCGGTCGTGAATGGGCATGAACACCGATGACATCGTGTTCGTCGATGCGGACATGTTCCTGGGGATGCACAGCATCCAGGACTCGGTAAGGATCGCCTGCAAGAATTTGTTCGTGCAGCGGCTTTGGATAGGTGTGGCAATGACGCTTGAGCAAATCGGCATTTGCGATGATGTCGTGTGGGGCTTCTCCCGCCATGTTCAGAGCGAATATTACCCGTTCATGGACACTCTGCATTCGGTGATGGCCGCTCGGCGGGTACCCTATAGCTGGGACGATATGCGCCGTGCCGAATCCGACCCTAGACTACAAGAGTTGGAACCGAGCAACGCCCTCTTGCTCGCACGCGTCTGCAATGAGGGAGCGGTGCTGTACTCAGTTCAGCCGGAACTCTTGGAGCGAAGGGATCTGCCCGTGCGTCAAGCGCCAACCGGGACGGAACTTCAGTTTCCCGGAGGGCTCGAAGCTGCATATCGCCTATCTTTGGCATTGAGGTTTGAGGAACCACCACATGCGCCAAGGTTCTGAACCTATGCTTAGAGGCATCTTCGTCCCGCTCATCACGCCCATTCGGGAGGATGGATCGGTCTGTGCTGCCAGCGTTGCCCGGCTCATCGAGCGAATCGGCGCCAGTTCAGCCGGATTCGTGCCCTGTTTGACGACAGGGGAAGGTTGGCGCCTGACGGACGCTCAATGGCACGACATGGTGCGATACACTTTGCGCCATGCGGGCGATAAACCTGTGCTAGCCGGCATCGAAGAACGTACAACGAACCGAGCAGTAGCCCGCGTCCGCCAAGCTTCCGTGCTCGGATGCAGGGCGGTCATCGCAGCCAAACCCTTCGGCGCTGCCGTGACGCAAGATGAGATCATCGAGCACTATCGTCGCCCGGCCAGCGAATCAGATTTGGACGTGCTGGCCTACAACGAGTCCTGGCTGACCGAAAACGTAGCGACTAAAACCACGCTATCCAGTCTGACAACCATTCCGCGGCTGGTGGCTATCAAGGAATCCACCGGCGTGGCATCTACCACACGCTGGATGGCTGAACACCGCTCAGAGTTGCCCGCCTTGTTCCAGGGCACTGAGACCCTGCTGCAGATCTCCGCGGGGTTTGATGGCTTCATCATCGCAGCGGCGAACCTACTGCCGGAGCTCTGCCATCGCCTGTATTCTGCGCCGGATGTGGCGGCTTTCCGAAAGTTCAGGGCTTTGTGCCGCATGTTCGGACTACTGTCCGACCATTGGATCGCAAGGATTAAGACAGAGCTGCACATTCTAGACGTGCTGGGCACAGCCGCTCTGGTGGGCTCCGACGGCGAGGCGTTGAAACGGGGCGCATGACCATTTCACGGCGTTTCGCGCGCACTCCGATCCGGTCATCGAAGGAGGGGACATGTACGACCTACGACAACTGTGGTTGCTCAATCGCCGCGTATGCGCCGATGAAGCCACGTTCACCAAGCTCATTGAGATTGAACGGCCGTGGATCAATCGGCTGATGCAGCGAAGTGTGGAATCACCCAACGAGGTAGATTGCCAAGCCAGGTTTCAGCAGCGCTTCGGCGCGCTCCTAGAATCGGAAAGCACCGGTCCCAACAAGAGCGCCCATTGGGTGGCAGAGAAGGCCAACCTGGACGGGCTGCGCCTGCTGGTGCAGGAGTTCGCGGTGGATGGGCTGACGGAGGCCCAGTCGTTCTTCCCGATCCTGCCGCGGCTCCCGCTTGAGGCCCAGATGCCGCTGATGCGGATCATGCTGGACGAGTTTGGCTGCGGCAATCCGAAGCGGGCACATACGTCGCTGTACAGGGCTCTACTGCAAGAGCTCGACATGTCTAGCAATCCGATGGATTACCTAGGGCACATCGGTGCGGAGAGCTTCGCGTTCCTGAACGTCTTCTATTGGCTATCCACGAGAGCCCCAGATCCGGGCTATTTCCTAGGTGCTCTGACGTATTTGGAGGCGAGCATTCCGTCCTTCTTCAAATGCTACGCGGATTGCTGCCGGCGACTCAATATCCAGCACCACCACTACTACACCGAACACATGCACATCGATCACTTCCACGCCCGCGACGGTCAGCGGGCCATCCTGGAGGCGATAAGGCACGGTACCTGCGACTATCGTAGCGTCTGGGCCGGAGTACAGCTCCTGAGCGTGGTAACAGCTGATGCATTCGAGGCTTCCGTGGCGAAAGCGAGGCGGGGTGCACCAGTAGTCTGGAAATCTGGAGGGGTTGAAGCATGGGCGTCATGAACCAACAGGGCGAGCACTGGTTTCCGTTCGAGCACAATGGGCGGACATATCTTCTGCCCCGTGAGTGTCCGCATCGCGGCGGCCGGCTGGACCTCGGCTTCCTTGACAGTGCCAAGGGCTTGGTTGTGTGCCCACTGCACAAATCCACGTTCTGCGTGCCGGCGGGCGAATGCAAAAGCGGTCCGGCCGAGACTGGCATCAAGGTGGACGTCGACCGATCGTAGGTCATCGCAGGAGACGAGAGATGCCTCAAAGAGTCGATACAGATTCAAACCGGACCAACAGACAATCGCAGGCCATGCGCGCAACCTTCGCCTACGAATCCGAAGAGGTGTGGCTGCCGTTTTCCGAGACTCTGGACGTGTGGGACGGCGACTTCCACCAGTTGCTCGTGAACGACAAGTTGCGGGTGGACGCGTACCAGGAGGCAATCCGTGAAGTGGTGAAGCCGGGCATGACCGTCGTCGACCTCGGCACGGGCAGTGGAATCCTTGCATTGTGGGCTCTAGAAGCTGGGGCATCTCACGTTTACGGCATTGAAATGGAGCAGGAGATTCTGGCATCCGCGATTGAGCGAATAGGGTCAGCGGGCTATTCAGAGCGATTCACACCGATCCAGAGCCTGTCGCAGAATGTCGTCCTTGGAGAGAAAGTTGACGTGCTGTTGTCGGAAATCATCGGGAATCTCGCGGACAACGAGAACCTAGTGCCCATCCTGCTGGATGCGACGCAACGGTTTCTCAAGCCGGGCGGCAAGCAGATCCCACAAAGCGTAGCGTCTTACCTGGTGCCAGTGGGGGCTCCAACAGCACATGCCAATATCGTTCATCACAACTGGCGTGTCCTGAGCGAGCGCTATAGTGCCAGCGCAATGGAGCAACGAGACCTTAGGAAGAACCCTTTCAATTGCTACTACGACGTGATCATTCCCGACTCAGGATACCTCGCTGAACCTAGTCTGGTGCGAGAATACGTGGGCACATGGGAAGAACGGCCCACTTACAAGGTGCGCCGTACGTGGAGGATTCGGCGCCCCGGGCGGCTGACGGGGTTCAAGGGCTACTTCGTGGCGCAACTGTCCGATCATTCGAAGCTGGATATCTCCGGTGATGACATTGAGCAAGGCACCACTTCGGACAGTTGGAAGCATGCGTATCTCCCTATCGAAGCCCCGATCGAGGTCCAGCCGGAAGATCTCCTGGAGTTGTGGTTCTCACGCAGTGTGCCCAGCCACGGCCAAGCTTGGGGGCGACAGCGATACGTTTGGGCCGGACAGGTAGTGCGCAACGGCAAGTCAATGGGTGCGTTTCAACACAGCACGTTCCCCTTAGCCACCTAAGTGGATCCTTGTTCGACGGCGCAAAAATCACGGCCTAAACATTTCTAGACCTTCGGCACGAATTCGCCGGAGCAATGCTCGATGCGGCCGTAGACCTAGTGACCGCAAAACAGCTCATG
>Ga0102953_1000582_pt1 | contig 24902 bp, 18 predicted proteins | sample SalPon2A_C_D2_MG_FD_78509 | JGI IMG/M metagenome (GOLD analysis project Ga0102953, IMG submission 78509) | Soil microbial communities from South San Francisco under conditions of wetland restoration - Salt Pond MetaG R2A_C_D2_MG | ecosystem: Environmental > Terrestrial > Soil > Wetlands | place... | reverse complement strand
TGTACAAGGATTGTTGGACAATGAAAAGGTCGTTACCTCGGCCCAATTCATGCTCGATTCCGAATCAACCCTGCGAGCAGCCATTGCAAAAATGCTTGATGCAAGCAAGAGTCAAAGCCCCTCTCAAACCAAATCAGAACAGAGCAATAAGACAAGTTCAGAGGTTAAAGAAAAATCCGATGCCAAATCATCAGCGAAAGACGACGATCTTGAATCGTTGTTTTAAGGGCAAACAGCTCGTAGTAGCCGGCAACTCAGGACCAAACCTACTATGTTAGAAAAAATTATAGCTGCATCAATTAAAAATAAATTCATGGTTGTTTTGGCCACGGTATTCTTCATCGCCGCTGGGCTCTATGCCATGAAAAATACACCGCTTGACGCCATCCCGGACCTGTCTGACGTTCAGGTTATTATTTTTACCAAATATCCCGGTCAGGCCCCGCAGGTGGTTGAAGATCAGGTCACTTATCCCCTTACAACGCAAATGCTTGCTGTCCCTTACGCCAAGGTTGTTCGAGGATATTCATTTTTTGGCCTTTCCTTTGTCTACATTATTTTTGAAGATGGCACCGATCTCTACTGGGCCCGCAGCCGCGTTCTGGAATATCTTAATTACGCTTCAGGAAAACTGCCACCAGGTGTTACGCCTAGTTTGGGGCCTGATGCTACGGGCGTTGGCTGGGTCTATGAATATGTTTTGGAAAGTGATCATCACAATTTACAGCAGCTTCGTTCCATTCAAGACTGGTATCTGCGTTATGAACTCACCGCTGTTGATGGTGTTGCCGAAGTAGCTTCCATCGGCGGTTATGTCAAGCAATACCAGGTGGCCCTGGACCCTGACCGTTTACTGGCGTATCATATCAATATTCCCAAAATTAAACAGGCCATTCGCCGCAGCAACAATGATGTGGGCGGACGCCTGGTTGAAATGGCCGAGACCGAGTTCATGGTCAGAGGCCTGGGCTATATCAACTCTATTGATGATCTCAATAATGTGGTCGTTGATACTGACATGCGTGGCACCCCTATCCTTTTAAAAGATCTGGCAAAAATAACTATCGGTCCTGATCTGCGACGGGGCTTAGCTGATGTCGATGGCAAAGGTGAAGCGGTTGGCGGCGTTGTGGTTATGCGTTACGGTGAAAATGCCCTTAAAACCATCGAAAACGTCAAGAAAAAGCTTGAGGACCTCAAAGCAGGCTTGCCGCAAGGGGTTACAGTCAAATCCGTCTATGACCGCTCAGGGCTTATTGAGCGGGCCGTGGAAACCCTTAAAGAAAAACTCGTCGAAGAGTCCATTGTTGTCGCTGTGGTGACCGCCATTTTTCTTTTTCACCTGCCATCCGCTCTGGTAGCCATCTGTACCTTGCCGGTAGCGATTCTTATGGCTTTTACCATTATGTACGCCCAAGGGATCAATGCCAATATCATGAGTTTAGGTGGTATTGCCATTGCCATAGGCGCCATGATTGACGCCGCTATTATTATGATTGAAAACACCCATAAACATCTTGAACACAGTCGAGGCAAAAAACCACACTGGGAGATCATTCTTGATTCAGCTAAGGAGGTTGGCCCCAGCCTTTTTTATTCGCTGCTGGTTATTACCGTTTCATTTTTACCAGTATTTGCCCTTGGCGAGCAGTCAGGTCGAATGTTCAAACCTCTGGCCTACACCAAGACCTATTCAATGGCGGCAGCCGCGCTCCTTTCCATTACCTTAGTCCCTGTCCTGATGGGCTGGTTTATCCGCGGCAATATCCGCCCTGAGCATTCCAACCCTATGAACCGCCTGTTTTCCAAAATTTATTTCCCAATTGTCGACATGGTTCTTAATTGGCGGAAAACGACAATTATCATTGCACTCCTGATTACGGCCTCATCCATCATCCCTCTTTCCAGAATGGGCAGTGAATTTATGCCGCCACTCTACGAAGGAGACCTGCTCTACATGCCCACCACCCTGCCAGGAATCTCAATAACCAAGGCAAAAGAGGTTTTACAGCAGACTGACCGGATCATTGCTTCATTTCCCGAGGTTAAACGCGTTTTTGGCAAGGTAGGGCGAGCAGAGACCGCAACAGACCCGGCCCCGCTGTCCATGCTTGAAACCACTATTATGCTCTATCCTGAGGACCAATGGCGAAAGACCCATGATAAACGGTTTTATTCTAACTGGCCAGAGTCACTAGGTTGGCTTAAGGGCTACCTTCGCAAAATCATGCCGGAAGACCGTCCCATCAGCGTTGATGAACTTACCGATAAACTTAATGAAGCTATTGAATTTCCTGGCCTGACAAACGCCTGGACAATGCCGATTAAGACACGTATTGATATGCTCTCCACCGGAATAAAAACTCCGGTTGGCATTAAGATCATGGGTGATGACCTTGCCACCCTTAACCAGCTGGGGGAACAAATTGAGGCAGTGGTCCGCGATATACCCGGCACTCTAAGCGCTTTTTCAGAGAGGGTTACCGGTGGGAACTATCTCGATTACACCATTGACAGGGCCGCCATAGCCAGATACGGACTCACCGTCGGAGACGTCCAAGATATTATCCAGTCAGCTATCGGCGGCATGAACGTTACCCAGACCGTAGAAGGACTGGAACGTTACCCTGTCAATATCCGTTATCAACGCGATTATCGTAATAACCTTAATGCCCTGCAGCGTGTGTTGGTGCCGCTGCCTAACGGCAAACACATCCCTATTTCTCAAGTTGCTCAAATTACCATAAAAAAAGGCCCGCCAGGCATTAAGAGTGAAAACGCCCGGCGCACTGCCTGGGTGTATGTCGATATCAAAGGAATTGATGTCGGCAGTTACGTCAAAAACGCTCAAAAAATTGTCAGTGAGAAAATTCAGCTGCCAGCGGGCTACTCAATAGTTTGGAGCGGCCAGTTTGAATACATGGAAGCCGCCAGGGCAAAGCTGATCATAGCGGTTCCCCTGACCTTGCTCATTATCTTCATCATTATATACATGTGTACCAAATCATTAATAAAAACCGGAATTATCTTCGTGGCGTTGCCCCTGTCACTGGTTGGTTGTTTCTGGTATCTGTATCTACTTGGATACAACACCTCGGTAGCTGTCTGGGTCGGTGTCATTGCCCTGGCCGGAATTTCTGCTGAAACTGGGGTTGTTATGCTGCTGTACCTGGATCTTGCCCATGAACTTTGGCAGAAAAAAGGGCGCATGAAAAACCGTGGCGATCTTGTCCAGGCCATTCACCATGGCGCAGTGAAACGGATACGCCCAAAAATCATGACCATCTCCGTGATTATAGCAGGCTTAGTACCGATCATGTGGAGTCACGGCGCCGGTGCCGATGTCATGAAGCGAATTGCCGCACCAATGATCGGTGGTGTCATCACCTCGGGACTTATGGAACTCCTGGTTTTCCCGGCCATATATTTTATCTGGCGGCAGATTGGGCTCAATAAAAGCATGGAGCCAACCGGCCACGAAATACTCGATGAAGAATGCTGATTTCCCTTAAATAACTCTACACGAGAGTGTTGTAACTGAATAAAGGATAGAAATAATTACAAAAGGAGATACACGATGAAAATTTCACTCAAAGCGATGGTCTTAGCTGCAACGTTGTCAACGATTTCAGTAGGAGCCCTAGCTATGGACATGAACCATGGTGACATGGCTGGTATGAAGATGGATAACGACACGGTCATGCTGGAGACCATCGCCGTTGATGGTGTTGAAGGATCAGCTCATCTGAAAGACATCCAGGCAGCCATGGCGAAAATGGCTATGCCTCAAACCCACCATTTCATGACAATGTTTACCAACACCAAAGGTGAGCCTGTAAATACCGGCCTGGCCGCTGTAAAAATTACTGATCCTAGCGGCAATACCGGAAAACCGATCAAACTTATGGGAATGGGAGACGGTTTTGGCGCCGATGTCACCTTAGCGGTTAAAGGGGCCTATACCTTTTCCGTCGGCACCAAGTTAAACGACGGAGAGAAACGGACCTTTACATTTCATTATTCCGTTAAATAATTCTCATTGCATTATCAAGCTTACCGGCAGGGATCACTTGACGCGTAGGCGTATACAATTGACACTAGAGAAAACTGATTGAAACCGGGCAATGGTCCGAGCCCAGCTGGTCCTTCAGGATGGCCGCCTCAATAACCCGCTTTTCACTTTTAGGATCCACGCAGAAATAATCGATACGCCAACCGATATTCCTTGCCCTGGCATTAAAGCGATAACTCCACCAGGTATAATTATCCGGACCCTGATCAAATTTTCTAAAAGTATCCACAAATCCAGAATTGATAAAGGTATCCATCCAGGCCCTCTCTTCAGGAGTAAATCCCGGATTTTTTTCGTTTTCTTTGGGATTTTTCAAATCAATTTCTTTATGGGCGACATTAAAGTCCCCACAGACAACCACTGATTTTTTTTCAGCAAGCTCAAGGGCAAATGCATGGAGGGCGGCATCAAATTGCAGTTTGTACTCCATGCGCAGCAATCCATGCTGAGCATTGGGGAAATAGGCGTTGATCAGGAAAAAATCATCATATTCCAGGGTCAGTACCCTGCCTTCCCGATCAAACTGCTGGTCTCCAATTCCATACAAAACATTTTCGGGCTCCGCCCTGCTGTAAATCCCTACACCTGAGTATCCTTTTTTTTCGGCTGAAAACCAGAACGAACGGTATCCGTCAATCTGGCGGAGAACATCCGAGAGCTGCTCCGGCTGGATCTTGGTTTCCTGCACCGCAAAAATATCCGCCCCAGATTCTTTTACAATATCCACAAAGCCCTTTTTCTCAAGAGCCCGAATTCCGTTGACGTTCCAGGAGATAAAGGTTTTCGCCCCGGAATTTTTCTGAAGAGCGCGGGGCAAACGTCTCGGTGTGACACCAATTTGGGGGCAATCACTAGAAAGAATACATCTGTCACAATGAGGGGCTATCGGCTTGCAGGTCCCCTGACCGAAGGCAACCAGAATCGAATTGACTTCAAGCCAATATTCTTGCGGTAATTTCTTACGAAGGGCCATTTCGGTTTCCAGGGGGGTTTTTGTTTGCACATAGCCCCAGATATTCATAATGCGGTGGACATGGGTATCAACACAAATGGCCGGTTTTTTGAAGGCAACCACACGCACCAGGTTTGCGGTCTTTCTGCCGACCCCGGGTAATTTCACCAAGGTATCAATATCGGCAGGCACTTCACCGCCAAACGCATCAAGTGCCTCCGGCAACCTGGCAAGATAGCCGGCTTTGTTTTTGTAAAACCCTACCGGATAAATTAATTTGCTAATTTCCTCCTCGCTCAGTTCCGCTAATTGCTGCTTATTTCCGGCCTTTTTAAAGAGGCGCTTCGATGCCTTCGCCGTTGTCTCATCTTTGGTGCGGGCTGAAAGAATCGTAGCAACCAGAACTTTAAACGGGTCCCTGGTTTGTACCGCTATCAAATCGACAATCGGCACATCATAGCTTTTAACCTCCTCTTTGATTTTTGCCAGAAATGTATCTATACTGAACACATTAATTCTCCATAGATTTATATTGACCCGATTCGTAGGCCAATCATATAAAGCCACGCGTTTTACGCGTGATCGTTTACTGTGAAGGTGGATAGACCGTTATCAAGGTTTTTGCACACCTTTGGGCAACCTTGTTGGCCAGGGAACCAAACAAAAAGCTCCTGATACCCTGGGGCAGTGAACCCGCCATGACAACAAGGTCGTGCTCCAGAGCTTCCTGGAGAATTGTCTCCTGCCGCGACTCTGTCGGTAGTGCTTTACACGTCGACACAGTAACAAATCCCTCCATCTCAATCCAGCGTGTTAATCGTTTTTTCGCTTTTTCAATCGCCGCATCACGTTCAAAAGAGGGGAACAAACGAACAAAAGTAAACTGTTGATGTCCTAACTGCAAAAAAGCCTTAATGATATCTCGGACGACGTAGAGCTCCCGCATGTTGACAATCGGAACAAGAATCCGCTCCGTGTGGAACACCCCGTTAAACTTGACAACAACAGTTGAACAATCCGCCTGCTCGACAACTTTGCCGATAATTCTTTGAAAATTTATCGGATCGACCTGCAAGGTGAGCCCTAAAACAATAGCGCAGGTCTGGGCCTGGGTCTGTCTTGCCACATCCAGTATTCCTTCAGCAACATCATCACTTTCCTGCCACATGGAATAGAGCTCCGATCCCATAGTGCTTACCTCTGTCTTAACGACAGACATCAATGTATTTTCAGCCTCTCTTTGAACACTGGTATACTCCTCCCGGAGTGGCATAATTCTCGCGGCCAGTGGAAAGGCATTATAAAAATTGGCAATAATAGTCGACAACCTGGCCAGGGCGGCCGCAGTTCCCAAATGACCGGCCCCAAAAACAACAACCCCGTCAGGGTTGGCCAAAATATCGAATTTTTCCCAAGTCCATGGGACCATGGGTACCCCAGGAGGCCCGGCTTCCATCAGGGACTGTAAGGCTTGATTGTCTCTGCCGGCCTTATCAGGGTTCTTTTCCTCAAGTAGAGCCTCCTCAGCCCGAATCAGCGAAAATCTGACGCAAACAGGCCCAATGAGTTCTGACAAAACAACACCCGTCAAAACTACGGGGGTAATAAATTCAGCAAAGCCCTGAACGGCAGGATCATCATTAATTAAAAAAAGTAACCCAATGGCAACACCTGCCTGAGGAGTCAATGAAAAGCCTAAATAATGCTGAACTACCTTTGGAGCTCTGGAAAGGCGCGCCCCAATACCTGCACCAATAATTTTCCCGAAGGTTCTCAGGCCAAAATAACCCAAGCCGAGCCAACCGGCTATCCGGAGTGCTGAGAAATCAAAGTGAACGCCGGCCAGGGTAAAAAATAGAACATAAATTGGCGCCTCAAAGGCGTTCAAGGCCCTGAACAGCCGGATATCTCTATGAGCACGGTTGACAATAGTGAATCCAGCAGCCATACCTGCCAGCAACGGTGATAAACCAAACATCCGTGCCCCTTCTCCGCATAGCAACAGAAGAGCAAGGCCACCTGTGAGCATTTCGTCTTTCTGCCGCAGCCTGCCATTGACAAAATCAATCAACAACCCGGTCAAAACCCCCACCAACAGGGACCCTGCTATCTCAATAAGGGCCATGGACAGTGTTGGCAATACGGCCCCGCCCCCAGCGGCCATCACGTTCCTGGCAAGAGCCATGGCAAAACCAAAGAGCATAATTGCCAGACCATTGTCTGTTGCCACAACAGCCATTAAACTCGTTGTCAATGGCCCTGCTGCCCGTAACTCCCGAATCACGTGCATGATCGCCGCCGGAGCCGTTGCCACCGAAACAGCCCCCAGCAAAACTGATAAGACAACATACTGTCTGGATGTCCACTCTACAGCCCCAAGACCTGTAACAGTTGCAATAAAAAATGCTCCAACAGAGACGAGGGCAAAAGTCACAATAATTTCACAAACACCAATTATAGAGACAGTTCTTAGAGAGGCACGAAGACGAGAAATTTCCAGATGTTCGCCAATGCCAAAGGCAATGAGCATGAGGGCAATCTGTGTAAAGTGGCCCAATTGAAGCCCAACGGCATGTGCTGAAATAAGATTGAAACCAGAGGAGCCGAGAAGTATGCCGGCAAATATATAGCCAGTAACAGAAGGAAGCCTGATTAATTGACCGACCTTGGCAACAACAAAACCAACACCAAGCAGCAACGCAAGTGCGAGTGTTATATTTTCCATGGAATAACGTTCTACATTTATTGCGACATTTATTTGTTGACTGACACCAGGCTTTTAGGGGTTACCGACCACTGCGAATAATGAAATTTGCTGATCCGTTAGCCCCCAATAAAGGTTCACAGCATCCTGCAAAGTCCAGTCTATTGTCCGTTGCACTCTTACAGACAATCCATAACCCAAGAGCAGGTGTCATTTAGCAAATTTGTACTTTCAGGGGAAAACTAATTTGAACCAGTGCCAATTTTTTTGATGAAATCAATGACATCAGAAAATGCCTTTTCCAGCTCAGGCAGAAGCCCCTTTGCCCGGTCAAAATCGGCATCCACGGCACTTTGCCTAATTTTGTCAACAATCGCCAAAAGAGGTTCGGCGCAAATAATAGATCCAGCACCGCGAATTTTGTGGCATACAGCGCGGACGCTTTCGGCATCACAACTCTCTACCGCATCGCGAAGCTCTTTTAAATAGGGCAGTCCAACTTGTGCGAATGAATCAAGCAACTTTTGAACAAGATCTTCATTCCCCCTGCAATATGCAACAAATCCTTTCATATTGATGGGGGGGTCCTGGTGTTGTGTTGTTAGTTTTTCATTCATGCCTTTAACTATACAAATAAAATTACCAATCAGCCAAGATTAAAAAAAACAGCCAGAACATTTTAATCGTACATAAATTTAGGCCATACCCCTTTTTACTTTTGACAATAACACCAAGCCCTATATAATGAGAAAAATTTGGAGTTGCTTCCTGGCAACCCCTGGATCGTCCATGCCTTTCTGGACGTTTCTAGGGTTCTTTTAAAGCTCTCAATTAAATTGACTAAACCTCCACACATGATAGTTTTAAAAAAAGGGCTCAACATTCCGATTGCAGGTGCACCATCAAGACATCTTGACTCTGCGGTTACACCTTCTACCGTCGCCCTGCTGGGCGTTGATTATCATGGTCTGAAACCCTCCATGAAGATTACAGAAGGCGACACCGTTCTTTGCGGTCAACCCCTTTTTGAGGACAAGAAAAATCCCGGAGTCACCTTTACAGCCCCGGCTAGCGGCACTGTCACTGAAGTTAATCGTGGTAAACGCCGTGCATTTCAATCGCTTGTTATTCAAGTTGAAAACAGCAATCAGATTGAATTTCAATCCTATAAGGCAAAAGATCCCGATACCCTGACGAGAAAAGAGGTCGTCAGCCTTCTTCTTGAATCCGGACTCTGGACTGCAATCAGAACCAGACCCTATTCAAAGATTCCGGCACCCGACACTATGCCCCACTCCGTCTTTATCACGGCCATGGACAGCAATCCCCTGGCTCCTTGTGTCGGAACCATCCTTGCCCAGAACCCTGCGCTCTTTGCGGCAGGCGCAACTGCACTGGCAACTCTTACAGAGGGGTCGCTGTATCTCTGTAAATCCCCTGACGCCAAAATCCCGGAAACCAACGGGTCCGGTGTGGTCGTCATGGAGTTTTCCGGACCTCACCCTGCCGGTCTGGTCGGCACTCATATCCATTTTCTTGATCCAGTAAGTCAGCACAAAACCGTCTGGCATGTCGGGTATCAGGATGTCGTTGCTATTGGCAGTCTGTGCACCACTGGCAAACTGTTCCAGGACAGGTTCATATCTCTGGCTGGCCCCCAGGTCAAACAGCCCAGGATCATAAAAACAACCCTTGGCGCAAACCTTGATGAACTGACAAGCGGAGAACTTTGCGGCGGCGAAAACCGAATTATATCAGGTTCTGTCCTTTCCGGAACAACAGCCCAGGGACCTCTCGCCTACCTGGGCCGCTATCATAATCAGGTCTCTGTCATCAGTGAGGGCAGAAAGCAGGAGTTTCTCGGCTGGCTGGCTCCCGGCATCAATAAGTTTTCCATTAAGCCACAGTTTCTTTCAAAGTTTTTACGAAGACGTTCCTTTTCGTTTACCACTGCATTAAACGGCTCCCAGCGGGCCATTGTCCCCATAGGCAGTTTTGAAAGGGTCATGCCCCTGGACATTGATCCGACTTATTTGCTGCGCGCCCTCTCTGTACATGATGTTGAACAAGCCGAAGCGCTGGGTTGCCTTGAACTTGACGAAGAGGATCTGGCCCTTTGCACGTTTGTAGATTCGTCAAAAAATAATTACGCCCCTCTTTTAAGGGAAAATTTAACTATTATTGAGAAAGAAGGCTGACTCTATAAAGAATCTGAAACCAGATGCTGCGCAACTTACTTAACCACATAAAACCCCATTTTGAGCAGGGAAAGCCTTTAGCGAAACTCTACCCACTTTATGAGGCGGCAGATACGCTGCTGTACACCCCTGGCACGGTAACGGTTAAAGATGCCCATATCCGGGATAACCTGGACCTTAAACGGGTCATGATCAGCGTCTATATAGCGGTTCTCCCCTGTATTTTCATGGCCCTGTACAACACCGGCTTGCAAGCCAACACGATTCTCGACGCCTCCGGAGGGATACCCGGCGGCTGGCGTTATGAGCTGATCCGTTTTCTTGGAGCTGCCCACAATCCCGCTTCACTTTGGGATAATTGCCTCCTTGGCGCCCTTTTCTTTTTACCGGTTACTCTTGTCACCTATGTCGTCGGCATCTTCTGGGAAGTTGTCTTTGCCAGCATCCGCGGCCATGAGGTCAATGAAGGCTTTTTCATCACCGGTATTTTGTTTCCCCTCATTTTGCCTCCGGGAACCCCTCTGTGGCAGGTTGGAGTTGCTATCAGTTTCGGAGTTGTTTTTGGCAAAGAAATTTTCGGCGGTACCGGCAAAAATTTCCTTAACCCTGCCCTGACCGCACGGGCTTTTCTTTTTTTCGCCTACCCTGCTCAGATTTCCGGCGACTCTGTATGGACAGCTATTGATGGCTATTCCGGGGCAACTATTCTGGCCAACGCTGCCAGTGGCGCAAGCGAATATGGTGCAAGCTGGCAGCAGGCCTTTCTTGGAACAATTCCGGGCTGCATGGGTGAGACTTCAACCCTTGCCTGCTTAATTGGCGCCATTATTCTCATTATCACTGGTATCGGCTCCTGGCGGATTATGCTCAGCGTCTGCCTTGGCATGCTTACCATTGCCCTCATGTTCAACCTGGCAGGCAGTGATACGAACCCCATGTTCTCAATGACTCCTGCCTGGCACCTGGTCAGCGGAGGCTTTGCCTTTGGTACGGTATACATGGCTACCGACCCTGTATCCGCAGCCATGACTCAAACCGGCAAATGGTTCTACGGCTTTTTGATCGGGTCCATGACTGTCCTCATTCGCGTCATCAACCCTGCCTTTCCGGAAGGAATGATGCTGGCGATTTTGTTTGCCAACTGTTTTGCACCCCTGATTGACTATTTGGTGCTACGAAAAAACAAGCAGCGGAGGATAGCGCGCAGTGCCTGCTGACAGCGTACGTAAAACATTTTTTGTGGCCTTCAGCCTGTGCCTTGTCTGCTCTTTTCTGGTGTCTGGCGCATCTGTCATGCTCCACCCGCGCCAGGAGTTGAACAAAGCGCTGGATATTAAAAAAAATCTGTTGATGGCTACCGGGCTCATTAAAAAGGCAGGTGCATCAAAAGATGAAATTGACCACCTGTTTTCAATGGTTGAACCAATCGTCATCGACCTTGCCACTGGAGAGACAGCCCCAGAGATCATTCCAGAGACTTTCGATCCCCAAAAAGCAGCCCGCGATCCTTCCAGTCAATATGTTATTCCACAAAATAAAGATCTGGCACGAATTAAAGTCCGAGCCCGACATGCCCTCATTTACCTTATCAAAAATGACGGCAAAGTCTCCCAACTGGTGCTGCCGGTCCATGGCAAAGGGTTATATTCCACGCTCTATGGTTTTCTGGCTCTGGCCTCAGACACCAAAACGGTGACCGGCTTTGCCTTTTACGATCAAGGAGAAACTCCTGGCCTTGGCGGTGAGGTTGACAACCCGAAGTGGAAGGCCCAATGGCCCGGGAAGGTTATTTACGATGATCTCTGGCAACCGGCAATACGTCTGGTTAAGGGTGGAGTAAACCCCACCGCCCCAAACAGTATTCATCAGGTGGACGCAATTTCCGGTGCAACCATGACCAGCCGCGGAGTTCAAAATTTACTCCTCTACTGGTTAGGGGAGAACGGTTACGGACCATTTCTACAGAAATTTCGGGAAAATGGAGGCCATGTATGAACAAACGGGAAATACTCTTCGGCCCGATCTTTAAGAATAATCCCATTGCCCTGCAAATCCTGGGAATCTGTTCAGCTCTTGCTGTAACCACAAAGATGGAAACTGCGATTGTCATGTCGCTTGCGGTAATATTTGTACTCAGCTGCTCCAATGTAGCGGTCAGCCTGCTCAGAAACCATACCCCTAACAGTATCCGCATAATTGTGCAGATGGTCATTATTGCCTCTCTGGTGATTATCGCCGATCAGGTGATGAAAGCGTACACCTATGAAGTCAGTAAGCAGCTTTCTGTGTATGTGGGCCTGATCATAACCAACTGTATCGTCATGGGTCGCGCCGAGGGATTTGCCATGAAAAACCCTCCGTTCCTGAGTTTGCTCGATGGCCTTGGCAACGGCGCAGGATATGCCTTTATTTTGATTTTTGTCTCCTTTTTTCGAGAACTTCTGGGCAGCGGACGCATTTTAGGTCAACAGGTGCTGCCTCTTATCAGAGAGGGCGGCTGGTATCAGGCAAACGGCTTAATGCTCTTGTCGCCGAGTGCCTTCTTTATCATTGGTATTTTTATCTGGGTGCTACGCAGCATTCGTCCTGAACAAGTAGAAAAAGAATAGGTTTATTCAGATGATCGAACATTATCTCAATCTATTTGTTAAAGCGGTTTTTATCGAGAATCTTGCCTTATCCTTCTTTCTGGGCATGTGCACCTTCCTGGCGGTCTCAAAACGAGTCAGTACCGCTTTAGGGTTGGGAATTGCTGTCATTGTCGTGCAAGCTATAACAGTGCCGGTCAACAATCTCATTTATCAGTTTTTCATAAAAGAAGGCGCTCTTGCCTGGGCAGGACTCGGTCAGATTGACGTCTCTTTCCTGGGACTTATCTCTTTTATTGGGGTTATTGCTGCCATGGTACAAATCCTGGAGATGGTGCTGGATAAATTTTTTCCAGCCCTTTACAACGCCTTAGGGATTTTTCTGCCGCTGATAACCGTAAACTGTGCAATTTTGGGCGGCTCACTCTTCATGGTGGAACGCGACTACACACTTGGTGAAAGTGTAATCTACGGAATCGGCTCTGGACTGGGCTGGGCAATGGCCATTGCCGGATTGGCCGGCATACGCGAGAAACTCAAATATTCTAATATTCCTGACGGTCTGAAAGGGCTTGGGATTACCTTTATCACAGTTGGTTTGATGGCTTTGGGCTTCCTGGCTTTTTCCGGTGTCCAGCTATGAAATCACCCGCCAATTACCATGAGTTTGTTCGATTTTACATCCAGCATCCGTAGTCTCTTTAGGATAAATTTATGATAGAAATACTCACCGGTGTAACTCTTTTTACAACCATTGTTCTTGTTCTGGTGGCTCTGATCCTGGTGGCAAAATCCTGGCTTGCTCCTTCCGGTACCGTAACTATCTCCATTAACGATAATGCCTCAAAAACTCTCGAGGTTGAGGCCGGCAACAAACTGCTCAACACCCTGGCATCTCATAGAATATTTATTTCTTCAGCTTGTGGCGGCGGCGGAACCTGCGGTCAGTGCAAAGTGAGAGTTCTTGAAGGCGGGGGGGAAATTCTGCCAACAGAAGTCTCCCACATTTCGAGAAAGGAAGCTAGACACGGCGAACGGCTCTCCTGCCAGGTCGCCGTCAAGCGCGACCTCAAAATTGAGATTCCCCAAGAGGTCTTTGGGGCCAAACGCTGGCAATGCCGGGTCCGCTCCAATGAAAGTGTCGCCACTTTCATTAAAGACCTCATTCTCGATCTTCCCGAAGGAGAAGAGGTTCCCTTCCGCGCTGGGGGTTATATCCAGATCGAGTGTCCTCCCCATGAAGTCAGTTACAACGATTTCGATATTGCTGAACGCTTCAGATCGGACTGGGATAAATTCAATATGTGGCAATACCATTCCGTTGTCCGAGAACCTGTCACCCGGGCCTACTCCATGGCCAACTATCCTGGCGAAAAGGGAATCATCAGGCTCAATGTTCGTATTGCCTCTCCTCCCCCTAATAACCCAAACGTGCCACCCGGCAAAATGAGCTCCTACATCTTTAACCTAAAGCCGGGGGACTCAGTTACTATTTTGGGGCCTTTTGGCGAATTTTTTGCCAGAGAGACTGACAAAGAGATGATATTCGTCGGCGGCGGCGCCGGTATGGCCCCGATGCGCTCGCACATCTTTGATCAGCTCAAGCGCCTCAACAGCACGAGAAAAATTTCCTTCTGGTATGGCGCCCGTTCCGCCCAGGAAATGTTCTACGTAGAGGATTTCAACGACCTTCAGGACTCCTTTGACAATTTTACCTGGAAGATCGCTCTCTCTGATCCTCAGCCGGAAGACAACTGGCAAGGCTCCACCGGTTTTATCCACCAGGTTCTCTACGACGAATATCTTAAAGATCACCCAGCTCCGGAAGACTGTGAATACTATCTCTGCGGCCCACCCATGATGATTTCTGCTGTTACAAACATGCTGCTCAATCAAGGGGTTGAACGTGAAGATATTTTATTTGACGATTTTGGCTGACCTGGAGAAGATTTTACCAGACTGGCTGGCTGTTTGAAAAAGTCTAATCAAATATCTCAGTACAAACTGCACACGTAAAATCAATCTCTGAAAAAGCGTAATCTTAAGCTGGACCTTTCTAAATTTAAAAAAATGTTTGTGACTCTTTTGGGATAAATGAGTAAAAAAAATCAATGAGCCAATTTAATATTCAAGAATTCATCGAAACCATGGAAAGACACCTGGGCAACCAGGACGGCCCGGCATCGACTTTCTGGAAAGCATTCTCTTTTGCCGTTGATGCCCACCAGGGGCAAATACGCAAGTCTGGTGAAGCGTATATCAGTCACCCCTGTAGAGTTGTTCTGATTATTGTGGAGGAGTTCGGCGTTACCGACCCAGAGACCTTGGCCGCTGCCATCCTTCACGATACTGTAGAGGATGTTGAAGAGATAACTAAGGAGGTCATAGGAGAACATTTCGGCCCCAATGTTGAAGCCATTGTTGAGGGATGCACTAAAGTTACTGACTTCACCGGCGACAAACAGACATTTCATAAAATGGTCCATCGAAAGCTTTTTTCCGGTGCCGCCTCGCGGGTGGAAGTTATGCTCATCAAGCTGGCAGACCGGCTCCACAATATGCGGACCCTTGACTCCATGCCCAGGCGTAAACGTCAAAAAATTGCCGAGGAAACTCTCACAGTATACGCACCTCTTGCCAAAATAATGGGGCTTTTTGAGCTCAAACGCGAACTCTACGATCTGGCACTACGTTACAAATTCCCGCGACAAAGCCATAAAATTGAGGCAAAAATTCAACAGATTTCCGCCAGCCGCCAAATAGAAGATATTGGTAAAAAGCTTCGAAAGGAGCTTGAAGACTCCTGGATAACCGCTGACATCTACTTTGTCGCTAAAGGTCTGTCTGCCTATTTTGATCCTCAGAATGGCCTTCTGTCCAAAGAAACTGAAACACCAATTGAGATCATTATTTCAGTTCCCGATGTCCAGACCTGTTACAGCACTCTCGGCATTGTCAACCGCCTCTTTCCGCCCATTCCAAGAACCATACGTGACTTTATTGCCAACCCCAAGCCGAGCGGCTACCAGAGCCTGCATGCTCGCGCCAATATCAAAGGCCATAATTACCTCTTCAAATTCCGGACCAATGCAATGTATGACGTCGGCCGGGTTGGCATCATCAAAATGTGGCTTGACCAGAAAAGGATTCCCACCGCCTTTGAAGAAGAGATTAAAGAAATTTTTGATATTCTCGGCGGAGAGGAGGAAATTTCTTATACTGATACGATTGCCGCCACTGGTCACAAAGAGATTTACACCTTTACACCCAAAGGTGATCGGATTTGCCTTCCCCAAAATAGTACGGTTGTGGATTTTGCTTTCAAAGTTCATACCGAAGTAGGACGCCGCTGCTTTGCGGCCATTGTCGGAAGCCATAAACGCGGCCCCGAGTACATACTCAAGGATGGAGACCGGGTCAAAATTCTTACCCGCAGTCACCCTGTCGAGTTTGTACCTGAGATGCAGCAACTCTGCCAATCGGCAAAAGCACGTTCGAATCTTGCTAAAACATTTCGGAAGCGCAGGCACTTGCTTGCCCAGGATATCGGCTTAAAAATCCTCCATCAGGAAATGAAGCGCTATGCGCTTCCCAGAGAACTTTTGAAGAAAAAAGAAATAGCCGATGTCCTGAATCAGCTTGAAGCACAAAACTTGACCAAACTTTATCAGTATATCGGCTCAGGTGTACTGCCTCTGCGAGAGGTCATCGCTGCAATTACCAACACTCTTTATGCCAATCATTCAACCCTTGATCCACCTACCGGCGCCTTGAATCAGATTTTTCTTGCAAGCCTGGATCCCGCCTGCATCAAACTATCCCGCTGTTGCTCTCCCATCCCAACCGAAAAAAGACTTTTGGGACTGCTCAGCAACCGGGGTCTTTCTGTACACAAGAAAGAATGCACCACCCTGAGCTCACTGTCATTAAAAAGAGAAGATATTGTGGAGGTCCGCTGGAACTTCAAAAAAACTTATGTCACCAAACCGCAAACCATTCTTATTTTAAATGCAGCCAGTAGAAACAGGGTCATGATGATGCTTGGAGTCGCACCCCTCAAGATGAAGATTCAAGAGGTAATTTTCCTCTCATCTCTGCCCGGGGGTGGAACAGCTTGGGAAATTAATTTTACAGTTGAAACGCTGCAAGACCTCAAAGATACCCTGGCCCATTTCGATAAAACCGGCATTGAGTATGAAATCGCAATAGAACAATAATGAACCATACTCATACATAAAAAATTGTGTTTCAAAACTACCCATATCATGAGGAAACCTGAGTAAAATATAACCAGTTCCCTTCTTGTACCCCATTCTTCCCACTTTCACCAAACACAGAATAGAAATAATACCTTATAATTCCAATCGGTTATAATATTTATTTTTCTTTGGCATGACACTTGAATTATAAAAGGGCAAAAGCGATCATACAAACTGAAAATCACTCATGGGGCATTATCATGAAGAAATTAGTGACCTTAATCGTTTTGGCAGCAATAATCGCTATTATCAGCCAGTCAGCTGAGGCGCGCTGGGGCAATGGTCAAGGAAACGTTTTTGGACTAGGTGCCTATGGAAATTATGACCAAAACACTGCCGTTGACACGGAAGCTCGCGAGACTTTTTTAAATATGACACTCGAATTATAAAAAGCAAACACGTTCACACAAACAAAAAATCACTCACAGGGGCACTATCATGAAAAAATTAGTAACCGCAATTGGATTGGCAGCAGCAATCGGCATTATTAGCCAGTCAGTAGAGGCTCGCTGGGGCAACGGTCCAGGAACCGGTTCTGGTCATGGTCCTTGTGGAAATTGCGACCAGAACTCCCCTGTTGATGCAGAAGCCCGACACAGCTTTTTTGATGAAACCCAGGAATTACGAACCCAGTTGAGGGAAAAGCGCTCCGAATATTTTGCCCTGTTAAACCGCGACAATGTGGACAAGGATGAAGCCCAGACGATTTGGAGCGACATGTTTGATCTACAGCAACAACTTCAGGCAAAAGCAGCTGAGGCCGGTTTAGAACGGGGCGCAGACCGCATAGCTGGAATTGGACAGTTCGGCAGGGGCTGTCGCTCTTTCCGAGGCAACCATAACGCCCCATACTGCGGCGGTCAAGGCTGCGCACAGTATCCTGACGAAAATCCTACGGACTAATAAAATTCAAGTCGGTCGTTACCCCCCTTTGACGACTGACTTGATGCTTCATCGTTCATTTTTTTCTTCCCCTCCCCGTCGCGCCGCCATCTTGGCGGCGCGACTTTTTTTGCCGTATGGAAAGTATGCTTCCCAGTTGACAGAATGCCTCCAAATGAGTAGAAAAATTGACTGAAGCTTTGCATGATAAAATCTAAAACCATCAGGAGATGATACCCATGAACATCCTTTTCCGTGCCACATCCACTTTGCTGATTGGATTGCTTTTTTGTTTATTCATGACAGACCTTGGCTTCGCGGCTCAAACACCTGAGCTGCCTGACGGTTTATATGCCAGAATGCTTACATCCAAGGGTGAACTCACAATCAGGCTGGAGTACGAGAAAGTCCCCATGACCGTTGCCAACTTTGTGGGCCTTGCTGAAGGCACGAAAGAATCCTCCAGAGGCAAGGGTGTAAAATTTTATGACGGTCTCACCTTTCATAGAGTCATCAAAGATTTTATGGTTCAAGGGGGCGACCCGCAGGGTACCGGCAGAGGCGGACCAGGCTACAAATTTCCGGATGAATTTGATCCTACCCTCAAACATGATAGCCCCGGAGTACTGTCCATGGCAAACGCAGGCCCCAATACAAACGGCAGCCAATTTTTCATCACCCACAAAGCAACCCCATGGCTGAACGGCAAACATAGTGTCTTCGGAAAGGTTGTTGCCGGAGGGGACATTCTGAATGCGATTGCCCAGGGCGATACGATTACGTCTGTTTCCATCGTCAGAGTCGGTGAAAAAGCCAAAGCCTTTAAGGCCGACCAGGCCGCTTTTGATGCACTTGTCAAGGAAGCCCAACAACGGAAGATTGCCAGGCAGAGTGAAAAATCCGCAAGAATAGGCTCAACAATTGCGGAAAAATGGCCCAATGCCAAAAGCACCCCAAGCGGCCTTATGTATGTTGTCACCCATGAAGGAACCGGGACTGCTACACCGAAAAAAGGCGATAAAGTAACCGCTCATTATACCGGGACCCTAATTAATGGAACAAAATTCGACTCATCAGTCGATCGCCATAAACCATTTACTTTTAATGTAGGAATGAATCAGGTTATCAAAGGTTGGGACGAGGCGTTTCTCAGCATGAAAAAAGGTGAAAAACGCACCCTTATCATACCGCCCAGCCTTGCCTATGGTTCCAGAGGTGCCGGCGGAGTCATCCCTCCCAACGCCACACTCATCTTTGATGTTGAGCTGATTGATTTTTGATTTTCATCCTGGATAGTTCACGGGATAAGCTGTTTGAAACTGCAGGAGATACAAACAGATCGTCTCGCCTGAAAGGTGAATAATTTTGCAAAACTCTGTGTACTATTTCACGCACACCCTGTCCCTACAGGAAACAGCTTTCAAATAAAAAAATTACATAATTTCAAACTATTACAATATATTTTGCTAAATTGTTCATGAAGTATCCAGGTTGCTCCCCCTCAATTATGTATGGGTGAGGGGTATATCTTTCGCCTTTCACCCATTCCTTTTCAGCTTTTCCTTTTCCCCTTTTCTTATACCAATTTGCATTCAAAGAGATAACAAGGCGGGGCGGCAAGGAAGAGGCCCCGGAGGCCGACATATAATAAGTACGTCGAGGAGCCAATGACGCAGCCAACAGCAGCGAAAGCGGCGAAGTTAGAATTTGAATGCGGCTTGGTATTAGACAATCAAACTTTGGGCAAACGATATAACTGGCATGATCAGTTTCGGTAGAATGCCGGTATAAAAAAGAACCAGCAAGATAACAAATCCATACGGTTCAAGGCGTGAATAGCTTCGGGCAAAATCCTGCGGTAACAACCCCTGCAAAACCTTACTTCCATCAAGTGGAGGAATAGGCACCAGGTTAAATACAGCCAGCACAATATTAATCCAGACACTTGCAGCAAGCATTTGCAGAATTGGCATCAAGACAAAAGCGGGAACCAAATGTAAAAAGAAAGAAAGCAGCTTCAGCAGAGCTGCGCTGATAACCGCAACAATCACATTGGAACCCGGTCCCGCGAGTGATACCCAGACCAGATCCCTTCGCGGATTTTTAAAATATGAGGCATTGACAGGGATAGGCTTTGCCCAGCCAATTTTCAAGATAATGAAGCAAAGAACACCCAGAGGATCAAGGTGTTTCAGTGGATTTAAAGTAAGCCGGCCTTGATTAAGTGCCGTAGGATCCCCGTACTGATAGGCCAGATACCCATGGGCATATTCATGGATGGTCAAAGCAAAAAGCAAGGGCGGACCGAGGATGATAACCTGCTGGACAATGTTCATTGTTCTGTCACAGTGCCAATCGGGTACTGTTTTTTGAGAAACGCTTCCTCTTCCCGACGGGAGCTGACAATACCGTCAAGATTCGCCTCAAGAAGATGATTCAAAATCTTCGCATATATCGGGCCCTGCTTATACCCCATCTTTTTAAGATCGTTACCATGCAAAAAGGTTTTCACATTACGCAAATGCGTCACATAGAGGGAAACCGCTTTTTTCCCGGATGACTCTTCCGTAATGCCCATCAAACACAGTAAGGACTCTATGCTTAAACCCTTGAGCAACCAATACACTTCGCTGGGTCTAAGCGGCGGTCCTTTCATTGGTGCCTCCTTTGAACTAAAAACTTCTGCGGTTTCCCCCAGGCGATCTGGTGCAATACCGGCGGCATCCATAGACCTTTTTTTCAGCACTCTTTCAATTTTATTCATGGCAACTTTATTTCTAACCAGACTGATTTTATACCGTTCCGGCAGATCAAATTTTTCACAAAATCCCATCATTTTTTTTGTACTCAATTTCACGGTAAGCCCCATGAGGAACACCAGCCATTGAGAAAATGGCTCGTTAAGATACAGAAGTTTATACCATGAAATTCCCCTATGTGTCTCACGTAGAATGTCCTTTAATCGCTGATCCAGCCGTATAGCTGGATCAAGAAAAGCCAGGAGCTTAAATTTATCCATCCGATAGATTGCCGGCAAAGGGTTTTCTTCTGATAAAATCCACTGCAGTTCATGGAAAAACCGTCTTCCCGAAAACCTACCGTACATATCCATCTTGATCGCTTTTTTCATCAGGCGTTCAGTCAATTTGCCAAGCTGAAACCCCAACCTTTGCTCAAAACGGATCGCCCTAAAAATCCGGGTCGGATCTTCAACAAAACTCAAATTATGCAGCACCCGGATCTGCTGATCTTTAATATCATTCTGGCAATTAAAGAAATCCACCAGAACACCAAACTTGTCCGGATTTAAATGAATAGCCAGGGCGTTAATTGTAAAATCCCGGCGATAGAGATCCAGTTTGATTGAACTTAACTCAACACTGGGCATAGCTGCGGGGTACTCATAATATTCCAGCCTTGCAGTTGCCACATCAATGCGGAACTCACCGCCACTGGAGACCTGAGGCAAAACAGGCGCATTACCATTTTCATGAGGCCCTTGGCTCGACAAGTCCCGTATCGTCTCCGCTCGGCCAAAGGTCTGCTCCAACACCATAAGATCTAATTTAACCACGGCTGTATGGAATTTTTCATGGGCCCGCATGGTTCCACCCAGTTGTTGGGCCAGATGCCTGGCAAAATCAATCCCATCACCTTCAATGACTATATCGAGATCCATATTACTGGTGTGCCGAAGCAAGTCCCGTACAAAACCGCCAACAGCATAGGCCGCGTATTTATACCGCGCGGCAATCTCACCAATGCAGCGGAGCAGCAACAGCATCTGCCGGGAAAGGGAGTTTATCATTAAAGAGTTTAAATTCCGATTTCGCTCAATCACCGAGCCACTGGTATGGTTAAATGGACCTGGGGTCAGAGACGAATCATCCACCAGCACACTCAACAGATCAGTCCTGGTAATAACCCCGACAATAGCATCGTGTTCAATAACCGGAATAAACCGCTGTCGATGTTCCATTATTATTTCCTGAATAGCAGCAAGAGTCGAAGAAGGCTCTAAAGAAATAAAATCAGTGCTCATATAATCAGAAACCGGGTAGTTGCCCAAACCATGATAAATTGCCTTTTCAATCACACGCCTGGATATAATGCCCAGCAACGTTTTTTTCTGCTTAACGATAGGAAGCACAGTGATGCTATAACGGGTCAACTCTTTATTGGCCTGTTCAATTGTGATGTTCGGGGCCACCGAAATCACCGGTGCTGACATCAGGTCTTTTGCCAGCCTGATCGGCTTGACGTATTTATGCAAAAGACCTATCAGTTTCTCCTCCGCCTCAATCAGGGTCATTTCTTTAATCGTTGATGAGGCTGCAGAAGCATGACCTCCTCCGCCAAACTCCAGGGCAATTTTCCCTGCATTGACCTCCGGCACCCTGCTTCTGGCAATCAGATACACCCGCTCACCCATACTGGCCAAAGAAAATAAGGCGTTAAGATTTTCAATCACCATGAATTTACGGACCAGGAGAGCAAATTCATCAATATATTCAGGAACTATAATCCTGGCGATCACAATATCGATCCCCTGAATCGTATAGGTCGAAGCGGTATTGATCATTTCGTTTAAGATGCTAAGGTCCTTGGCTGAAAGTTCCAAGGAAACATACTGAGCAACAGGTGAGACCTGAGCGCCTTGCCTGAGAAGCCAGGCCAATGCCTCAAGGTCTCGTGCTGTTGTAGTGTCAAAGGTGAATGAACCGGTATCTTCGTGAATGGCCATAGCCATCAGTGTTGCCTCAGCCTCAGTGATCCCAATCTTATTATTCTGAAAGATTTCGACAAAAATTGTCGTTGTGGAACCAACCTCCTCTACCCTTTCGTATTGACCGCTGAAATCGCCAGGCGCTCCTGGGTGGTGGTCGTAGAGGTGAATTATAATCCCCTCGTTCGTAAGACAATTGGCCAAGACCCCTATTCGGCTCGGCTGCCGGGTATCCACTACAATAAGCTTGGTGACAAGCGCCGTATCAATATTTTTCAGGCGCTTAAACTCACATGGAAGTTCGGTGTGAGCAAGATATTCACGAACATTTCTCTCCTGGGAACCGGAAAAAACCATGACGGCATCAGGATAGAGCTTCTGGGCGGCAACCATGGAGGCAAGGCTGTCGAAATCAGCATGCAGATGGGTGGTGATAATTTCCATTATTTTATTCTAGCCAAAAAAGCAGACGAAAGGCACCTATATTTTGTTCGCCCGGCCATCAACATAATGTTCCCGGCAAAAACCCTTGACACCAACAAAATCCACAGCCACAATAATAACATCCGTAATGGCATATATATATCACACAGAAAGGACGTCATGATAAAAAACCTGAAAATCAGTTCTCAAATTTCTCTTTGCCTCTCCGTTGTTATATCGCTGCTTATCCTTTTTGGCGTGAGTACTTTTTTAATTGCACGGCAGAGTGAAAAAGCAGCTGCCAGTACTGTCCTTACCGTTCATCTCGCACAGGATGCTGCAGCACTCACTATGGAAGCAACCCAGGTGCAGCAGTGGTTTACAGAGATTTTATCCACTCGTACCCCTAATAACCTTTATGATGGTTTTCGTAAAATTGAGGGAAATAAGACCTCATTTCTCAGTCACCTGTCAGACGTCAAAAACCGATGCAAAACAGGCGCACTGAATACTTTGCTTCCAGAACTTGAAGCTTTGGAAAAGAATTTCCTTGCCTATTATGCAGCGGGAATCAGCATGACCCAATCGTATAGCAGCAGTGAGGCAAGATCAGAAAACAAAGACATGGTTTCTTTTGAAAACGCAGCACATATGCTTCGCAGCAACCTTAATTCGTTTGTTGAGAAAACAACCCAAGAGAGTTCTACCGCAATTGAGTCGATTGCCAAATCATCTCATTCTCTGGTTCGCAACACCTTAATCTTCCTAGTTGTCGCTACATTATTGAGCAGTCTGCTAGGTTTTTTCATCATTCGATCAATAACAAAGCCCTTATTCAAAATCATTCAGAGGCTTTCTGACGGTTCAGACATTTTAAACGGTTCGGCATCACAAATATCCTTGTCAAGCCAGACCCTGGCAGAAAGCACCGCGGAACAGGCTGCTTCTTTTACAGAAACCTCTACCTCCATGGAAGAAATCACTTCCATGACCAGGCAAAATGCAGATAACTCTTCTCTGGCGGACAATCTCATGAAAGAAGTTCTGGACATTATCACTGCTGCCGACAAGACCATAACTGAAATGAACACCTCCATGGAAGAAATCTCTACGGCTAGTGAAGCAACTTCAAAAATTGTCAAAACCATTGATGAGATCGCTTTTCAAACTAATCTTTTGGCCTTAAATGCAGCAGTAGAGGCGGCCAGAGCCGGAGAAACCGGTGCTGGTTTCGCGGTGGTGGCAGACGAAGTGAGAAACCTTGCCATGCGAGCGGCCGATGCAGCCAAGCAAACGGCTGAGCTTATAGAAACAACCGTTACCAAAGTCAATTCAGGCAAACAAATTGTCACTAAAACACATACAGTCTTTCAAAAAGTGGCGGAAAGCAGCACCAAGGTAGGTGGTCTGATTGGCGAAATTTCCGATGCCTCCCGCGAACAGGACACCGGGTTAAATCAAATTAATCAGGCCATCACTCAAATTGACCTTTTGACACAAAGCGACTCTGTGACTGCGGGGAAAAATGCAACCACATCTGAGGAGCTGACTGCTCAGGCAAAAAACTTACTCGATATTATCAATGAGTTACGAAAACTTGCACAAGGTACTACCATAACAAAATCTCCCGGCATCCCGCCGACCAGTGTCAGACCCACCATGGCAAAGAGATCAAAACCAGCCCTTGCCGCCCCCCCTCGCGAAAATCCTGCTGCTCCGGCAACACCAAAGCCCACAACTGCGAAGCCGGCAGCAAAGGGACCAATAGTTATGAAAAGGCCTGAAGATATTATCCCAATGGACGATGAAGGAGATTTCGAAGATTTTTAGAGCCTCTGGCCTACAAATCTATAAATAACGTTGGAGAGGCAACAGGCCTGCAAGCAACTCTAAAACAACATTGGAACTGTAGAGGGTCTTATCCAGCTCTGCTGGGTTAGGCCTCTAAGCTGCGGACTTCTTATAGAAGGGCATAGGAGAGGCAACTGGCTTGCCAATAACTCTAAAACAACTTTGGAACTGTAGAGGGTCGTATACCCGTCAAGTGAGTACTGAAAGTGTCCAGCTCTGCTGGGTTAGAGCCTCTGATCTGAGAATT
>Ga0102953_1000581_pt1 | contig 24913 bp, 22 predicted proteins | sample SalPon2A_C_D2_MG_FD_78509 | JGI IMG/M metagenome (GOLD analysis project Ga0102953, IMG submission 78509) | Soil microbial communities from South San Francisco under conditions of wetland restoration - Salt Pond MetaG R2A_C_D2_MG | ecosystem: Environmental > Terrestrial > Soil > Wetlands | place... | reverse complement strand
TGAGACGAATATTGAAAGGCCCTATGAAGTTCACCTGGTGTCATTCCCGTCGGAAGAAGACTTTCAGCGATTCATGAGGGACGAAGAAAGAAAGAACTTCCTGCATCTAAAGGAACAGTCGATCAAGACATCCATTCTAATTAAAGGGGAAAGAATCTAGTTTAAGCGCCTGTGGTCGGTGCCTGATCCAACGACGGGGCGGGTGGGCAATCTGGCCCAAATTGGGGATCCGGAATGACCGGCGTAGAGTTATCATCACAGTTGGGACCCGGTAGTCTCAGAGTTAGTGAAAAGCTTTCGGGTCCTGCCCAGTGATAGTAGAGGAAACGGCTAAAGCTAACGCGTCTCCGGCCATAGTCTGGTATTCCATCTGCGCGGCTTCAAGAATCCATTATTTTGGAGCAGCTCAATGGAGCTACCTATTGATTCCTTGCGGAGTAGTTGATCATCCAGTGCACCCCAAACTTATCGACAAAACTCCCGAAATAGTCTCCCCAAAACTGGTTGGCCATCGGCATTTCAACCTTGCCCCCTGCAGATAGGCCATTAAAAATCAGGTCGGCTTCTTCGCGGCTATCCGGATGCAAGGAAATATAGAGGCCATTCCCCTGGTTGAGTTTGTGGCCCATGGAAGGGATGATATCGGAAGCCATCAGCATGATACCCCCGCCGATGGGGAGGGCGATATGCAAGGTACGGTTTTTCTCCTCTTCAGGCAGGTTTTCTGTGCCGGGGGACTCAGACATTTTCATATTGGCAACAAAATCCCCTCCAAATACCGATCTGTAGAAGGCAAAGGCTTCCTGGGCCGTACCATCGAAGTTTAAATAGGGTTGTACTTTCATGTTCTTCAGGTTGATAATGAAATCGAATTTTACTAAAAAAATGAATGCCCCTGCATTAATTTATAGTTAAAAACACCGAGGGGACACAGGGTTTTCCTAAGCTAATTGGTTTGGGAAAGTATTTTGGATCGGCTGGCTGGGGCATAGGCATGGGAATGGGCTTGAAGCGATAGAAGTGACGGTGTTAAGGGAGCGCCGTGATCCAGGATTTGTTCGCCCCGGCCGATCGGCACGCGGACAGCCTTCCTGCATAAAAAATGGGAAGTCCACTGATTCGACCAGCCTTTCGAATTGAAATTGCCGCCCGAATCCCATAAATTCCTTGGATACTTACCTTTAATTCTTGAATTTAGGTAACTGTATCTTAAAATATGACCGTAATGAAAATTGTAGTGCTGGACGGATTCAACCTCAACCCGGGCGACCTGAGTTGGGATGGGTTTCAAAAACTGGGTTCTGTTACGGTATACGACCGTACGCTTGGCGGAGATACGGAAGTGCAAAAACGGATAGAAGGAGCTGATATTGTATTGACGAATAAAACCCGGATCTCCGGGGAAGTCATTGCAAAGGCCTCCGGGCTGAGGTATATCGGGGTCCTCGCCACCGGCTATGACGTGGTAGCCCTGACTGCCGCGCGTAAACGGGGTGTTACCGTCACCAATGTCCCTGAATACGGAACCCGCGCCGTAGCGCAATTCACTATTGCCTTGCTGCTCGAATTGTGTCACCAGGTTGGGCTCCACGCCCGGTCTGTGTGGCAGGGTGAATGGTCTCGCGGTGCGGATTTTAGCCTGGTCAAGACCCCTCAACTATCCCTTTCGGGAAGAGCCATCGGGATTATCGGGCTGGGCAAGATCGGCAGGTCCGTGGCACGTATCGCCCATGCGTTGGGAATGGAGGTCATGGCCCACAGCCGCAGTCAGGATAGTACGGACGAGTTGCAGTTTGTGGAGCAGGTAGACCTGGACACCCTCCTGAGCCGGTCGGATGTCGTTAGCCTCCATTGCCCTCTAACCGACGCCACCCGGGGGATTATCTGCAGGGGAAACCTGGAAAAAATGAAAAAGGGCGCTTTGCTGTTGAATACCTCCCGGGGAGGCCTGGTTGTGGAAGCGGAGCTGAAGGAAGCCCTGGATGCAGGTAATTTGGCGGGCGCGGCTGTGGACGTGGTGTCCGAAGAACCCATACTTCCGGACAACCCTTTGTTGAAAGCCAAGAATTGCCTGATTACACCCCATATGGCCTGGGCAGCACAGGACGCCAGGCAACGATTGATGGATACGGCCGTGCAGAACCTGCAGGCCTTCCTGGATGGGCATCCGGTACATGTGGTGGGTGGAAGCAAATCTCCGTAGCAATAGCAGGTACTACATGGGATATTTTTGGATTTGCTGCCCAAGTCGTTGTGCACAAAAATCCATAATCCGTTTACACACTTTTTTCATATGTTAGCACTTCCTATGATCTTTCCATAGTCATGATTAAATTATTCAGAAAAATAAGGCAGCACCAGGTTGCCGAAAACCAGCTTAGCAAATACCTGTTTTATGCCACGGGGGAAATTGTGCTGGTGGTAATTGGAATATTGATCGCCCTCTGGATAAACAATCAAAATGAAAAAGGGAAAATCAACAGCCAGTTTAAAACGAACATCGAAGAAATATACAATTCCATCAAATTTGATGTAGAACGGCTAAACAACATCATACAATACAGGGAAGGCCAACTGAAGACGTTGATGGTAATCATCAATCATCCTGACAGCCTTTCTGAAATTAATCTGATAAAAGCTATTTATAACATTTCCGGGGGTTCCAAGCCATTTCTTTCCGAAACGGGCTATTTTCTGGATAAATTGAATCCCGACCCGGAAAATCCGGTTCAAAATGAGCTGGTGCGCGAAGTAAATAATTATGTAAATCAACTTCAGAGGCGCAATGAATTACTGGACGATAAGGTATATCAGATGTTAAGGGAAGAGGGTATTCCTTACCCGCTTCCGGGCAGTGAAAACCGTATGGAAAGCTCATCAGATTCGGGGTATTACACCGTTGAGAATTATAAAAGCATTTCAAAATTGATGAAAAGTGACCTGTTCCTCAGCGAATTAAAGACCCTGGCCGTGAATGTCTTTTATGACAAATCGGAAGTTTGGGTTAAAAAGAGCAACGGGACCTCGCTCCTCAACAGGATAAAAAACCACTATCCTGAGGTAAAGCCATTATTCAAAGATGTGGGGATCATAGGTACGGCCATTGACGGCTTTGACGATGTCGGGGCCATATCAACACCCATGACCCAAACCGATGATGAAAATTCTATATGGGAAATAGAATTGTTCCTGAAAGCGGGAATGGTGAAATTCAGGTGCCGGGACAGCTGGGCCCAGAATTGGGGCGGGGATAATTTCCCCGAAGGCAATGCGGATTATGACGGGGGCAACATCCGGGTTCCCGAAGCAGGTACCTACCATGTTACCCTGAATCTATCTGAAAGTAAATACCAATTCATCAGGATAAAAGGACAACAATAATTTCTGTCATATCGGGAATTCCCCTTTCCTAAATCCATGCGATCATAACAAACGAGTATTTGAACGAAAATTCTTTCATTCAATGGAATGAAAGAATAATTTGAGCCGAAATTTAATCGGATGAACAAAAACCTACTGAATACACTTATTTTCCTGTTTTTTGGAGTGTGCCTATATGCGCAAACAAGTTTTGAAAAGGGATATTTTATTACCAATTCAGGTAACAAAGTGGTTTGCTACATTAAAAATAAAAGGTGGCTGTCTTCACCGGACCGTGTAAGCTATCAGACTAAAAAAAATAGTGAAGTAGAGGTCTTTGATACAAGCTCCGTTTCTGAGTTTAAGGTTGGCAATGGGCCACTTTTTATCCGGGTTACCGCCGATTTTCCGGTCACCAATCAATTTAAAAAAGACAAAGGGACCAATCCTAAGCCGTCCCTGCAAAATAAAACCGTCTTTGTTGAAAGACTTAATAATGGGAAAGCTTCACTCTATGTATTTAAAGGTGATGGAGACAGGGTTTACTTGCTGCAGGTAGACCAGGATAAACCATTTCCACTTTTATACAAACAATATATAAGCAGGATTAACGACATTCATGAGAACAACATTTTCAGGAGGCAGTTGCTGGAACACCTGTCCTGTGAATCCGCGAATGACATCCAGACCGTGGAATACAATGAAACTTCACTTAAATCGTATGTCGAGTCATATAACCGGTGTATGGACCCAACTGATGATGCTGCGACCGTTGGCGGAAAGGAGAGAAAAGCCAAAACAAGGTTGCTAGTGTTCGGGGGCCTCATGGGATATAAATTTCAGACAATCATATATAGTACGGATGTAGATTTTGAGCGTAAAATCAGCCCGACCTTAGGCCTTGAAATGGAAACCATTCTTCCTTTTAACAACAACAAATGGTCCATCTTTGTATCTGGCCAATATGCCTCCTTTACATCGAATGGGACGGAGGATGCCAATATGATGAAGGTTAAGGTGGCTAAAATTGAACTGAGTCAGTGCATCTTTAACCTGGGCGGGAGGCATTATATGTTTATAAATGACAAATCCAGTATTTTTATAGATTTGGGAGCAGTTTTTGATTACAATATCAAGGCAGAATATGAAGATATGCCCGGTTATATAAGTATTCTAAGTAATATTCACAGGGTGAATTTCGGGGGTTTCGGAGGATTCGGGTATTCTATAGGTCAAAAGTATTATTTGTCCGCGAAACTGTATTTGTCGACCAGTATCAACAGGGATGTTATGGATGTTCGGAATCTTGAACGTTTTGAAGTCGCCGCTAAAATAAAATTATAGCCTCTGGTTAGGTAGAACAAAAAGATATGGAGAGAGTTTCCAGGGCCGAAGGCGTTGTACATAAAGTGCCCGATAATCTGAAGACCGCCCCTGGTTGCCCAACCCGGGGTATCGCGGAAAAGGAACGGCCTGACAATTTAGGGAAAGCATCTTATGTTACTTAAACCAAAACCCCGGACTGATTGGGTAAACAATTTAAGGGCCAGTATAACCGTGCTGGTGGTAGCCCATCATTCATCCCTGGCGTACACCACCTTTGCCAGTTTTGATAAGGCGGCATATATCAACTCCACACATCCCGTAGTGGACCCGCAACGCTGGATAGGGCTTGATATTTTTGAAAATTTCAATGACATATTTTTTATGTCGCTGATGTTTTTGATTGGCGGGTTGTTTTTGTCGAAGAGCTTTCAAAAAAAGGGGAGTTGGCTTTTTATTAGAGACAGGTTTTACAGGCTCTTTTTACCTTTTCTGCTCGGGGGCACCGCGCTAATGCTAATTGCGTATTTCCCATCCTTCTACCTGTCGCATCATTCAATAAGTATATCAGATTATATTCAGGACTTTTTTACCACGGAACGATGGCCGGTTGGCCCTCCCTGGTTTATCTGGGTTTTATTCCTGTTCAATCTGATTTTCGCCCTCACCTACAAATACCTCGACAAACTCTATGGCAACATGGGGAGGAAACTTAGCCAGGTAAGGAGAAGTATTAAAATCTTCTTCATTTTTTATATTGTAACCTGGATATTATATGTCCCGCTGGCTTACAGCGTTGGAATGGGAACCTGGGTTGGTTATGGCCCTTTCGATTTCCAGCTTAGCAGGATATTGCTCTATTTCGGTTATTTTTTAATGGGCGTGGCATTGGGTAAAGCCAATTTTAACACCACTCTATTCAGCAGCGAATCAGCTATAACAAGGAATTGGAAAATATGGGTCTCCTTGGCCTTGTTCACCTATATTTTTCTCACTATCCTTACCGAATTCGATATCCTTACCAACTGGGTCAAAACCGGCAAGCTGGTTGAAATTTACGGCTGGTTGATTTATTATTCAATTTATACTGCCTCCTGTGTGTTCAGTTCCATAGCCTTTATTACTACGTTTAAGGCAATAGCCAATAAAAGCAGCAGCTTATGGAGATCGCTGAGCGATAATGCGTATTTAATTTACCTGATTCACTTTGTGTTCGTAATATGGCTGCAGTTTATGTTACTTCCATTTGAAATAAGCCCTTTTATCAAGTTTGCGACGGTATTTTTAGGGGCACTCCTTCTGAGTTGGGGATTAAGTATTGTTCTGAAAAAAATAAAATATGTAAAGGAGTATGTTTAAAGCTACCACGGATATGCGCAAATAAATATCCCAATGGGATAAGCGGTAAATCTTTATTTGGCCAAGACGTTATGATAATGCTTTACTTTTTTAAAAACCCCAAAAGTTATTATATTTTGCCATGACCAATTTATCCGTCGCCGAAGGCGTTGTACATGAAGTGCCCGATGATCTGAGGAGCGCCCTGGTTTCCCAACCCGGGGTATTGGAGAAATGGAACGACCTTACCCCGCTGGCCCGTAATGAATGGATCTGCTGGGTAACCATCGTCAAGAAAGCGGAGACCCGAAAAGATCATATAGAGCGCCTCTGTTCCGAGCTTCTTGAAGGCAAGCGAAGGCCCTGTTGCTGGCCAGGTTGCCCGCATCGCAACCCGAAGGCAAAAAAATGGTTCGGGGATCCCGGCTAACCGAAGCCCCTGCTTCCCCAATCCCACTATCATCCATTGAAAAAGATCATGATCCCGATCACAATGCATACGATGATCACCGAAATAACAATGTCCACCCAGGTATAGCTGTTCTTGTTGCTGGCCTTTTCCTCGGCGGAAATCGTACCAAAGGTGAGGTTTGCCACCTTTTCCGCGCTGGGAGCCGGTGCCAGCAGACTCGCCCCAATGGCAAGGAGGACACAGAACAGGAAGAACCAGGCACTAAAAGTCAGGAAGTTCATATTGCCTAAATGGAATAGGAACCCGTTGGGGTCCAGGGATCCCTTGATTAATTCCAGCACGATCCGCACGGCTGCGAAAACGATCCCTACCACCAGGGTGATAAAGGCGCCCAGGCCATTGATCCGCTTATGGAAAATCCCCAGGAGGAAAACGGCCGTGATCGGGGGTGCGATATACGATTGCACGCTTTGCAGATATTCATACAATACGCCAGAAATGTTGGCCATGATGGGGATCCAGATGATCCCTATGATCACGGCGATAACTGTGGCGATCTGCCCGGTGCGCACCAGTTTTTTTTCAGGGGTATTCGGGCGAAGCTTTTTGTAGATATCCACGGTAAACAGGGTGGAACAGGAGTTGAAGACCGATGCCAGGGAGCTCATCAAAGCGGCCAGCAGGCCCGCGGCCACCAGACCCCGGAGCCCGGAGGGCAACAGGTTGCTCATCAATACTGGAAATGCCTGGTCCGGGGTGTCCCACTCCAGCTCCCCCCTCATTTTCAACGTCAGGGCAATGACCCCGGGGATCAGGAAAAGGAAGACCGGCATCAGCTTCATTACGGCGCCAAAAATGGTGCCCCGCCGCCCTTCTTTAATATTCTTCGCGGTTAGTGCGCGTTGTACAATATACTGGTCTGTACACCAATACCAGATCCCCACGATAGTGCTGGAGATTACCAGGGAAGGCCAGGGGAAATTCGGGTCGGAAGGGGGCCGCCACATGTTGAGGTATTCCGGGGTGACTGTTTCCACCATGCTGTGCCAGCCACCTACCTTGTCCAGGCCAATGATCGTAAGTACGGCCGCACCCAGGATCAGGAGCACTGCCTGAAGGGTTTCGGTGTACACTACGGCCCGCATCCCGCCCAGGACGGTATAGATCCCCGTGAGGATGACCGTGGCGATGGCTCCGGTCCAGAAATCGATCCCCAGCAAGGCCGAGACGACCACTCCGCCGGCATAGATGGTAACGGATATCTTGGTGAGTACGTAGGCCGCGATGGAAAACACGGACAGTACCCAACGCGAACGGGCGTCAAAGCGTTTTTCGAGGAACTCGGGCATGGTAAACACCCCGCTCCGCGCATAAAACGGAAGGAACACCCACCCAAGCAGTAGCACGATCCAGGCGTGGATCTCATAAATAAGCATGGGAAGTTTATCGCTTGCGCCGGCCCCGGCAAGCCCCACCACATGCTCGGAACCAATGTTGGAGGCGAATATGGAGGCCCCTACCACAAACCAGCCGACATTTCGCCCGGCCAGGAAGTATTCTTCGGTACTGTCTTTTTCCTTTCGGATCACCCACACGGCGATCCCGAGTAAAATCAGGAAGTAAAGGGCAATGCTTACCCAGTCGAAGGTATCGAGTATCTGCATGATCTAATTGGTTGAGAATTTAAAAGTGGTTCTGGAGACATATTGATCCCCCGGGTTAAGAACCACGGAGGGGAATTCTTTTTGGTTGGGGGAATCCGGAAAATGCTCCGTCTCCAGGCAAAACCCGCTGCGCCGCGCGTAGGTGCCGCCATTTTTGGCCGTGAGGGTCCCATCCAGGAAGTTTCCCGTATAAAACTGAATCCCCGGTTCCGTCGTATACACTTCAAGGACCCGCCCGCTCCCCGGCTCGTATACCCGGGCGGCCAGGGCCATTTCCCCATCCTGCTTATTCAGCACCCAGCAATGGTCGAATCCCATCCCGCGCTTCAGTTGTTCATTCACGGCATTGATATCCTCCCCGATTTTTTTGGGCTCCCGGAAATCGAATGGTGTCCCTGTCACAGGCTGTATTTCGCCGGTGGGGATCAGGCCGGCATCTACAGGCAGGTAACTGTCTGCCGGGATTTGTAGCACATGATCTAATATAGTACTGGAAAAATCTCCCGATAGATTGAAATAGGAATGGTTGGTAAGGTTTATAACCGTCTTCTGGTCTGTCCTGGCTTCATACCGGATATCGAGGGAATTGTCCTGGTTGAGGGTATAGGTGACTTTGACGTGCAGGTTGCCGGGGTAGCCTTCTTCCCCGTCCGCGCTTAAGCGGGCCAGGACCAGGGTAGCCGAATTTTGACCCGGCCTCTCAGAGGCATTCCAGACAACCTTATCGAAACCCTTGTTCCCTCCGTGAAGGTGGTTCGGGCCGTCGTTTTTAGCCAGGGCATAGGTTTTTCCATCCAAGGTAAATTTCCCGTTTGCGATACGATTGCCGTACCGGCCAATCAGGGCACCGAAATACGGGCTGCTTTCCAGGTACTGGGCCAGCGTTGGGAAGCCGAGGACCACATCTTTGGAAACCCCTGCTTTGTCTGGTGTTTTGAGGGAAGTGATGATGCCCCCGTAAGTCATGATAGTCACTTCCATCCCCTGGTCATTCCTGAGCGTATACAAGTCGACACTTTCCCCGTCCGGGGTTGTGCCAAAAGCGCTTTTCCCGATGCTGACGGAGGGGGTGGATTTTGAGGCTTCCTCCGTTCCTGTATTTTCCTTCCTGGCATTTTTGCAACTTAATGGGATGAGGGCAAACAATAAGATCGCCAGAAAATAAGAACTTCTTTGGAAATAGTTCATCTGTGCTTCGTTTTTAAAGTGGGCTACAGCCCATGTTGAAATATATGATAATATGCCTCATTGGCATGGATTTTATCTTTAAAATCCCGCACGTTTGTACGGGCGTCTATCACTAAAAGCTCAATTGCGGCAATATCTGCGAAGTCCTCCATATAGGCCATTGTCAACCCCTGCGAATATACCGTATGGTGCGCACCCCCGGCCAGGATCCAGGCGGTGGCAGCCACTTCCAGGTTTGGTTTGGGGTCCCATAAGACCCTGGCCACGGGCAGTTTGGGTAATTGCTCCAGGGGCTCCACCGCCTCCACTTCATTGACCACCAGCCGGAACCGATTGCCCATATCCACCAGGGAGGCATTGAGGCCCGGTCCGGCCGGACTGTTGAAAACCAGCCTTACCGGGTCTTCCCGCCCCCCGATACCTAAGGGGTGCACTTCACAGCTGGGTTTTCCTTCGGCTATGCTTGGGCAGATCTCCAGCATGTGCGACCCCAGTACATAAGACCTGTGGGCATCAAAGTGATAGGTGTAGTCTTCCATAAAGCTGGTACCGCCCTGTAAACCTGTATTCATTACCTTCATGGCCCGTAGCATGGCCGCGGTTTTCCAGTCGCCTTCGGCACCAAATCCGTACCCATCTGCCATCAGGCGCTGCACCGCAAGGCCGGGGAGTTGTTTCAGTTCCCCCAGGTTTTCAAAGGTGTCCGTAAAAGCTTTGAAATCCCCTGCCTTTAGAAAAGCCCTCAGGCCAAGTTCTATTTTGGCCGCGTCGATCAGCGAAGCACGCCGGGGGCCCTCCCGCTGAAGGGAGGGGGCCAGGGAATAGCTGGCTTCATATTCCTCCAGCAGCTGTTGCACCTGCTTCTCGGAAACTTCTTTGATATACCGCACCACGTCTGAGGAATCATAGCCGTTCACAGAAAATCCGAAACGGATCTGGGCCTCCACCTTGTCGCCTTCGGTGACAGCCACCTCGCGCATGTTATCTCCAATACGCGCCACCTTCAATTGTTGCATTTCGTCCCAACCAAGGGCTACGCGGGCCCAAATGCCCAGTTTTACCTGTACGTTCCGGTCCTTCCAGTGGCCGACAACTATTTTGCGCTTCTTGCGCATCCGGCTCATGATAAAGCCAAATTCCCTGTCGCCATGGGCCGACTGGTTCAGGTTCATAAAATCCATATCGATGTTTTGCCAGGGGATGGCCTCATTAAATTGGGTATGTAGGTGGCAGAGGGGCTTGCTTAATATATGCAACCCGTTGATCCACATCTTGGCGGGCGAAAAAGTATGCATCCAGGCTATGATCCCAATACAGGCGGAGTCGGTATTGGCTTCCCGGCAGAGCTTCGTGATTTCTTCGGGGCGGGTAACTACGGTTCGGAAACTTATATTTATGGGGATTTGATCAGAATGGTTCAAACCTTCCACCAGTTGCCGGGAATGCCTGGCCACCTGTTTCAGGGTTTCCTCCCCGTATAGATGCTGGCTGCCCGTGACAAACCAGATCTCTTTGCTTTCGATATTGGTCATGAAACCTGTTTTTATTGCCCGTAATAGGCGTCTTTCCCGTGTTTACGGGTGTAATGTTTTTTTATCAGGGCCTCCTTTATTCGCGGTGCTTCCGGGTTGATCTGCAAGGTCAGGTAGGCCATTTGTGCAACCGTTTCCAGTACTTTGCTGTTGTACACGGCGCGGGCTGCATCCGCACCCCAGGTAAACGGGCCATGACTCCCGATAAGAACCATCTCCACCTCTTCGTATGACAGGTTACGGGAATTAAGGCACTCCAGGATCTGTATCCCGGTATTGTGTTCATAGTTGCCTTCAACCAGCTCATCGGACATGCACGGGGTACAGGGAATATCGTGTGTCAGGTGATCGGCATGGGTGGTACCGAAGATGGGGATATCTTTCCGGGCCTGTGCCCAGGCCACTGAGTACATAGCATGGGTATGGGCCACCCCGCCTATCGTTTTCCAGTGCCTGTAGAGATAGCTGTGTGTCCGGGTGTCAGAAGAAGGCCTCAACCGGCCTTCCACTACCACATTCTCAAAATCCAGGACCACCATATCATCTGCTTGCAGGGCTTCGTATGGCACCCCGCTGGGCTTTATGGCGAAAACCCCGGCATCGCGGTCAACCGCGCTTACGTTGCCAAAAGTGTAAATCACCAGCCCCAGGGCATTCAACTCCATATTGGCCTCATAACATTCTTCTTTCAGATCTTTATACCTGGATTTCATGGGTCTTGGATTGAGTTGTTCTTTCGATAAAATCAGCTAATTCCCTGTAGGATCCCATGGCCAGTAAGTATGCTTTCACCTGCTCTGCCCGGGGATGGTATTCGGCTTCAAAACCGCTGCCCATTACGCGGCTCGCCTCGATGACATTGCGGTGTATCCCGGCTGCAACGGCTGCGTAAATGGCTGCACCCAAAGCAGGCGCCTGCTCTGATTCGGCCACCTTGATCGGCCGGTCGAGCACGTCAGCAAGCGTCTGCATGATAAAGGGGGATTTTCTAGCCACCCCGCCAATCCCTATTACAGAACCGATCCGTACCCCTTCATCCTCAAATCGCTCCACGATCATCCGGGAGCCAAAACAGATGGCATATACCAGGGCCTTGAAGATATGAGGGGCCTTGGTGCCGAGGGAAATTCCGGAAAGAGCGCTTTTTAATTCCTGGTTCGCATCGGGGGTCCTCCTGCCGTTCACCCAATCCAGGGCAACAGGAACCGCCTCCGAAAGCGGGATCCTTTCCGCCTGCTCGGTTAGGGCCTGCATAAACCGCTCGTCCAGGTCTGCCCTTAATGCCTGCTTTTGCTCTTGGTCTAAAACCGAAGACGTCATGACCAGCTCTTCCACAGGCCATTCCAGGATATCCCGGAACCAGGCGAGCACATCACCAAAAGCCGACTGCCCGGCTTCCAGTCCGATCATGCCGGGGATGACCGACCCTTCTACCTGCCCGCAAATCCCTTTAACGGTGTTGTCCCCGACTATGCCGGGGTCGGCCACCATAATGTCGCAGGTGGATGTCCCCATCACCCGTACCAGGACCTGCTGGTCTATTTTGGCTCCCACGGCACCTGCATGGGCATCGAAGGTCCCTACAGCAATAACGGTACCTGTGGTAAGCCCTAATTTTCCGGCCCATTCCCTGTTCAACCGGCCGGCGGGCTCATCAGAGGTATAGGTTTCCGTATACAGCTTCCCGTGCAGGGTTGCCAGAAAGGGATCAAGCCTGGCCAGAAACTCTTTCTCCGGAAGCCCTCCCCAAACGGTATGCCACATGGCCTTATGACCGGCGGCGCATCGGCTTCTTTTGAAGGTGTCGAGATCCTTGTGGTCTGCCAGGAGGTAGGTCATGTAATCGCAATGTTCCATCCAGGTGTGGGTGGTCCCCTTTACTTGTTCATCTTCGCGTATCACGTGGAGGATCTTGGCCCAGAACCATTCCGAAGAGTAGATACCCCCCTCATAACGGGTATAATCATCACCTCCCCAGCTGCGGGAAAGGGAATTGATCTCGGCGGCCTCCTTTACAGCTGTATGGTCTTTCCAGAGCACCATCATGGCATTTGGGTTTTCGGCGAACCGGGCTTGCAACGCCAGGGGGGTGCCATCTTTGGCAAGGGGGAGGGGAGAGGAGCCGGTAGTGTCTATACAAATGCCCGATACTTCTTCGGGTGCCACGCCACTGCCGGAAACAACAGCTTTAATTGTATGCTCCAATCCTTCGATATGATCCAGGGGATGTTGCCGGAATTGATTGATACTCGCAACGCAAAATTTTTGCTCCTTCCACCTGGGGTACCAATAGACCTCCGATGCCATTTCCGCCCCATTTTTGGTATTGATCAGGACTGCGCGTACCGAATCGGAACCAAAATCCACACCTATCGTATAAGACTCCATTTGTAACTTAGGTTAATTTTCCTTCGCACTTGTATCGGCACTTGCGGTTGCCGGTAACCATACCTTCATTTTTCCTGCCCCGCGGTTAGACCAGGCATAGTAGGGAATGGCTGTCAGGTTTTTGCCCCGGAGCACATTCACCCCTCCCAGCAGCTCCGGATCCCGGGTTACCTCAAAGCCATCCGTTGTGCCTATCGCAATCGCATCAAAGTTCTCTTTATTGTCGGTTTCTTCCACGGCATAGACCAGGGGCCCGTATTCCAGTGCCAATTTTCCGGCATCATCATCTATCTTTTCGTTGGCCCGAACCTCACGCACACGCATAGGGAATATTACCTCCACAGTATCCCCGGGCTTCCAGTTGCGCGTTAAGGTTATATACCCGTTCCGGATGGGGGTTTCCACCGTTTCTCCATTTATTGCGGCAGAAATATCCGGGGCCGATGGGTGCACATAGCTATAAAGGTCCCCCGGAAGTACTTCGTTCCGTACCCATCCGGGGACCCTGAACCTGAGGCTGAAAGGACCCACATTTGTAGAGTCGATCCTAAGGCGTACATCTCCATTCCAGGGATATGCCGTTTCTTCTTTCAAAGTTATGCTATGGTTTTCAAGATCAATCCGGGCCGTGTTGGAAGCATACAGGTTTAAGTAAACCGTGTCTTTGGTTTTGGAATACAGCAGGCCTGGCAGGGACGGGATAAAGCGGATAAGATTGGTTGGGCAGCAGGAACAATCGAACCAATCCTGCCGCGTGCAGGCTCCCCTGTTGAATTTATAGGTCCCATCCGATTCCAGGGCGTTTGGATAAAAGAATTTCTGCCCGTCCAGTGAAAGGCCGGAGAGCAGTCCGTTGTAAAGGGTGCGCTCTATGACATCAAAATATCGTACGTCTCCAGACAGGTTGTGCAGCCGGTGGTTCCAGTACACATCCCCAATGGCCGCACAGGTCTCGCTATAGGCGGTCAGGTTTGGGAGTTCGTAGTTGGCCCCGAAAGCTTCACCATTATGAAGGGCCCCGATCCCCCCGGTGAGGTACATTTTTTTAGTAACCATATTGTCCCAAATGGCATGCACGGCTTTCAGGTAGGCCGAATCCTTGTCAATGGCAGCAATATCCGTCATAGCCGCGTACATGTAAACGGCGCGCACGGCATGGCCCACTGCTTCCTTCTGGTCGACCACAGGGATAGAATCCTGAGCATATGCCCCGTACAATTGGTGGTTATTCTCATCCCCGCGATGGTCCAGGAAATACTTGGCCATATCGAGGTAGGCCTGTTTCCCGCTTATCCTGTAAAGTTGGATTAACCCGGTTTCAATAATCTCGTGCCCGGGGACGGCATGTATTTGCTGCTCCCCATCCCCGAAGGTCTTAACAATTAAGTCGGCATTTTTCAGGGCGATATCCAGGAGGTTCCGTTTTTTGGTTGCCCGGTAGTGTACGGCCGCCGCTTCATACAGGTGGCCCGCGTTGTATAATTCGTGACTATTTCCAAGGGATTCCCACCTCCTGCCTTCCTCTACCGGTACCCAATCGGCTGGGGGATGGGCCGGGTTAATGGTCCTCCAGGTGGTCAGGTAGCCATCGGGCTCCTGGCCCACAGCAATGATGGAGATCAGGGAGTCCAGTAATTTTTCGAGCTCCGGGTTGGGCGAGGAGATCAGCGAATTGGATGCCCCTTCAATAATCTTGTATACATCCGTATCGTCAAAAGGCATGGCCCCACGGGTAGCTCCATCCATTTCGCCGCCCGCTATCAGGAAGTTGTCAAAACGGCCTTCCTCCCTGCATTTTTTAAGGGCATAGGGGATGGTTTTTTCCTGCACCGTTTTTATGACCGGTAACCAGAAGGCATCCGTCATTTTAACGTGCCTGATATCTACCGGGCTAATGGGATATTCCCCCTGATCCGCAACGGGATGGTCGGCTTGTTTTGGCTCCCGCTTCCCGGAGCAGCCCAGAATGATTGTGGCCACCGAAAGCGCGAGGAAAGTGTTGAAGTACTTCATCTACCGGGGAGTTGCACAGGATGATTTCTCACCTGCCGTCATTCTGCCAGCCCTTCAAGGACAACGACCGAGAACGGAGGCAAATCCAGTTCCAATTTACCTTTTTTCAAGGTAAAATCCTTGAATCCGGCGGGTTGTATTTTATTGGGATGATCAAAGGTGTTATGGTCCTGCAGGGCTCCCGACTTTAAAATGGTACCTGAAACCTTTTTCAGGGATAACCCGCTTACATCCAGGGATACAGGATGCGTTTGTTCCGCATCGATATTTACCAGGGAAATGTGCACCCGGCCCTGGGCATCGCGGGAAGCGGATGCCGAGATGGCCGGCAGGGATTCCCCGTTTAAGGTATAACTCGGTGGGTCGTAATCCAGGGGAAGCAGTTGTGCGTCCTGGTGTACGGCATACATTTTCATGACGTAATAGGTGGGTGTCAGGATCATTTTCTCCTCGTTGGTGAGGATAACGGCCTGCAGCACATTGACGGTCTGGGCCAGGTTGGCCATTTTTACCCGCTGAGCATGGTTGTTGAAGATGTTCAGGGTCATCCCGGCTATCATAGCGTCGCGCATGGTGTTCTGCTGATAGAGAAACCCGGGGTTGGTACCTTCTTCCACGTTATACCAGCCACCCCATTCGTCCACCACCAGGGCCACTTTATTTTCCGGGTCGTACTGGTCCATGATGGCCGTGTGCTTGCGGATAAGCTCATCCATCAGCCAGGCCTGCTTCATGATCTTGAAATACTGGTCTTCTGTAAAGTCGCGGTCAGACCCTTTATTGTTCCAGCTAATTACGGAGTAGTGGTGCAGGGCCACTCCCTGCAGCATATTGCGAGGGATGCTCTTCATCAGGACCTCAGTCCAGTGGTAGTCGTCGTCACTGGCTCCGGAAGCTATTTTAAACAGGCCTCCATCCACATCGGCACCCGACATGAAGGTGGCGTATTTGCGGTATATATCGGCATAATACTCAGCGGTCATATGCCCCCCGCAGCCCCAGGCTTCATTGCCCACCCCCCAGAATTTTACGGTCCAGGGCTCCTGCCGTCCGTTTTTTCGCCTGAGGTCAGACATGGGGCTGGTGCCTTTAAAATTGGTATACTGCACCCAGTTGGCCAGTTCCTGCACTTCCCCGCTGCCCACGTTCCCGGACAGGTAGGGTTCTGCCCCGAGTTCTTCGCACATGTTGAGGAAGTTGTGCGTGCCAAAGCTGTTGTCTTCCGTTACGCCTCCCCACCAGGTGTTCACGATGGTGGGCCTGGATTCCTGGGGACCTATTCCGTCCATCCAGTGGTAGGTATCGGCAAAGCAGCCGCCGGGCCATCTTAAGTTCGGGATCTTAAGCTCTTTCAGGGCCGTGATAATGTCGTTCCTGACCCCTTCCGTATTGGGGATGGTACTGTTATCGCCCACATAGAACCCGCCATAGATGCAATGCCCCAGGTGTTCTGCAAAATGGCCGTAGATGTGCTTGCTGATAACCGGGGCGGACGGATCCTGGTGTACCTGGATCGGCGTTGCCCCTTGCTGTGCGAAAGCGGAGGAAAATCCCGCAACAAGGATTATTGCCATGAGGTAAATCCGAAAGGATAGTCGATGAAGGAGTTGTCTGAGGTGCTGGTTGATTTTCATAGGAAATGGATTTAAGTGTACAACACACACTTGTATAAATCAAAAGAAGGGATTTAAATGCAGTTTTCCAAAAATTATTGCGATAAGTGTTATGTGAACACTTACAATGTACAAAAATGCCTAGATTTGTTTGGAATCCTCAATATAAAATTCAGCATGGCATCCCGTAAAAATGGTCAGGGAGAACCTATGGAGCAAACATCATTACAAACAGGAAAGCCTGGAATGGACCCATCGGCTCCCCAAATATACACCCGTGAAGACAAGGTGTTATTGGCAGTAGACTGCATCATTTTCGGGTTTGATCGAAATGGGCTGAAGCTGCTTCTCATTAAACGGCGATTCGAACCTGAAAAAGGCAAATGGTCCCTTATTGGAGGGTTTCTCAAACAAAATGAGACGCTGGACCAGGCCGCTGCCCGGGTATTGCACCGGCTAACGGGGTTGAAGGATATTTATATGGAGCAGCTCTATGCCTATAGCCAGGTAAACAGGGACCCGGCAGAGCGCACTGTTTCGGTGGCTTACTTTGCCCTCATTGATGTCGCTTCTCACCAATTTGAAGGGATCAGGGATGAGGATGCCTACTGGTTTGAATTGAAAAAAGCCCCGGCCCTTATCTTCGATCACGATCAGATGGTGGAGAAAGGATTGGCCCGGTTACGACGCAAAGCCCTGAATCTTCCAATCGGGTTTGAACTCCTTCCTGAAAAATTTACCATGCGCGAATTGCAATCCCTGTATGAGTCCATTCTCGACCGAAAATTGGACAAGCGCAATTTTATAAGTAAGATCAAGACCCTGGATGTGCTGCAACAACTGGACGAAAAGGACATGTCCTCCTCCAGGAAAGGGGCCTACCTGTACCAGTTCGACAAGGAAAAATACGATCGTAAGGTAGCCGAAGATGGCTTCAGTTTTAAACTGTAGCGGGTGCCCATCCTGACCCGAAACGGGGGTGGGCGCAAGCCCGGAAACATGCAAGAGGGTTAGCCGCAAAAATATTTGCTGATGTCTTGAATATCAACCATTTCCCTTCCAGTTTCAGTAAAATTTCATATCTTATCAAAGTAGCTTCATTCCAGGATATTCCTTCCTGGATTTCTTTGGAAAATCATAAATACCAATATCATGAAAAAGCTGGATATTCAATTTCGTGGCGGGGATGAGGGTAGAAAAAAAAGGGCCTATAGCTGGCTGCAGGTTCTTTCCCTGGCTTGTTGCGGTTTATACCTGGCCAGTTGTGGTCAAAATACGCCCAAAGAAGAGCAGGGGGCGGCAAAAAACGAGGCGGTGATCCGCCAGTACGTGGACGCTATGAACAGGGGCGATGAGAACTTTCTGGATGAGTACCTGGGAAATTCGTACATCTACCACGGTCCTGACGGGGATTTGGATAAGGAAGGGTTTAAAAAATTCCACCACATGGTGTTAGGTGCTTTCTCCAACTACACCATGCGTATCGAGGACGAATTCGGCAAGAAAGATGAGGTGGTAACCCGGTGGGAGTTTACAGGCACCCACACCGGTGATTTTCAGGGGGTGGCGCCCACGGGTAACAGAATCAAATTTAATGGGATGATCATCTCAAAGTTTGAAAATGGCCGCGTTGTGGAGGAATGGGAGGTCGTTGACCGGCTTGGGATGATGAAGCAACTGGGTATGCTCCCGCCACCGGAGGGAACTTCGGAATAAAATTATAAGACAAGCCGGAAAGGAACTTATTGGCTCACGGCAGGCTGGTGAATACTAATTGGGTACCCGTGTCCTGAAGCGGGGCGGGGGATGAAGTGGATTTCCCGGATTGTCCCCACGGCAGGTTGTTCACACAAGAGGTTCTATCAAGGCGGGGGATAGCTCCCTCCCCATGTTGGCATGTTAAAGGTTATCTCCGCAACAAGCAAGCATATTTAGACAGCACGGCACTGGGGATCCGAAGGTATCAACAGGTATTTTTTACTTCCTGGCCCTTTTCCCTTGCGAAGGACTAAAGCCCAAGCACTTGCATTTGCTTCCGGATCACTTTTCTTTCAGTTTCCGAGCAGCAATTTTCAAGGGCCAATGCCAGGGATTTCCGGGCCTTTTCTGTATTCAAACCTGCATATAACTCGCCGAGGAGGAGGTAATAATACTGATTCCCTTCCAGGTTCAGTTTTTGTGCTTCCCGGAGCGCTGTCTCCTTTTGGCCTGTTTTGTAAAGGGCGAATATCCTGTTCATTAAGGCTGCGGGTGTTTTTTCGAATGTCAGCAGCAGGTCGTATAATTTCAGGATGCTTTCCCATTTCTCCAGGCTGTCCTCTTTGATGGTATGCCAATAAGCAATACTGGCTTCCAGGTAGTATTTGGAGGCAATTTCCCATTTGGAAGCCTGTTGGAGATATAAAAAACCTTTTTCCACCAGGGATGTGTCCCAGAGCGATTCGTCCTGGTCCCGGTACAGGATCATGTCTCCTTCTTCAGATTGGCGTGCATCCAGCCGGGAGGAATGAAAACACATTAGCGCCATAAGGGAACAGGTGTCATGGGTGGCGGTTTGCGCATTTTGCAACAACAGGTAGATAAGGTTCATGGCCTCCAGGCATAATTCCTTTCGCACCACCGTATCCCTGCTTTCGGAATAGTAGCCTTCACTGAAGAGTAAATAGATGGTCCGCAATACGATATCCAGCCGAACCTTTAATTCCCTTATGGATGGTACATTTAATTGGATATGGCCGGCCTTCAATTTTGCCCTGGCCCTTTGAAGCCTTTTATTGATGGTTTCCTTACGGCACAGTAGGGCGGTTGCGATTTCATCGATACCGAATCCACAGAGCACCCGTAACGCCAGGCTTATCTGGGCTTCGGGCCGGAGGGACGGATGACAGATTGCAAAAAGCATCTGTAACTGACTGTCGGCTATATGCTCCTCCGTAAGCACCAGCTCCATGGCATCACCCGGGCCCCCCTGTACACGAAGGGCCTCTGTGATCTTATTCCTGAAAACCGCATCCCGCTTCAACTGGTTGATCGCCTTATTTTTGGCTACGGTGTACAACCAGGCCGCCGGATTCTTCGGGATACCCTTATAGGGCCAGGTGTCCATCGCCTGCAGGAAGGTTTCGCTGGCAATATCCTCTGCCTGTTCCATATGTTCCAGCCCGAAGGATTTGGTTAACACCGCCACGATCTTGCCGTACTCGGTTCGGAACAGATTGGGGATAATGTCTTGCGATGCCATAGTAGAACGGGTCCCGAAACCCGGGGCCTGTTTAAATCAGTGTGATATGATCTGCCGCACCTCAACGGTGTTTCCCTCTCCCTGCAAGACCGGGGAACCCTTTGCGAATTCGGCGGCTTCATCAGATGATTCGGCCCGGACGGTAATGTACCCTCCAAGGGTCTCCTTGATGCCACCAAAGGGGCCATTGGTTACCAATTTATTGTGGTCTACCACCCTGGCGTCGTCAAAGAGCAGGCCGGTGCCCCCGATGAACTTGTTCTGGGCGGCAATCCCGGCCACCCATTCGGCCTGTTGTTTCATCCAGTGCTGCATTTGTTCCGGGGAAACCTTGCCGTTGGCATTTTCATGCCTGAAGATGAGAATGAATTCTTTCATGATGTACATTTTTAATTGTTAATGAAGGTGTGAACTATACATATAACAATCGGGATCGTCTGAATAGGACCTGTTTTAACAAAATTTCTGCCACCTGCCTGTTTTGCCCGGTTGCTAGAGGTCCTTATTATACTTGTTCCTGTATTCAATGGGTGTCAGGCCCGTAATTTTTTTAAAGACGGTGCGAAAGGCCTTGGTATCCGTATAGCCCACATCGAACATCACTTCGCCAATATTCTTTCTGCTCGATTCAAAGCTCCGTTTGGCTGCCTCGACCTTAACCCGCTGCAGATATTCGATCACCGTGTTTCCCGTAGCCTGCTTGAACCGTCGTTCAAAGCTCCTTCTGCTCACGGCGACCATGGAGGCCAACTCGTCAACGGTAAGCTTATTCTGGTATTCGGCCTCAATAAATTCCTGGGCCTTTCGGATTTCCTCGTCCTGATGGTCTTTCTGCCCCCTGAACATCATAAAGGCGGCCTGGCTTTCCCTGTCTATATCCACTGCGAAATATTTGGAAGCCAGGATAGCTGTATCCCGGTCGGTGTATTTTTCGAGTAAATACAGTAGGAGATTCCAGTAGGAATTAGCGCCCCCACTGGAATAAATCCCGGATTCTTCGGTGATTACCCCCCCGTCTACTATTTCCACATCGGGGAAGGTTTCCCTGAATTCGTTATAAAATGCCCAATGGGTAGAACATTTTTTCCCGCTGAGCAGGCCGGTGGATGCAAGCAGGAAGGCGCCCACACACAGGGAGGCCACTTCCGCACCGTTTTTGTACTGGTTCACAATCCATGGGATGGCATCGCTATTCCGGGTTACCGCCGTTTGCATGTCCCCGAACAGGGCGGGGATCACCACGAGGTCGGTTTCTTTCGCTTCTTCCAAAAGCATGTCCGGATGCACCGTGAACAGCCCGTTCCTGAATGCAACTTCCTTTTTTGATCCCACAAGGTGTACATCGAATAAAGGGTCTTTCCCCTTGGAAACCAGGAACTGGTTAGCTGAGGAAAACATATACTGAGGGGAGGCTACTGCTTCGATTACCGCCGACTCGGGCACCAGGATAAAGACACGTTTCATATTCCAAATATATCAATTTTGATGGCGGGATTTACCCCTTCAAGAGGCGTTTTTACCCCCTTCGGGAACGATACTAATTTCCAACCTTTGCGTTGGAGTCCTGTTCCATCGGCATTTGGGATGTATTTTGATATATGAAACAAATTGTTGCGTACCTCACATTTAATGGAAATTGCCGGGAAGCCATGGAATTCTACAAGAATTGCCTGGGAGGGGAATTAAAAATCCAGACGGTTGGGGATTCGCCAGCTGCCGCCCGAATGCCCCGGCCCATGAAGGAAACCGTACTGCAGGCAACTTTGAAGAATGGCCGGTTCCTCCTTTTGGGAACCGATATGGCGGGCGAGGAAAGGCTTATCAAAGGCAATTCGGTATCCATCCTGCTGGAATGCAATACCGAGGATGAGATCCAAAGATATTATTCGGGCCTGGTAGTGGACGGAAGTCCTACCTATCCCTTAAAAAGGAGCCATTGGGGCGATTTGATGGGCGGATTGACCGACCGGTTTCAAACCCACTGGCTGCTGCTGCTACGTAAAAATTAGTACAATGTTTAATTAAAATTACACATCATGAGCGATAAAAGTCAACGACAAAAAATCACCCCGTTCTTCTGGTTCGACAACCAGGCTGAAGAAGCGATGGAGTTTTATGTATCCACCTTTCGCAATTCCCGCATCCTGTCCAGGAAAAAGTGGCCCGAAAAATCACCTTTCCCACCGGATAGCAGCAAACCCGGGACTCTGCAAACAGGTGCCTTTATCCTGGACGGCGTAAAGTTTTATGCCTTTGATGCCGGGCCGATGTTCCGCTTCAATTCCTCCATCTCCTTCTTTGTCATGTACGAGGATGCGGCCGAGATCGACCGGCTCTGGAACCTCCTCGTGGAAGAGGGGGAGGTCCTTATGCCTCTGGACAGCTACGCATGGAGCAAGAAATATGGATGGTTGAAAGATCGCTACGGGATCACCTGGCAACTTTCGGTGGGAGACCGGAATCAAATTAGTCAACGCATAGTCCCGCTCCTTATGTTCTCGGGCAGGCAGCGGGGAAAAGCTTCCGAAGCCCTGGAGCTTTACTCCTCTGTTTTCCCGGATTCAGCTATTGACACTGTCTTTAAATACGAAAAAGGGGAGCCAGGACCTGAAGGAATGGTAAAACATGCCCGCTGTACTCTGGCCGGCGAGACATTTATGTTGATGGATAGCGGGGTGGAAAACAATATCCCCTTTACCGAGGCCATTTCCCTTTTTGTCGCCTGTATGGACCAGGAGGAAGTGGATTATTACTGGGATAAGCTCAGCGATGGTGGCGAGGAATCGGCTTGTGGTTGGGTTAAAGACAAATTCGGGGTCTCATGGCAGATCATTCCGGTATTTATCTTTGAAAAATTGATCCATGGCGATCCTGATCGATCCCTGAAGATGATGGAAGCCCTCAATAAAATGGGGAAGCTGGATGTGGCCGCCCTCGAAAATGCTTACAATTCCGTCCGGGATTAAAACAATGCTAACTCACAAAAGATGATAAAATGGACATCGTTTATTTGAGCAAACCATTTCAACTGATCGCCATGAAGGCGGCCTCCTTTCCCGATGGGATCCCCGATGTACATGAACGGCTCAGGAAAACAGCCCCGTCGGGAGAAGACTTATCCTACTACGGGATTTCGTACCCGGCAGGAACGGATACCATTACATACCTTGCGGCCCGTACGGGATCACAGCATGCCGTGGATCAGGCCCCGGATCTGGAACTATTCACCGTGCGGCAAGGGCCCTATCTTTGCGAGGTCCTCAGGGATTGGAAATCGGACCTGCCCGCCATTCGGGAAACATTTGAACAACTTATTGCCGATCCCAGGACAGCACCTAACGGCTACCGCCTGGAGGAATACTCACGGGATGGTATCATGCGCTGCCTGGTCCCCCTTACCCCGTCACCTACCTACCGGGAATTTCAAAGGCAATCCCTTGCCAGCGAGTTCCAGGCCACCTTCGATTCGCTTTCTCACATTGTTGCCGATTTCGACCAGGAAGCCCTTGACAGCATTCCTTTTGAAGGAAGCTGGTCCGCAGGGCAGGTCACCGAACATATCCTGATTTCTGCAAGTCGGATACCCGATACCCGGACCGGGCAGGCGATACGTTTCCATGATCAGCATGTAGTGCCACTGCGGGATCTGTTCCTGGATTTCAACCGGAAGTTTGAAGCGAGTCCCTCCCTGCTACCTGCTCCGGCCGGGCATGACAAAGAAATCCTGCTTCAAAGGATACGACAGACAGCATTACAACACGCTGCCACAATCGCGACCTCCAACCTGGACGCGCTTTGCCTGGATATGGAATTCCCAATTTTCGGAAACATGACCCGATATGAATGGTTGCGGTTTATTCAATACCATACCCAACGGCATCTAAATCAGATTGAGCGAATTCGTGACCAGCTTAAGAAATAAATTAGCACGGAAGCAGCGGCGGAAAGACTGGCTATTTTGCTACATTGAGGCCCACGGAACCTATGAGATTTAAATCCTCAAAAGCCAGACCAGAAACTAAATTATTATGAGCACTGACCAGAAAACCGCACAAAACCCTGCTTCCAGACCAACCACAGCGCTGCTGCTGGGTACATGGCTGCTCGCGGGGACCCTCGACATCCTTGCTGCCTGTATAAATTTTCTGATCCATGGGGGAAAAGACATATCCCGTATCTTCAGGTATATCGCCAGCGGCGTTTTTGGTCCCACGGCCCTTGATGGGGGCTTTGGCTTTGTGGCCCTGGGGGCCGTATTTCATTATCTTGTCGCCCTTATCTGGACGGCCCTGTTCTTTTTACTCTATCCCAGGCTGAAAATGAAAGGTGCTAACTCCTATATAGTAGGGATTTTATACGGAGCAATAGTGTGGTGCGGGATGAACCTTATTGTTGTGCTCCTGAGCAGAACCCCTGAACTCCATAGTACCCTGGCCCAGAAGGCTGTCGCGATGGGCATCCTCATGGCCTGTATAGGGCTCCCGATATCTCTCATGTACCACCGGAGGAAATAGGGTTCCGAACGATTGAATCCCGCCAGATACTGCCGATCACCTGAGAGGGGGCGGCCCTTCCTCCGGCGCTAAAATGGCATCATAGACGGCGTCCATGGATGGGATGGCCATCAAATCGGCTTCCGGATCCAGAAGGGTCCCGGAAGGCCTCCCATTCAGGGATACCTTGTTCCTGACGTACACCGATACATTTGCTGCGTCCTTCCCTGCATATTGCTCTCCCAGGAAGTGTGCAAACTGCCAGATCATATCGGGCTGGAAGCTCATTTGCCTTTCCTGTATCGGGGTCAGGTATGCCGAGGGGTAGACTACAAATTTTTTTCCATT
>Ga0102953_1000580_pt1 | contig 24979 bp, 21 predicted proteins | sample SalPon2A_C_D2_MG_FD_78509 | JGI IMG/M metagenome (GOLD analysis project Ga0102953, IMG submission 78509) | Soil microbial communities from South San Francisco under conditions of wetland restoration - Salt Pond MetaG R2A_C_D2_MG | ecosystem: Environmental > Terrestrial > Soil > Wetlands | place... | reverse complement strand
CCTTCGTGATAATCGAACACATATTGATGCGTGAACGCGGTGTAGAGCAGATAGCCGCCCGTCGTATGCAGCACGCCCTTGGGCTTGCCGGTGGAGCCGGAGGTGTAGAGGATGAATAGCGGGTGTTCGGAATCCACCCATTCCGGCTCACACTGGGTCGACTGCGCATTGAACAGGTCGTGCCACCAGATGTCGATATCGTCGTTCCATTGCACTTCGCTGCCCGAACGCCGGTAGACGATTACGCTATGCACGTTTTCGCAACCACCCATGCCCAGCGCTTCATCCACCGCGACCTTCAGCGGAATTACCTTGCCGCCACGGTGCTGCGCATCGGCGGTGATCACCGCGCTGGCCTGCGCATCGACGATGCGCTCGTGCAGGCTCTTCGACGAAAAGCCGCCGAACACCACCGAATGGATTGCGCCGATACGTGCGCAGGCCTGCATTGCGACCACTGCTTCGATGCTCATCGGCAGGTAGATCACGACGCGGTCGCCTTTCTTGATGCCGCGCGACTTCAGGCCGTTGGCAAACTGGCACACGCGGCCGTGCAGTTCGCGGTAGCTGACCCGGGTGACGTCGCCATCGTCGGATTCGAAGATGAGGGCGGTCTTGTCGGGCTGGGTTGCGAGATGTTTGTCCAGACAATTGTATGAAACATTCAGTTCGCCGTCCTCGAACCACTTGAAGAACGGTGCGTCGCTTTCGTCCAGTGTCTTGCTGAACGGCTTGTGCCATTCGAGGTGTTTGCGCGCGAGATCGGCCCAGTAACCGGTATAGTCCTGCTCGGCAGCCTGGATCAGTGCGCGGTAGCCGTCCATGCCGGAAACGTTGGCCTGTTTGACGAAGTCGTCGGCAGGCGGGAATACGCGGCTTTCGTTTAGTACGGATTCGAACTTGTCGGACATTGCTTTCTCCCGTTTCTTATTTGATCAGGTGCTTGATATGGTCGCGCTCTTCCAGTAATTCGCGGTGGCTTTCTTCCATGTGCCGCCGCCCGAGTTTGCTGATCGGCAGGCCCTGCACGATGTGGTAATGGCCGTTGCGACAGGTTACCGGAAAGCCGTAGATCACGCCTTCCGGAATGTCGTAGCTGCCGTCGGACGGCACGCTCATGGTAACCCAGTCGTTGTGATGCGAACGCAGCAGCCAGTCGTGCATGTGACTGATCGCGGCGTTGGCTGCGCTGGCCGCGCTGGAGAGCCCGCGCGCCTCGATTACCGCCGCGCCGCGTTTCTGCACGGTGGGGATGAACGTGCTCTCGATCCAGTCGTGGTCCTGCAGGATGTCGAGCACCTTGCGGCCGCGGATTTCGGCGTGCGACAGGTCGGGGTACTGGGTGCCGGAATGGTTGCCCCACACTGCCATTTTCTTGATGTCGTGGATCGACTGAAACAGTTTCTGTGCCACCTGCGCGATGGCCCGGTTGTGATCGAGGCGCATCATTGCGCTGAAATTCTTCGGGTCGAGGTCGGGGGCGTTCTTCATCGCAATCAATGCATTGGTATTGGCCGGATTGCCCACCACCAGCACCTTGACGTGGCGCGCGGCAAATTCGTTGAGCATCTGGCCCTGCTCGGCGAAGATCGCGCCGTTGATTTCGAGCAGGTCCTTACGTTCCATGCCCTTGCTGCGCGGGCGCGAGCCGACCAGCAACGCGACTTCGGCGTCGCGGAAAGCGATGCGCGGATCGTCGGTGACGACCACTTGCTGCAGCATGGGGAACACGCAGTCCTCAAGCTCCATTGCCAGGCCGCGCAGCGCCTGTTGTGCCTGCGGTATGTCGAGCAACTGCAGGATGATCGGTTGTTCGCGTCCCAGCATCTCGCCGCTGGCGATGCGGAACAGCAGGCTGTAGCCGATCTGGCCGGCGGCCCCGGTGACGGCGACGCGTATGGGTGCTTTCATGGCGATCTCTGGCAGCAATGGGAGTTGGGGGACATTTTGCCAGTGTTCCCCGGCCAAGCAAAGTGCAAATGCCGGCCTGCTTTACGGCGGCGAAGATTTTAGACGGATGATGTTAAGCGTAGATGAAGCGGGGCCGCTGCATGCGTGTGGTTGCAGGGTCTGTTTGGGAGCGCATGGCAGGGTGTGTTAAAATTCGCATCCGCAGTGACCGGCATGAGGCTGCGCATCGGGCATTTCGGTGTGCGCCCATCAATAGTTTTGATCGATAAACCTGAACAGACAAATTTAACGGCGACGGAATCCCTTACGTTTCAATTTCGCCCCCTGGAGTCTACCGATGGTATGGCGCTCCATCGGCTGGTGGGTGAGTGCCCGCCGCTCGACCCAAACTCATCGTATTGCAACCTGCTGCAATGCAGTCATTTTGGTTCAACCTCAATGGGGGCATTTCGCGCCGGCGAGTTGCATGGCAGCGTTACCGCTTACCGGATTCCGGAGCGTCCCGACACCCTGTTCGTGTGGCAGGTTGCGGTGCATCCGGAAGCGCGCGGCCATGGCCTGGCGCGCACCATGCTGCGCAAACTGGTGGCGCAGCCGGCGTTACAGGACATCCGCTTCATAGAAACATCAATCACCCCCGGAAATGAGGCTTCCTGGCGCCTGTTTACGGGATTTGCGACCGAATTGGATGCCGAAATGGCGCGCTCGGTCATGTTCGATCGGGAGCAGCATTTTTTTGGCGCTCATGAAACCGAACATCTGGTGCGCATCGGCCCGTTGCCCGCTTTTACGAATAAAGGAGAAATAAAATGAAAATCTTTGAAGAACTGGAATCGGAAGTGCAAAGTTATGCACGTTCCTTTCCGCGCGTATTTCATCGCGCCAGCGGAGAGTATCTGTACGACACGGAAGACAATAAATACCTGGATTTTCTGGCCGGTGCGGGTACGCTGAACTACGGCCACAACAATCCGCTGTTCAAGCAGGCGCTGATCGATTACATTGAGGTAGAAGGCATCACCCACGGCCTGGACCTGCATACCCTGGCCAAGCAGCGTTTCCTGGAAAAGCTGCAAGCCAAGATTTTGCGTCCGCGCGGACTGGATTACCAAGTGCAGTTTACCGGCCCGACCGGCACCAATGCGGTGGAAGCGGCGCTGAAGCTGGCGCGTAACGTTACCGGGCGCCATAACATTATTGCGTTCACCAACGGCTTCCATGGCGTGTCTTTGGGTTCGCTGGCGGCAACCGGCAATTCGCATCACCGCGGGGCGGCCGGCATTGCGCTGGGCGGCGTATCGCGTATGCCGTACGACGGCTACCTGGGCGAAGGCTTTGATACCACTGCCTATCTGGACAAAGTGTTGTCCGATGCCAGCAGCGGCATCGACAAGCCGGCGGCGGTGATCGTAGAGACGGTGCAGGGTGAGGGCGGTATCAATGCGGCCAGCTTCGAGTGGCTGCGTTCGTTGGAGGAGGTTTGTCGGCGCCACGACATGCTGTTGATCGTCGACGACATCCAGGCCGGCTGCGGACGTACCGGCACTTTCTTCAGTTTCGAGCCGACCGGCATCAAGCCGGATATCGTGACAATGTCCAAGTCGTTGAGCGGCTACGGCCTGCCGATGGCGGTGGTGCTGATACGTCCCGATCTCGACCAGTGGAAGCCGGGTGAGCACAACGGGACGTTTCGTGGTAACAACCTGGCGTTCATCACGGCGACCGCGGCCATCGATAACTATTGGTCGGACAGTAAATTCGCCAAGGACATCCAGCGCAAGGGGCAGCTCATTTCGGAGCGGCTGAACCGTTTTGCAGAGGACTATGGTGACGGCAACTTCACCGCGCGCGGTCGCGGCATGTTCCAGGGTATCAACTGTGTCAGCGGCGAACTCGCGAGCGATATTTCACTGCGTGCATTCAAGAAGGGGTTGATGATCGAGACCAGCGGTGCCGAAGATCAGGTGATCAAACTGTTGTGTCCGCTGACCATCTCTGATGAAGCGCTGAATGCCGGACTGGAGAAGATCGAGCAAAGCATCAGCGATGCCTGCGAGCATTTCCGCCGCATACCGAGCGAAAAGGATTTTTTCCCACAGGACGAAGAATAAGGAGTCAAACGTGATAGTCAGAGATCTGCAAACCGCCGAGAACAGCAACCGCCGCGTGGTCAGCAAAGGCTGGGACAGCACGCGCCTGTTGTTGAAGAACGACGGCATGGGATTTTCCTTCCACATCACCACGATCTATGAGGGTGCCAACCTGGAAATGCACTACCAGAATCACCTGGAATCGGTGTACTGCATCAGCGGCGAGGGCGAGATCGAGGACCTGGCCGACGGCAAGGTCTATCCGATCAAGGCCGGCACCATGTATGCACTGGATCAGCACGACAAGCACATCCTGCGCGCATTCAAGGAAATGAAAATGGCCTGTGTGTTCAATCCGCCGCTGCACGGCAAGGAAGTACACAATGCTGAGGGTGCCTACGAGCTGGAGGCCGAAGAGGTAAGCGACTAAGTCGCAATGTAGCCACCGGGTAACATCGCAGCGCTATAATCTGGGCAGAATTGTATTGCGTATGCAAATAGCCTCTGAATGATTGGGCTGTCTGTCGGCAGAGTCAAACCCTGGAGCATTAGCGCGGTGATATGAATAACAAGCGGCCAAAGTTTCTCGCGTTACACCAAATCAGACTGCCCCTGCCCGGGGTGGTTTCCATCCTGCACCGCATCAGCGGCGCCCTGCTGTTCCTGATATTGCCGCTGCTGCTGTGGATGTTGCAGTGCAGCCTGCGCTCGATCGAGACTTATACGCAGTTGAGCGAGGCATTGCGGCACCTGCCGGCCAAACTGTTTCTGCTTGCCGTGCTGTGGGCATTTCTGCATCACTTCTGCGCAGGCATTCGCTATCTGGCGATCGACCTGCAACTGGCATCCGGTCTGGCGCGGGCGCGCAGCAGCAGCCGCTGGGTGCTGGCCGTGAGTCTGGGCCTGACCGCAACTGCGGGAGTCTGGCTATGGTAGACCGCATCGTCACCGGCGCCCATTACGGCCTGCGCGACTGGCTGATCCAGCGCGTCAGCGCGGTGATCATGGTGCTGTATGCGCTGTTCATCACAGCTTATGCGCTGTCGCAGCCGCATCTCGATTACAACAGCTGGACGCGCATGTTTTCCAGCGACATCCTGCGCTCATTCACGCTGCTGACCCTGCTTGCGCTGTATTACCACGCCTGGATCGGCATACGCGACATCGTGATGGATTATGTCAAGCCGGCAGGCGTGCGGCTGGTGATCCATGTGCTGGTCATTCTGGCGTTGCTGCTGTACGTGATCTGGTCGGTACAGATACTGTGGGGAATGTGATGAAATACATCGCCTTGGGCATCATGCTGTTGCTATTGGCTGGATGTGCGGCGCAACAGCCCGACAGACTGGTCCCCTTTAAAATGGATATCCCTGCCGTGTGCGGTTTCCCGGGTTTGCATTTGCCGGATGACGCTGTGGTGTTGTCGGCCGGAGCTTATGGAGGCAGAAGGCTCGATTATCAGATAGACCAGAGCGGCGATGCAGCAACTCAGATTGATGTTGCAGTGAATTCTCCGCACAAGCCGGTGATACTGATGCTGGGCGCGTCTGAGCCGACGATATGGAATGTCGGCTGGACTGTCGGAACCAGGATAGTCGCTGTCTTTGCCAATGGTTACCACACCCAACGGGTTGCCGGGCTGAGGGAAAATACGCCATTGTTACTCAGCAGCAATGATAACAAGGGGCCCTGCCTGGTGGGGTATTTCAGCGGAGGTAAAGTCAGCCCAACCGAGCAGAACTTGTCTCACAAGCTGTTCTCGCGGGATATTGCCGGATTCAGCAAGGTGGTCGATGGCAGGGTGGTAGTTGGTGAGCCTGTCACGCCGGACCAGACGTTGATAACGTCGAGTCATACTCCGCCGGAATCTTTTCGTGACAAAAAGGCTCCGCTTGCCGGGGCTGTCGGCCTGGAGGCGGCGGTGCGCAAGGGAATTTTGCGCAGGGCGACCGTTCGGGATGCGGAGAAATGGAGCGAGGCACTCAAGCAGAAATATGCAAAACAGAACCTTCCTCCGCCCAACATTCCGCCGGACTTGTTCAATGCTTATACAGTGTTGAAGGAATTCACCTGTCCTGCAGGTTTGTATGGCGGAAACAGGGCAACCTTTTACGTTCCGGAAGGCGTAGCTCCACCCAAGGGGAATTGCGGACATTCGCGGATTTATGATCTCAATAGCGTCATGCTGGAATGTACATTGGGAAGTGCTTGTGGCCAGGCAATGATGAGAGGCAGTATCGGTTCCGGATCAAATCAGCACGTTATAACAATAGACCCCAGCGGGGCTCATTTCTAGGCGGAATAGAGAACTAAGTTGAATATACAAAAGCGAACCTTCGATGTGGTGGTGGTAGGTGCAGGCGGCGCGGGCATGCGTGCGGCGCTCGCCCTGTCCGAGGCCGGGCTGAAGGTGGCGGTGCTGTCCAAGGTGTTCCCGACGCGTTCGCACACCGTGGCGGCACAGGGCGGCATCGCGGCATCGCTCGGCAACGTCAACGAGGACAACTGGCACTGGCATATGTACGACACGGTGAAGGGCTCCGATTACCTCGGCGACCAGGATGCGATCGAGTTCATGTGCCGCGCTGCGCCCGAGGTGGTGTATGAACTCGAGCACTACGGCATGCCGTTCGACCGGCTGGCTTCCGGCAAGATCTACCAGCGCCCGTTTGGCGGTCACATGCAGGACTATGGCAAGAACCCGGTGCAGCGTGCCTGTGCCGCCGCCGACCGCACCGGCCATGCCTTGCTGCACACCTTGTACCAGCAGAACATAAAAGCCAACACCCATTTCTTCGTGGAGTGGATGGCGCTCGACCTGATCCGCGACGAGGACGGTGACGTGCTCGGCGTGGTGGCGATGGAGATCGAAACGGCCGAGGTGATGATCCTGCAGGCGCGCGCCACGCTGTTCGCAACCGGCGGCGCGGGCCGCATTTTCCAGGCCAGCACCAACGCTTACATCAACACCGGCGACGGCCTTGGCATGGCTGCGCGCGCGGGTATCCCGCTGCAGGACATGGAATTCTTCCAGTTTCATCCCACCGGTGTGTATGGCGCGGGCGTGCTGATCTCCGAAGGTGTGCGCGGCGAGGGGGGGTATCTGGTCAATAGTGCAGGCGAGCGCTTCATGGAGCGCTATGCGCCGACTGCAAAAGACCTGGCCAGCCGCGACGTGGTGTCGCGCGCAATCGCAACCGAGATCAAGCAAGGCCGCGGTTGCGGGCCGCACGCCGATCACGTGCTGCTCAAGGTCGACCATGTCGGCGAGGAGGTGATCAAAAGCCGCCTGCCCGGCATTCGCGACATCTCGATCAAGTTTGCGCATGTTGATCCGGTCGAGGCGCCGATCCCGGTAGTGCCGACCGCGCATTACATGATGGGTGGCATTCCCGCCAATCTGCACGGTCAAGTGGTTGCGCCTTACCGGACCGGGCCGGAAGAAGTGGTGCAGGGTTTCTATGCGGTGGGCGAGTGCGCCTGCGTTTCGGTGCATGGCGCAAACCGTCTGGGCTGCAATTCGCTGCTCGATCTGATCGTGTTCGGACGCGAAGCCGCACGCCAGATCGTCGAGGATCTCGAGCGCAATCCGCACCATAAGACATTGCCGGCCGATGCGGCGGAACGGCCGCTGGCGCGTCTTGCACGCCTCAATGTCCAGCAGGATGGCGAGAGCGTGGCCGAGGTCGGGGCGGCAATACGCAAGGTGATGCAGACGCATTGCGGCGTATTCCGTTTTCCGGATTTGCTGGCCGAGGGAGTCGAGAATATCCGCGAAGTGGCCGAGCGTGCGCAGCATACTGCGATCAAGGACAAGAGCCGCGTATTCAATACCGCGCGCGTCGAGGCGCTGGAACTGGACAACCTGATCGAAGTGGCGACAGCCACCATGCATGCCGCTGCCGCGCGCGAGGAAAGCCGTGGTGCCCATGCGCGCGACGATTTTCCGGAACGCGACGACGACAAGTGGCTTCGGCACTCGCTGTATTTCCGCGACGGCCATCAACTCGACTACAAGCCGGTGCGCTTGAAGCCGCTCACGGTGGAGTCGTTCCCGCTCAAGAAGCGGGTGTATTGATGAAGCAACTAGCCAATCCACTAGGCTGTCAAAAGACGCCAGCCAAGTGTCTGGTTATAGGGAGCAGGCTATGAAGTTCAGGATTTACCGCTACAACCCGGAGACCGACGAACAGCCCTGGATGCAGGACTACGAGCTGGACATTGATATTAGCAACGCCACGCACGGCAAGATGCTGCTTGATGCCTTGTTGCGCATCAAGGAGCTCGACGACAGCCTCAGCCTGCGCAAATCCTGCCGCGAAGGCGTATGCGGCTCGGATGCGGTGAACATCAACGGGCGCAACGGCCTGGCCTGCATTACGCCGCTGGCCTCGCTGAAACAGCCGGTCGAAGTTCGCCCGCTGCCGGGATTGCCGGTGGTGCGCGACCTGGTGGTGGATATGACGCAGTTCTTCAAGCAGTACCACTCGATCAAGCCTTATCTGGTCAACAATGATCCGCCACCCGAGACCGAGCGCCTGCAATCGCCGGTGCAGCGCGCCGAGCTGAATGGATTGTATGAATGCATTCTGTGCGCCTGTTGTTCGACTGCCTGTCCGTCGTTCTGGTGGAACCCGGACAAGTTCGTCGGTCCGGCAGGATTGCTGCAGGCTTACCGCTTCATCGCCGATACCCGCGACCAGGCAACTGCCGAGCGCCTGGATAATCTGGAAGACCCTTACCGCCTGTTCCGTTGTCACACCATCATGAACTGTGTGGACGTGTGTCCCAAGCAGTTGAATCCCACCGAGGCCATCGGAAAAATTAAAGACATGATGGTAAAGCGCACGGTATGAAAGAGCAGGAACGCATGCGCTGGCGCTGTCGGCGCGGCCTGCTGGAACTGGATATCGTGCTTGGGCGCTTTGTCGATCTGCACTACGACGGACTCGATGAGATGCAGCGTGCGGCGTTCGATGTGCTGTTGGAAGTGCCCGATGCGCTACTCTGGGATATGATTACGGGCAGAGAGTCGCTGCAGCAGGAGGATGCGACGCGGCAGCGCGATGTGGATGCGGTGCTGGCCTTGCTGCGGGCAGTTTGATTTATAAGGCTTAAAGAAAACGAAAGTAACGGATGACAGAGGGAAGCATGGAGGATAAAAAACGCACCGCAACGCTGACGCTGGACGACGGGCGCAGTATCGCGCTTCCGATCCTGTCTGGCACACTCGGACAGGACGTCATCGACATCCGCGAACTGGGCAAGCTGGGCATGTTTACCTATGACCCTGGCTTTCTTTCCACTGCGAGCTGTTTTTCCGATATTACCTTTATCGACGGCGATGAGGGGCTGCTGTACTACCGCGGTTATCCCATTGAACAGTTGGCGGAGAACTGCGACTTTCTCGAGGTGTGCCACCTGCTGCTGAAAGGCGAATTGCCGAACGTGGAACAGCAGGCCGAATTCAACAACAAGGTCACCATGCATACCATGGTGCACGACCAGTTGGCCCGTTTCTTTAACGGATTCCGCCGCGATGCGCACCCGATGGCGGTGATGATCGGCGTGGTCGGCGCGCTGTCGGCGTTCTACCACTATTCGATCGATATCAGCAATCCGGAACACCGCGAAGGCGCGGCGATGCGCATGCTGGCCAAGGTGCCGACCATTGCGGCGATGGCCTACAAGTACAACACCGGCGAGCCGTTCATGTACCCGAAGAATTCCCTGAACTATCTGGAAAACTTCATGTACATGATGTACGGCACGCCATGCGAGGACTATGTGCAGAATCCGGTGCTGGTGCGTGCGCTGGAACGCATTTTCATCCTGCATGCCGACCACGAGCAGAATGCATCCACTTCCACCGTGCGTCTGGCCGGTTCCAGCGGAGCCAACCCGTATGCCTGTGTGGCTTCGGGTATCGCAGCGTTGTGGGGGCCGGCGCATGGTGGTGCAAACGAGGCGGTGTTGAACATGCTGGAGGAAATCGGCGATATTTCGCGCGCGGCTGAATTCATGGCCGGCGTGAAGGACAAGAAATACCGCCTGATGGGTTTCGGCCATCGTGTCTACAAGAATATGGATCCGCGCGCGTCGGTGATGCGCCGCACCTGCTACGAAGTGTTGAAGGAGTTGAAGCTGGAGGACGACGGGTTGTTCCAGATGGCGCTCGAACTGGAGCAGATCGCGCTCAAGGACGACTATTTCATCGAGCGCAGGCTGTATCCGAACGTGGACTTCTATTCCGGCATTGTGTTGCGTGCGCTGGGCGTGCCGACCAACATGTTTACCGTGTTCTTCGCCGTGGCGCGCACCATCGGCTGGGTGTCGCAATGGAACGAGATGATGTCGGACGAAGAGCGCAGGATCGGGCGGCCACGCCAGTTGTACCTGGGCGAGACCAAACGCGATTTCATTCCGATCGACAAACGCTGAACCTGAGGCGGGATGGGATTGTCCGAACGAGCATGATATGAAAATGGACTCCCAAGAAAAAAACTATATGCACGCCATGAAGGCGTCTTCGCCGCTGTTCGGTGCGAATGAAGCCTTCGTCGAGGGGCTGTACGAAGATTATCTTGCCGATCCCGCATCGGTACCGGATACCTGGCGTGCCTATTTCGATGGCCTGCTGGCCGATCATGGCATCGAACAGGAGGTGGCGCACAGCCATATCCAGCGTGCCTTCGCGACTCTACCCACGCAGCCGGGTGCCGCGGCAAGCGATGCCGGGGTCGGGCGCAAACAGGTTTCCGTGCTGCAATTGATCAATGCCCACCGTTTTCTCGGCGTGCGCCGTGCCAACCTCGATCCGCTAAGCCGCCACATCAAACCGGTCGTGCCGGAACTCGATCCGGCCTATTACGGCCTGACCGACGTCGACATGAATGCCGAGTTCGAGACCGGCTCGCTGGTGACGGTTGCGCCGCGGCATGGCACTGCCGTGCCGCGCCTGCAGGCAAACGACGTTGCCGCAACCGGCAGCATATTGCGTACGCCTGCCCGGCGCATGCCCTTGCGCGAAATCCTGCAGCGCCTGCGCCAGACCTATTGCGGCAGCATCGGCGCGGAATACATGTACATCCGCGACATTGCGCAGAAACGCTGGATCCAGGATCGCCTGGAGGGTGTGCGCGGACAGCCGTCGTATTCCGTCGAACAGAAGCACCATATTCTGCAACAGCTGACTGCCGCGGAGACGCTGGAGCGCTACCTGCATACAAAATATGTCGGACAGAAGCGCTTCTCGCTGGAAGGCAGCGAAACGCTGATCCCGTTGCTCGACCACCTGCTGCAACGTGCCGGCAGCCGGGGCGTGAAGGAAACCGTGATCGGCATGGCACATCGCGGCCGACTCAATGTGCTGGTCAATATACTCGGCAAGCTTCCGTCCATGCTGTTTGCGGAATTCGAGGGCGTGCACGCCAGCGAGCTGACCTCGGGCGACGTCAAATACCATCAGGGGTTTTCTTCCGATATCAATACGCAGGACGGATCGATGCGCGTGACATTGGCATTCAACCCGTCGCATCTGGAGATCGTCGACCCGGTGGTGGAAGGCTCGGTGCGCGCGCGCCAGCATCGCAGTGGAGATCATGCCGGCAAAGTGGTCCTGCCGGTGCTGCTGCACGGCGATGCCGCCTTTTCCGGACAGGGCGTGGTGATGGAAACGCTGAACCTGTCGCAGACCCAGGGTTACCGCACCGGCGGCACGGTGCACATCATCATCAACAACCAGATCGGCTTCACCACCTCGGATGCGCGCGACGCGCGCTCCACGCTGTATTGCAGTGACGTGGCGAAGATGATCGAGACGCCGATCTTTCATGTCAATGCGGACGATCCGGAGGCGGTGCTGCTGGTCACCGAGATTGCCTTCGATTACCGCATGACCTTCGGCAAGGATGTGCTGATCGATCTGGTGTGCTTCCGTAAGCTGGGGCACAACGAGCAGGACGAACCGCTGGTGACGCAGCCGTTCATGTACCGCTACGTCAACCAGCACCCGGGCACGCGCACCCTGTATGCGCAGCGGCTGGTGGAGCAGGGTGTGGTGGCAGCGGACGATCCGGAGGCGATGATTTCGGCTTACCGGCACGCCATGGACGAAGGCAAAAGCCCGGTCAGTCCGGTGCCTGCGGAATTCCGGCCCGCGCATCCGGTGGACTGGACGCGGTTTGCCGCCGACATTTCGTGGACGGTGCCGGTGAAGACCGCCGTTTCGCGTAAAAAACTGCAGATGCTGGCCGAGCGGTTGACCGAGGTGCCGGAGAATTTCAAGCTGCATTCGCGGGTGGAAAAAGTCGTGGCCAACCGTCGCGCGATGGGGCGCGGCGAGCTGGCGCTGGACTGGGGCATGGCGGAAAACCTGGCTTATGCCAGCTTGGTGGCGGAAGGCTATCCGGTGCGCCTGTCCGGGCAGGATACCCAGCGCGGTACTTTTTTCCACCGCCATGCGGTATGGCATGACCAGAACCGTGTGATATGGGACCAGGGGTTGTATATCCCGCTGCAGCACATCGCGCCGGACCAGGCCGACTTCATCGTGATCAATTCGCTGCTGTCGGAAGAGGCGGCGCTGGCTTTTGAATATGGCTATGCCACGGCCGAGCCGGATACGCTGGTGGTCTGGGAAGCGCAGTTCGGCGATTTCGCCAATGGCGCGCAGGTGGTGATAGACCAGTTCATCGCTGCGGGCGAGGCCAAGTGGGGCCGCCTGTGCGGGCTGGTGATGCTGCTGCCGCACGGTTATGAAGGGCAGGGGCCGGAACATTCCTCGGGGCGTATCGAGCGCTACCTGCAATTGTGCGCGGAGTACAACATCCAGGTGTGCATTCCCTCGACACCGGCACAGATGTTCCACCTGCTGCGACGCCAGATGCTGCGGCCGATGCGCAAGCCGCTGATCGTGTTTACGCCAAAGAGCCTGCTGCGCAGCAAAGATGCCGCCTCGCCGCTGAAGTGGCTGGCGGAGGGAGAGTTTCGCCCGGTGCTGGGCGAAGCCGACAAGCTCGATGCGGGTCGCGTCAGGCGCATCATCGCCTGCAGCGGCAAGATTTATTACGAATTGCTGGCGGCGCGGCGCGAGCGCGGTATAGAGGATATGGTCATCATCCGTCTCGAGCAGTTGTACCCGTTCCCGCACGACGATTTTGCCGCACAGGTTGCAGCCTATCCCAATGCTTCCGAAGTGGTGTGGTGCCAGGAAGAGCCGGGGAACCAGGGCGCGTGGCACCGTATCCAGCATTATTTGCTGCGCCACATGCGTCCCGGCATGAAGCTCGGCTATGCATTGCGCGCCTCGGCTGCCTCGCCGGCGGTCGGCTACCTCGCCTTGCACAACGAACAGCAGAAAGCGGTGATTGAGGCCGCGTTCCGGCCGGATCTGGATATCAAGAACAATCCCAGGAGCAAGAGAACATGAGCCAAATCGAAATCAGGGTGCCGCAATTTTCCGAATCGGTGAGCGAGGCGACGCTGTTGTCCTGGCACCGGCAGGCGGGCGAGGCGGTCAGGGAAGGAGAGAACCTGATCGACATCGAGACCGACAAGGTGGTGCTCGAATTGCCGGCGCCGAAGGACGGCGTGCTGGCGAAAATCGTCAAGCAGGACGGAGAGAAAGTTGAGGGCGGCGACGTGATCGCAGTGCTGGATACGAACGCGGCGGCCACGATGGCACCCAAGGTCGAGGCGCAGGCAGCGCCCGCGGTGTCGCCGGCGGCACGCAAGCTGGCGCACGAACACGATGTCGATGCGAGCAAGCTGCAGGGCAGCGGCAAGCACGGTCTGGTGACCAGGGAAGACGTGCGGACTGTGGTGGAAAAGGTGCCGGCCACTGCTGTGCCGCAGGCAGTAGCGGGGGGGCGCGTCGAGCAGCGCGTGCCAATGACACGTATTCGCCAGCGCATTGCCGAGCGTTTGCTCGAATCGCAGCAGAATGCCGCCATCCTCACCACTTTCAACGAAGCGAACATGCAGCCGGTGATGGCGTTGCGCAGCAAATACAAGGATGCATTCGAGAAGAAGCACGGTATCAAGCTTGGTTTCTCCTCATTCTTCGTCAAGGCGGCAGTGGCCGCGTTGCAGCAGTTTCCCGTCGTCAATGCCTCGGTTGACGGCACGGACGTCATCTATCACGGCTATTACGACATCGGCGTGGCCATTGGCAGCGAGCGCGGACTGGTGGTGCCGGTCATCCGTGATGCCGACAAGCTGTCCTTTGCCGATATCGAGCGGCAGATTGCCGATTTCGGCGCGCGCGCGAAAGAAGGCAAGCTGTCGCTGGAAGAACTGTCCGGCGGCACTTTTTCCATTTCCAACGGTGGCGTGTTCGGTTCCATGCTGTCCACACCCATCATCAACCCGCCGCAGAGCGCGATTCTCGGTATCCATGCCACGAAGGAGCGGCCGGTGGCAGAAAACGGCCAGGTGGTGATTCGTCCGATGAATTATCTCGCGTTGTCCTATGATCATCGCATCATCGATGGCCGCGAAGCCGTGCTGTTCCTGGGAGCAATCAAGGAAGCACTGGAGTATCCGGGACGGGCGCTTCTGGATGTTTAGCCAGACATGACTTTTCGCGCCTATCGCATTTTCGAGGAAGGCGGAAAATCCGCAGGACGCTTTGTCGATGTCACGCTGGATGAAATCGATCCGGGCGAGGTGGTAATTCGCGTCTACTATTCCAGCATCAATTACAAGGATGCGCTGGCGGCGACCGGCACGGGCAAGGTGGTCCGGCGCTTCCCTTGCGTGGGCGGGGTGGATGCGGCCGGCAAGGTGGAAAAATCACGCAATCCGCGCTTCAGGCCGGGCGACGAAGTGATCGTTACCGGCTATGGCATGGGTGTGGATCATGACGGCGGCTATTCACGGTATATACGTGTACCGGCCGACTGGGTGGTGTCGCTGCCGAAAGGCCTGTCATTGTTCGAAGCGATGGCACTGGGTACGGCAGGATTCACTGCGGCGTTGTGCATACAGCGGCTGGAACAGAACGAATTGAAGCCGCAAAGCGGCAAAGTGCTGGTCACGGGAGCCACCGGCGGCGTGGGCAGCCTGGCCATACCCATGCTGAAACATCTCGGCTATCACGTGGTGGCGCTCACCGGCAAGGATGGGGAGCACGAATACCTGCGCGCGCTGGGGGCGAATGAAGTGCTGGCGCGCAAGGACATCGATCTGGAGGATACGCGTCCGCTGGGCAAGGCGTTGTGGGCGGGGGCGCTGGATGCAGTGGGCGGCGCGATGCTGTCCTGGCTGACCCGGCACATGCAGCAGAATGGCGTGATTGCCAGCTACGGCAATGCCGGCGGCGCGGAACTGCATATCACGGTATACCCGTTTATTCTGCGCGGCGTAAAGCTGATCGGCATCGATTCGGCCGCCACCGGGATGGGTTTGCGCCGCGCCATGTGGCGCCGCCTGGCCGACGAACTGCATCCGTCGCAGTTGGAAATGATGGTGCGCACCATTTCGTTGGAGGAGTTGCCGGCCCAGTTCGAGTCCCTGCTGCAGGGCAGGTCGCGGGGACGGGCGGTGGTGAAAATCGATTGATTTTCCCTGCCTGGGACAGGGTTTGCAGCATGCTATAATCCGCCCCCGCTAATGGCGTAGGCGAAAGTGGCGGAATTGGTAGACGCACTGGATTTAGGTTCCAGCGCCGCAAGGCGTGAGAGTTCGAGTCTCTCCTTTCGCACCAGCAGCATCTTCCCCCGTTATTCAGCTTGTTGCGTGTCCTGTTCCTGTTCCGCCTGTTTTTCTGAATTCTGTTCCGGCTGCTGCTTGGATTCGGGAGCCTTTTTCGAGGAACCGCTCGCGCGCAAGCCGGAATAGGTCACGCCATAGACGCGTATGAAAATCGCAATGGGGAACAACAAGACCAGCGCCAGGAAAATGAAAATGAAAATACCTTCATGTGGCATATCGAGTTCTCCTTGAGGTGAGTGTGGCCCGAATGCTTCAGGGAACTGTAATGGACCGGTCCCGGTAACTTTTGAGGATCGGAGCCGGTATTATAGCCCCGTTGGCGCGGAGAGCGCCAAGCAAGCGTTATAACGCACTTGTCCATTGTGGTATTCTTCGCTCTGGCCTGAGATGCCGCTTCCCCCGAATACAGGGGCGGAGAGCCGGATTAAACGATTTGCAGCAGCAATTACGTGGATTACGGGTGGGCCTGAATCCGGCGCAGCAAGGCGCAGGAGTGCGGAGCCTGTAAGTTTTTCATTTTGTCGCAGAATTAATTTGAGATAGCAAGGAAAATCAGCATGTCGAGTGTAGAAACCCTGGGTGCCCTGGAGCGCCGCCTTAATGCCTCCATTCCGCAGCAAAAAATGCGTGGAGAGGTTGAAACACGCCTGAAACATCTGGGCCGTACCGCCAAGATTCACGGTTTCAGGCCGGGCAAGGTACCGCTCAAGATTCTGGAGCAGCAATATGGTGCACAAGTGTTTCAGGAAGTGCTGGGAGAGAGTCTGGAGCGTGCGTTTGCCGAGGAAGTGCAGGCCAGCAACCTGAATGTGGTGGGTACGCCCAACTTTGAACTGAAGAGCGAGGACCACAAGGCGGATCCGCTTGAGTATAGCGCGACCTTCGAGGTCTATCCCGATGTCGTCATTGGTGACCTGAGCGGGGAGACGGTGGAGCGCACGGCGTATGAAATGAGCGACGCCGATGTGGAACAGACGATTACCACATTGCGCAAGCAGCGCGCAGTGTATGAGCCGGCAGATCGCGCCGCACAGGCCGAAGATCAGGTGCGCATCGATTTTACCGGTACGCTCGACGGTGAAGTGTTCGAAGGCGGCGAAGCCAAGGATGTTGCCGTGGTCCTGGGGCAGGGACGCATGCTGCCGGATTTCGAAGCCGCCATCATCGGCATGAAGGCGGGCGAGAACAAGTCCTTCGATATGACCTTTCCCGAGGACTACCATGGTCAGGAAGTGGCGGGCAAACAAGTGACGTTTTCCGTCACCGTACATGCCGTAGAAGCGCCGCGCCTGCCCGAACTCGACAGCGAGTTTGCCAAGCAGCTGGGTGTTCAGGACGGCGATGTGGAGAGGCTGAAGTCGGAAATCCGGGATAACCTGGCACGGGAATTGCAGCGCCGGATTAAAGTTCGCAACAAGGACGGCGCCATGGATGCATTGATGAACGTATGCCAGACCGAGCTGCCCAATGCACTGGTAAGCTGGGAAACGCAAAACCTGATGCAGCAGACGATGCGTGACATGGAAGAGCGTGGCATGAAGATTCCGCAAGGCATGGGCTTGCCGCCGGAGTTATTCGCGGAGCGTGCACAGAAACGGGTCAAGCTGGGTCTCGCCCTGTCAGAGCTGGTCAAGCAGCATGACCTGGGTGCCAAACCGGAGCAGGTCAAGGCCCTGATCGAGGATTATGCGCAAAGCTTTGACGACCCGGGACAGGTGGTGCGCTGGTACGCTGCGGACCAGGGCCGGATGCAGGAAGCCGAAAATTTGGTGCTGGAAGATAACGTGGTAGCATGGGTGCACGAGCACGCCAAAGTGGTCGACAAGCCGGCGGCTTTTGACGAATTGATGGGGAATGAACAGGAGTTACACTAAATGATAAGTGATAGTTCCTTGCGGGAAACCTGGGAGCCCCAGAACATAGGTTTGGTGCCGATGGTGGTCGAAACCAGCGGACGTGGCGAGCGCGCTTACGACATCTATTCGCGCCTGCTCAAGGAGCGCGTGGTGTTCCTGGTCGGCGAGGTCAACGATCACACCGCCAACCTGATCGTCGCACAGATGCTGTTCCTGGAATCCGAGAATCCGGACAAGGATATTCATTTCTATATCAATTCCCCGGGTGGATCGGTGACCGCCGGCATGGCAATCTATGACACCATGCAGTTCATCAAGCCGCACATCAGCACGCTGTGTATCGGCCAGGCCGCCAGCATGGGTGCGTTTTTGCTGACGGCTGGAGAAAAGGGCAAGCGCTTTGTTCTGCCCAACTCGCGCGTGATGATCCACCAGCCATTGGGTGGTTTCCGCGGCCAGGCTTCGGATATCGAGATTCACGCCAAGGAAATCCTGTATTTGAAGAAACGCCTGAACGAATTGCTGGCGAGCCATACCGGACAACCCGTGGAAACCATTGAGCGCGATACTGACCGCGACAATTTCCTGAGCGCGGAAGATGCGGTCAAATACGGGCTGGTTGACCAGGTTCTGGATAAGCGTACTTAATTGATTCCGCAGACTGCCGATAACCAAGTGAGGGCATCATGACATCGGATAAAAACAAGGGTGATAAATTGCTGTATTGCTCGTTTTGCGGGAAAAGCCAGCATGAAGTGCGCAAGCTGATTGCGGGCCCTTCCGTATTCGTGTGCGACGAATGCATCGAGTTGTGCAACGACATCATTCGCGAAGAAAGCCAGGCAGCCGAGATCGGCAAGGGCGAAAAAGCCGACCTGCCGGTACCGCAGCAGATTTGCGAGCGCCTCGACGAATACGTGATCGGCCAGGACCAGGCAAAGAAAATTCTGTCGGTTGCCGTCTACAACCATTACAAGCGTTTGCAGCACAACGACAAGGATGGTGTGGAACTGACCAAGAGCAACATCCTGTTGATCGGCCCGACCGGTTCCGGCAAGACCTTGCTGGCGCAGACGCTGGCGCGCCTGCTCAACGTGCCGTTCGTGATGGCGGATGCGACCACGCTGACCGAGGCGGGTTATGTCGGCGAGGACGTCGAGAACATCATCCAGAAACTGCTGCAGGCATGCGACTACGACGTGGATCGCGCGCAGCGCGGCATCGTCTACATCGACGAAATCGACAAGATTTCACGCAAGTCGGACAATCCGTCGATCACCCGCGACGTATCGGGCGAAGGCGTGCAGCAGGCGCTGCTCAAGCTGATAGAGGGCACCAAGGCATCGGTGCCGCCCCAGGGCGGGCGCAAGCACCCGAATACCGAATTCCTGCAGGTGGACACCACCAATATCCTGTTCATTTGCGGCGGTGCCTTCGACGGTCTGGAGAAAATCATCCGCAACCGTTCCGAAAAATCCGGCATCGGTTTCGGCGCAACCCTGGCCAAGCGCGACGAAGGCAAGCGGGTGGGGGCGATCCTGACCGAAACGGAGCCCGAGGATCTGGTCAAGTTTGGCCTGATTCCGGAATTCGTCGGCCGTCTGCCGGTTGTGGCGACATTACAGGAACTGGACGAGGCTGCATTGATCCAAATTCTGACGGAACCGAAGAACGCCCTGACCAAGCAGTACCAGAAGCTGTTTGCCATGGAAGGGGTGGAGTTGGAGTTTCGCGAAAACGTACTGCATGCCATCGCCAAAAAGGCGCTGGCGCGCAAGACCGGAGCGCGCGGCTTGCGTTCCATACTGGAGAATGCCCTGCTCGACATCATGTTCGACCTGCCGTCGATGGAGAATGTCGAAAAAGTCGTTCTGGATGAAAGCGGTAGCAACGGGGAGATCAAACCCGTAGTGATGTACGCGGATACCCCCAAGGCCGCCTAGTTCTTGCAGGCAATTCCGGGGCCGCTTGAATTTTCGGCGGAGTGCCCCAACTTAAGCGTTGCATTGTCAACTGATAGAGAATATTGCCATGTTAGAACACGATACAGACGTAACCAGTGCCACCCAGTTCCCGTTGTTGCCCCTGCGCGACGTAGTGGTATTCCCGCACATGGTGATTCCCCTGTTCGTCGGTCGCGCCAAGTCGATCCGCGCGCTGGAAACCGCCATGGAGGCGGGCAAGAACATCGTGCTGGTGGCGCAGAAGTCTGCCGCCAAGGACGAACCTTCCACCGACGATCTGTACGACATCGGCAGCGTCGCCAACATCCTGCAGATGCTCAAGCTGCCCGACGGCACCGTCAAGGTGTTGGTCGAGGGTACCCAGCGCGCCAAGGTGCTGCGAGTGGTGGACGAAAAAACACATTTCGATGCCGAAGTGCAGCCGATTCCCGCCGATGACGGACTGGGGCACGAGGCGGAGGCCATGCGCCGTGCGTTGATCAGCCAGTTCGACCAGTACGTCAAGCTGAACAAGAAGATACCGCCGGAAATCCTGACCTCGCTGGCCGGCATCGACGATGCCGGGCGCCTGGCCGACACCATCGCCGCACATCTGCCGCTCAAACTGGAGCAGAAGCAGGAAGTGCTGGAAATATTCGACGTGCGTCAGCGCCTCGAGCACCTGCTCGGCCAACTCGAATCCGAACTCGACATCCTGCAGGTGGAAAAACGCATCCGCGGCCGCGTCAAGCGCCAGATGGAAAAGAGCCAGCGCGAGTACTACCTCAACGAACAGGTCAAGGCGATCCAGAAGGAACTGGGCGAAGGCGAAGAAGGCGCCGACCTCGAGGAACTGGAGAAGAAGATCAAGGCGGCGCACATGCCCAAGGAGGCGCGCGTCAAGGCTGAGTCCGAACTGAAAAAGTTACGCCTGATGTCGCCGATGTCGGCCGAGGCGACCGTGGTGCGCAATTACATCGACATCCTGATAGGCCTGCCGTGGAAGAAGAAAACCAAGATCAGTGCCGATCTGAGGAAGGCGGAAGAAATTCTCGAGGCGGATCATTATGGCCTGGAGAAGGTCAAGGAGCGTATCGTCGAATACTTGGCGGTGCAGCAACGCGTCGACAAGCTGAAGGCGCCCATCCTGTGCCTGGTGGGGCCGCCCGGTGTGGGCAAGACCTCGCTGGGACAATCCATCGCGCGTGCCACCAACCGCAAGTTCGTGCGCATGTCGTTGGGCGGGGTGCGCGACGAATCCGAGATCCGCGGCCATCGCCGTACCTACATCGGCTCGATGCCGGGCAAGATCCTGCAGAACATGTCCAAGGTCGGCGTCAGGAATCCGCTGTTCCTGCTGGACGAGGTGGACAAGATGGGCATGGACTTCCGCGGTGATCCTTCTTCCGCTTTGCTGGAAGTGCTCGACCCGGAACAGAACCATACCTTCGTCGACCACTATGTCGAAGTCGAGTATGACCTGTCGGACGTGATGTTCGTGGCTACCGCAAACAGCATGAACATTCCTGCGCCGTTGCTGGATCGCATGGAAATCATTCACGTTTCCAGTTACACCGAAAACGAGAAGGTCAACATTGCGACGCGCTACCTGATACCCAAGGCGCTGAAGAACAACGGCCTGCAACCGGAAGAGCTGCACATTTCCGAAAGTGCGATCCGCGACATTCTGCGTTACTACACACGCGAAGCGGGCGTGCGCGGACTGGATCGCGAGCTCTCCAAGATCTGCCGCAAGGTGGTCAAGGCCCTGTTGCTAAAGGGACGCAACACCAAGGTGCAGATCACTGCGCGCAACCTGGACAAATACCTCGGCGTGCGCCGCTACAGTTACGGCATTGCCGAGAAGCACAATCAGGTCGGCCAGGTAACCGGTCTGGCCTGGACCGAGGTCGGCGGCGAATTGCTGACCATCGAGACCGCGGTACTGCCGGGCAAGGGCAAGACCACCACCACCGGCAAGCTGGGCGACGTCATGCAGGAGTCGATCCATGCAGCGCTTTCCGTGGTGCGTGGACGCGCGCGCAAGCTGGGCATCGCCGAGGATTTCTACCAGAAGGTCGATTTGCATATTCACTTGCCGGAAGGCGCAACGCCCAAGGACGGGCCGAGCGCGGGCATCGGCATATGCACGGCCATGGTGTCTGCACTGACCGACATCCCGGTGCGTGCCGATGTGGCGATGACCGGTGAGATCACGTTACGCGGCGAGGTGCTGCCGATTGGTGGTCTGAAGGAGAAGCTGCTGGCTGCACATCGCGGCGGGATCAAGATCGTGCTGATACCGGAAGAAAACACTAAGGATTTGGTGGAGATTCCGGACAACGTCAAGAACAAGCTGGAAATTCATCCGGTTAGATGGATCGAGCAAGTGCTGGAAATGGCACTCGAACGCAAGCCCGAACCGCTACCGGAATACATTCCTCCCGCCGGTCCGATTCCGGTCGCCGAAGAAAATAACACCCCCTCTGTAATCAAGCATTGATGCGGGTTGCGCGGATTTGCATAAAATCCGCGCAATTAAAATAAAAACTTTTGAATTGCTTGACCCGGCTGGAATCCCTTGCTATAAAGCCGTTGCAGGTTTTTTCCTGTTAACTTCACATCAACCTTCAAATCCGCAAAGGGGACTTACGTGAACAAATCTGAACTGATTGATGCAATTGCCAAGTCTGCTGACATTTCCAAGGCTGCAGCCGGTCGCGCACTGGACGGCACAGTTGAAGCCATTAAGAAGTCTTTGAAAAAGGGTGACCTGGTTACCCTGGTAGGTTTCGGTACATTTTATGTAGGCAAGCGTGCTGCACGTAGCGGCCGTAATCCGCGTACTGGCGCGACCATCAAAATCAAGGCAGCGAAAGTTCCGAAATTTCGTGCTGGCAAAGGTCTGAAAGATGCGATAAACTAATCGGCTTTCTGGGGTGCTTAGCTCAGCTGGTAGAGCGTCGCCCTTACAAGGCGAATGTCGGCGGTTCGATCCCGTCAGCACCCACCAGAAGTCTCACGGTTTTATGGAGTGGTAGTTCAGTTGGTTAGAATACCGGCCTGTCACGCCGGGGGTCGCGGGTTCGAGTCCCGTCCACTCCGCCAATTTGGGCGAACGTCAAGTTCGCCTTTTTCATTTTCGATCGGTTCCATCGGGTAGGCATATGTTCGATTTCGTGCAAGAGAAAAAGCGGCTGGTACAGGTCATCCTGGCGCTGGTTATTCTTCCGTTTGCATTGTGGGGCGTGAGTTCGTATCGCAGTACGTCGGGAGGCGCCGATGCGCTCGCGACTGTGGATGGCGAAAAAATCACCCAGCAGGAATTCGACAATGCCATGCGGCAGCAGCAGGACAGAATGCGCCAGATGATGGGAGCCAATTACAACCAGGCCTTGCTGGAGCGGCCCGAAATCAAGCAATCGATACTCAACAGCCTGGTCAACCAGCGCTTGCTGGTCAGCAAGGCGCAAGCCGCGGGCCTGACGGTCAGTGACGACCAGCTGGCCCAGGTTATCGCCGGCATCGGCGCATTCCAGAAAAACGGGCGCTTTGACAAACAGCAGTATGAGGCGGTGCTGGCGCGCCAGAACATGTCGCCGATGATGTTCGAGGCACGGGTAAGGCAGCAACTGTCCGTCAATCAACTCACCGATGGATTTAACCAGAACGGCTATGCCTCGAACACCGTTGCAGACAACCTGATCCGGCTGAACGAGCAGCAGCGCGTGGTTAGCGTGGCACAGATCGCACCGGATGCATTCTTGAAAACGGCCAAGGTCGATAATGCGGCCGTCAAGGCGTATTACGAAAAGAACCAGGCGGAGTTCAAGGTGCCGGAGCGTGCACGCGTCGAGTACGTGGAACTTTCCAGCGCCGACCTGTTGTCGCAGCTCAACGTCAGCGACGACGAAATCAAAAAATACTACGAGGACAACAAGGCGCAGTTCGGCACGCAGGAGCAACGCGATGCGGCGCACATCCTGATCTCTGTCGCCACCCAGGCGTCTGCTGCGGAAAAGCAGGCAGCCAAGGCCAAGGCCGAGCGCATCCTGAAGGAAGTCAGGAAGTCGCCGCAGAAATTTGCCGCTCTGGCCAAAAAGTATTCCGAGGATCCGGGTTCCGCCAGTCACGGCGGCGACCTCGGTTTCTTCAGCCGCGGCATGATGGTGAAATCGTTCGACGACGCGGTGTTCGGCCTCAAGCCCGGCGAGATCAGCGGTCTGGTGCAGTCCGACTTCGGTTTCCACATCATCAAGCTGCTCGCCATCAAGCCGGCTCATGTCAAGCCGCTGGCCGAGGTCAAAAGCAGCATCGTGCAGCAAATCAAACAGCAAAAGGCGGACGACAAGTTTGCCGAACTGGCGGACAAATTCAGCAACACGGTGTACGAGCAAAGCGACAGCCTGAAGCCGGCGGCCGAACTGGTGGGCATGCCGATCAAGCAGAGCGGCTGGCTGGACAAGGGCGAGCCCGGTGTATTGCCCTGGAACGACAAGGCGTTGCAGGCCGTGTTTAGCGACGATGTGCTGAAGGACAAACGCAACAGCTCGGCAGTTGAAATTGCCCCCAATACGCTGCTGGCGGTGCGGCTGCTGAAATACAAGCCGGCCAGCACTCGTTCGCTGGTCGAAGTGGCTCCCGTGATTCGCAAGCGGCTGCTGCGCCAGCAGGCGGAAGAACTGGCGGTCAAGCAGGGCCAGCAAGCGCTGGCGCAACTGCAGCAGGGCAAAAAGGCAAGCCTGCACTGGAAGAAGAACCAGACCGTGACGCGGGCCAGCCATAACGGCATGGAGCCGGGGCTGGCACGTCTGGTGTTCCAGGCGAATACGGATAAATTGCCGGTCTATGTCGGGACGGAAAGCATGCGCGGCGATGGATACCTGCTGGCGCGGGTGGAGGCGGTCAAACCGATCGGTACCATTGACGAAGCCAAGCGCGCCCGTTATGAACAGCAGTTGCGCAAGATGACCGGCGAGGAATTGCTCAAGGCATATCTGGAAAATGCCCGCCAGCATGCCAAAATCCACATGACTGCATTCAACGCGGAAGACAGGCAGTAAGCCAGATCCGGCCGGGAATGAAAAACGCCACCGCAAGGGTGGCGTTTTTTGTGCGGCCGGGCCGCTGGTCTATGCTTCGGTGGTGCCGAGCGCGGTGGTGTTGAAGCCGCCGTCCACATAGGTGATTTCGCCGGTAATGCCACTGGCCAGATCGCTGCACAGGAAAGCGGCGGCATTGCCGACTTCCTCTATGGTCACGTTGCGTTTCAGCGGTGCGTGCTTTTCATTGTAGGCCAGCAGCTTGCTGAAGTCGCCGATGCCGGCAGCCGCCAGCGTCTTGATCGGTCCGGCGGAAATGCCGTTGACGCGAATGCCCTGACGACCGAGTTGCATGGCAAGATAGCGTACGCTGGCTTCCAGGCTGGCCTTGGCCATTCCCATTACGTTGTAATGCGGCATGG
>Ga0102953_1000579_pt1 | contig 24999 bp, 38 predicted proteins | sample SalPon2A_C_D2_MG_FD_78509 | JGI IMG/M metagenome (GOLD analysis project Ga0102953, IMG submission 78509) | Soil microbial communities from South San Francisco under conditions of wetland restoration - Salt Pond MetaG R2A_C_D2_MG | ecosystem: Environmental > Terrestrial > Soil > Wetlands | place... | reverse complement strand
GCCGGAAGGAACCGAGATGGTGATGCCGGGCGACAACGTTTCGATGACCGTCGAACTGCTGACCCCGATTGCCATGGACAAGGAACTGCGCTTCGCGATTCGCGAAGGTGGTCGTACGGTCGGTGCCGGTGTCGTCACCGAGATCATCAAGTAAGGGGGCTTTAGTGGCTACCGAAACGATTCGTATCCGACTCAAGGCATATGACCACCGCATTCTGGACAAGTCTGCGGCGGACATCGTGTCCACCGCCAAGCGCACCGGCGCTGTTGTGCGTGGTCCGATCCCGATGCCGACCCGGATTGAGAAATTCTGTGTGATCCGTTCTCCGCACAAGGACAAGGATTCGCGCGAGCACTTTGAGATTCGCACCCACAAGCGTCTGCTGGATATCGACAGCCCGACGCCGCAAACCGTGGATGCGCTGATGAAACTTGATCTTCCGTCCGGTGTGGACGTAGAGATCAAGCTTTAAGCAGGAGAGAGACATGGCTGCAGGATTGATTGCCCGCAAGGCTGGCATGACCCAGATTTTCGCCGAAGACGGCGCCGCTGTGCCGGTGACCGTGCTGAACGTCGAGCCGTGCCGCGTGATTGCGCTGCGCACTGCCGAGAAGGACGGCTACGATGCCATCCAGGTCGGCTTCGGCAAGGCTCCCCGTGTGCAGACCCGTGCTGTTCAGGGTCACTATGCGAAGCAGGGTCAGGACGCAATGCGTTCGCTGAAAGAATTCCGCATCAACACCGGTGACAGCTTCGAGCTGGGTCAGGAGCTGAATGCGGAGATGTTTGAGGTCGGCCAGAAGGTCGACGTGTCCGGCACCTCCAAGGGTCACGGCTTCGCCGGCGTGATGAAGCGCTATGACTTCGGTGGCGGTCGTGCTACCCATGGTGCCGAGAAGACGCATCGCCAGATGGGTTCCACCGGTCAGTGCCAGTGGCCGGGCCGCGTGTTTCCGGGCAAGAAGATGCCGGGTCACTATGGTGATGTGCGCGTGACCACCCAGAACCTGACTATCGTGCGTATCGATGCAGAGGCTGGTCGTATTCTGGTCAAGGGCGCCGTTCCGGGTGCCAAGACCGGTTATGTTGAACTGCGTCCGGCAGTGAAGGGAGCATAAGATGCCTGAGATTTCAGTTGTTGATCAGAACAACAAGCCTGTCGGCAAGCAGAAGCTGAACGACGCTGTGTTCGGTCTCGAGTCCGACACCGCTTTCGTGCACCGCGTGTATTCCGCTCTGGCTCTGGCCCAGCGTGCAGGTACGCATCATTCCAAGACCCGCGCCGAAGTATCCGGCGGCGGCAAGAAGCCGTACAAGCAGAAGGGTACCGGTCGCGCCCGTCAGGGTTCCACGCGTGCCGCCCAGTGGCGTCACGGCGGTACCGCCCACGGTCCGCGTGCGCATGGTTATGCCACGCGCCTGAACAAGGGCGAGCGTCGCCGCGCGCTGTGTCTGGCCCTGTCCAGCCATGTGCGTGACGGCAAGATCACCGTGCTCGACAAGCTGGAGTTCAAGGACGTCAAGACCAGGGACTTCGTGCAGGTGATGCAGAAGCTTGAGATTAACAATGGTCTGGTGGTGCTGGCCGAGGAGAACCGCGAGGTGATGCTTTCCGGTCGCAACGTGAAGCACGCCAAGGTGGTGCTGGACGGGCAGATGAACCTGCACGACCTGTTGAAGTACGACCATCTGGTGCTGACCAAGGCCGCCATCGAGAAGCTGGAGGGACGCCTGTCATGAGTGCGCCGACATACGACGATTTCAACATCCTGCGCCGCCCGGTGGTGACCGAGAAGAGCTACACAGCCACCGGCGCAGCCAACCAGTACACCTTCCGCGTTGCGACGACTGCCACCAAACAGCAGATCAAGCAGGCCGTGGAAGCCATTTTTGAGGTCGAGGTCGACAAGGTGCAGGTCATCAACCTGCCCGGTAAGGCCAAGCGTCGCGGCATGCATGCCGGTCGTCGCGCCGACTATCGCAAGGCCGTTGTGCGCCTGGCCGAGGGTCAGACGCTGGAAACGGCAGAAGAGGCTTAAGATATGGCATTGAAAGCACTGAAACCGACAACCAACGGAAACCGCGGCCGCATCGCAGCCGTCAATGCGGAGCTGCACAAGGGTCGTCCGGAGTCCAGCCTGACCAAGGGTCAGTCGCGCAAGGGCGGTCGCAACAACAACGGTCGTATTACCACGCGTCACGTGGGCGGCGGTCACAAGCAGCTGTATCGCATGATCGACTTCAAGCGCGACAACCAGGGTGTACCGGGTCGTGTGGAGCGTATCGAGTATGATCCGAACCGCACCGCTTACATTGCTCTGGTAGTGTTCGCCAACGGCGACAAGCGCTACATCCTGGCACCGCAGGGCTTGCGCGCCGGTGATACCGTGATGAGCGGCGACGATGCCGAGATGCGTCCGGGCAATGCCATGCACATCAACAGAATCCGCGTGGGTACCATGCTGCACAATGTTGAGATGAAGCCGGGCAAGGGCGGCCAGATGGCACGTAGTGCCGGCATGAGCGTTCAGCTGATGGGCAAGGAAGGCGGCCGTGCTGTCGTCAAGCTGCCGAGCGGCGAGTTCCGCCGTATCGATGCCCGCTGCATGGCCACCATCGGTGTGCTGGCCAATTCCGACCACGCCAACCGCAAGGTGGGCAAGGCCGGTCGTTCCCGCTGGCTGGGCGTTCGCCCGACCGTGCGCGGTGTGGCCATGAACCCGATCGACCATCCGCATGGTGGTGGTGAGGGCCGTACCTCCGGTGGTCGTCATCCGGTGACGCCGTGGGGCGTGCCGACCAAGGGTCACAAGACCCGCAACAAGAACAAGGCTTCGAGCCGCGACATCATTCGCCGCCGCAAGCAGAAGTGAGGAAGTAGATTATGGCGCGTTCACTGAAAAAAGGCCCCTACATCGAGGCCTCATTGCAGAAGAAAGTCGAAGCCGCGAAAGGCGGTTCGCTGAAGGGTGTGATCAAGACCTGGTCCCGCCGTTCCACCATCTCGCCGGAATTCGTCGGCCTGAACTTCGCCGTGCATAACGGCAACAAGTTCGTGCCGGTGTTCGTCAGCGAAAACATGGTGGGTCACAAGCTCGGCGAATTTGCCCCGACGCGTACCTACTACGGCCATGGCGCCGATAAGAAGGCGAAGAGGTAAGTCATGACTGAAGAAGTACGTGCATTAGCTAAAGACAGCCAGATCAGTCCGCAGAAGGCCCGCCTGATGGCGGACGAGATCCGCGGCCTGCCGGTCGGTCGTGCGCTGGCCATCCTGTCGCTGTCCCCGAAAAAGGGCGCCCGTCTGATTGAGAAGGTGCTCAAGTCCGCAATCGCCAACGCCGAGCAGAATCACGGCCTGGATGTGGACGAACTGGTGGTTTCCACGGCACGCGTGGATGCCGCGCAGACACTCAAGCGCTGGCGCCCGAAGGGCATGGGGCGTATCCGCAGGCGTTACAAGCGTCGCAGCCACCTGATGGTGGCCGTGGCCGAGCGCGGCTGAACAAGGAGCATAGGTAATGGGTCAGAAGGTTAATCCAGTTGGTTTCCGCGTTGGTGTCACGCGCGGTTGGGAATCTCAGTGGTATGCCAAGAAGGGCTTTGGCAAACAGCTGATCGAGGACATCAAGCTGCGCGAGCACGTCAAGATGCGCCTGAAGCACGCCAATGTGTCGCGTATCGTGATCGAGCGTCCTGCGGGACAGATCAAGGTGACCGTGCATACCGCCCGTCCGGGTGTGGTGATCGGCAAGAAGGGTGCGGACATTGAAAACCTGCGCCGTGAGCTGGGTAAGATGACCGGCCAGAACGTGCAGGTGTTCATCATGGAAGTGCGTCAGGCCGAGGCCGATGCACAGCTGGTGGCCGAGAACATCGCCTTCCAGCTCGAGCGCCGCGTGGCCTTCCGTCGTGCGATGAAGCGCGCCATGCAGGGTGCGCTGCGTATGGGTGCCCAGGGCATCCGCGTGTCCTGCTCGGGTCGTCTGGGCGGTGCCGAGATTGCCCGTACCGAGGGTTACCGTGAAGGTCGTGTGCCGCTGCACACCCTGCGTGCCGATGTTGATTACGGCTTTGCCGAAGCACACACCACCTACGGCGTGATCGGCGTAAAGGTGTGGGTGTTCCGGGGCGAGAAGATCGGTGCCCCGGCCGAAGAAAACGCTGCTTAAGCGAGGATAGGAAACATGCTGCAACCAAAGAAAATCCGCTGGCGCAAGCACCACAAGGAGCTGCAGCGTCTGCGCGGTATCACCCCGCGCGGCGCAAGCCTGAATTTCGGTACCTATGGCCTGAAGGCCATGGAGCCGGGCCGTATCACGGCCCGTCAGATCGAGTCCGCCCGTATTGCCATGACCCGTCACATCAAGCGTCAGGGCCGTATCTGGATTCGCATCTTCCCGGATCTGCCAGTCTCCTCCAAGCCTGCCGAAGTCCGCATGGGCTCGGGTAAGGGTAACCCCGAGTACTGGGTCGCCGCTGTCCGCATGGGACGTATCCTGTATGAGATGGAAGGCGTGGATGAGGATGTGGCCCGTCAGGCACTGACCCTGGCCGCATCCAAGCTGCCTATCCGTACCAAGATTGTTGTACGTGGAGTGGGTCGATGAGCGATATCAAGAAGGCAAAAGATCTGCGCGGCATGAAAGATGCCGAGTTGAAAGAGCGTATGGATGAGCTGGCCGCCGAGGCCATGAAGCTGCGTTTCCAGCAGGCCACCATGCAGTTGACCACCACGGCGCGTCCGGCGCAGGTGCGTCGCGAGATTGCGCGCATCAAAACCATTCTGGCCGCCCGCGCGGTACAGGGAGCTTAAGGCATGAGTGAACAGAAGAGTAACAAGCGCATCCTTGAGGGCGTGGTGACCAGCAACAAGGCGGAGAAGACCGTCGTTGTGGAGGTGGAACGCAAGTTCATTCACCCGCAGTACCGCAAGACCGTGCGTTCGCACAAGAAGTACATGGCACATGACGAGGCCAATGATTGCAACATCGGTGATACCGTGCGCATCGTCGAGTCCCGTCCGCTGTCCGCCAAGAAGCGCTGGGTGCTGCAGGACATTATTACGCGCGCCGAACAGCTGTAAGCAACATTTGAAGAACGGGGTTAAGAAATGATTCAGACTGAGAGTGTACTTGATGTTGCGGATAATTCCGGCGCACGCCGCGTGACCTGCATCAAGGTGCTGGGTGGTTCCAAGCGCCGCTATGCACGCGTCGGCGATGTGATCGTGGTGGCCGTGCAGGACGCCATGCCGGGTGGCAAGGTGAAGAAGGGTCAGGTGACCAAGGCTGTTGTTGTGCGTACGGCCAAGGAGTTCCGTCGTGCCGATGGCAGTTCCATCCGCTTCGACCAGAACGCCGCCGTGTTGTTGACCAGCCAGGGCGAGCCTGTGGGCACGCGTATTTTCGGACCGGTGACACGTGAACTGCGGGGCAAGGGATATATGAAGATTATCTCCCTGGCACCGGAAGTTCTGTGAGTCGGGAGCAGGAGAAAGGAATGAGTTCGATGCAAACAACACGTATCCGCCGCGATGACGAAGTGATCGTTATTGCCGGCCGCGACAAGGGTGCACGCGGCAAGGTGATCCGCCTGATGCCGGCCGAGGGTCAGGCCCTGGTCGCCAAGGTGAACATGGTCAAGCGCCACACCCGTGCCACGCAGAACAGCAAGGGCGGTATCGTCGAGAAGGAAGCCCCGATCGCGATTTCCAACGTGCAGTTCTTCTGCCCGGCCTGCAAGGCTGGCGTCCGTCTTGGCGCCAAGGCACTGGAAGATGGCCGCAAGGTCCGCACCTGCAAGAAGTGCGGCGAAGTGCTGGATAGCTAGGAGATTATGACATGGCACGTTTGAAAGACGCATACAATTCCGGGTTCAAGTCTGCGCTGCAGAAAGAGCTGGGTATCGAGAATGTGATGGGCATCCCCAAGATCACCAAGATTGTGGTGAACATGGGTGTCGGCGAAGCTTCGCAGAATGCCAAGCTGCTGGATGGTGCGGTGGCCGATATGACCGCCATTACCGGCCAGAAGCCGGTGATCACCAAGGCCCGCAAGTCGGTCGCCAACTTCAAGTTGCGCGAAGGCATGGGTGTTGGCTGCCGTGTGACCCTGCGCGGCGAGGTGATGTGGGAGTTCCTGGATCGCCTGGTGAATATCGCACTGCCACGTATCCGTGACTTCAAGGGCGTCAGCCCGAAGGCATTCGACGGCCGCGGTAACTACACGCTGGGCCTGAAGGAGCAGATCATCTTCCCCGAGATCGAATACGACAAGGTGGACCAGATTCGCGGTATGGATATCACCATCTGCACCACGGCAACGAACAACGAGGAAGGCTTCGCGCTGCTCAAGCAGTTCAGCATGCCCTTCCGTCAGGCATAGGAGCTGAACGATGGCAACCAAGGCAATGATTGCGAAGTGCAATCGCAAACCCAAATTCAAGGTTCGCAGCTACACGCGCTGTGAGCTGTGCGGACGTCCGCATTCCGTGTACCGCAAGTTCGGCATGTGCCGTATTTGCCTGCGCAAGCGTGCACTGGCCGGCGAAATTCCGGGCATGATGAAGTCGAGCTGGTAGGAGAAACGCTATGATGATGGATCGAATCGCAGATATGCTGACCCGCATTCGCAATGCGCAGGTCGCTGGTCTGGAAAAAGTTGAAATGCCTTCCAGCAAGCTGCTGGAATCCCTGGGCAACCTGCTCAAGGACGAAGGTTATGTGCAGACCGTGAAGACTTTCAACCACAAGGGTCATCCGCAGCTTCGCCTGATGCTGCGCTATGACGATGATGGCGCTCCGGTGATCCGCGAGATCAAGCGCGTGTCCAAGCCCGGCCGCAGGGTTTATGCCGGCGCCGACGATCTGCCGCGCGTTTCCAACGGCTACGGCGTGGCGATCATCAGCACCTCCAAGGGTGTGATGTCCGACCGCAAGGCGCGTGAGGCGCATGTGGGCGGCGAAATTCTTTGCACGGTATTTTGAGGTAGCTATGTCTCGTATTGGAAAACAACCGATTGTTCTGCCGTCCGGTGTGACGGCCACGCTGTCCGCCGACTCGGTGGCCGTGAAGGGCCCGAAGGGTGAAATGACCGCCCCGCTGTTCCCCGGTATTACCGTGGAGCAGGTGGAAAACAGCCTGCAGCTGAGCTGCGCGGACCTGGGCGACAAGGTGACCAAGTCGAAGTTCGGCCTGGCCCGTGCGCTGCTCGCCAACGTCGTGACCGGTGTGAGCACCGGCTTCGAGAAGACGCTCGAGCTGCGCGGCGTGGGTTACCGCGCCCAGGTACAGGGTAAGAACCTGAACCTGTCGCTGGGCTTCTCGCATCCGGTGGTGTACGAAATGCCGCAGGGTGTCGAGGCCAAGGTTGAGGCCAGCCGCATCACGCTCTCCGGCATCGACAAGCAGAGGGTCGGCCAGGCTGCCGCCGAGATCCGCTCCTTCCGTCCGCCAGAGCCCTACAAGGGCAAGGGTGTGCGCTATGTCGACGAGCATGTTGTGATGAAGGAAGGTAAGAAGGCCTAAGGCCTTCTGATGATATCGGGAGATATGTGAATGAGTGTGAAGCGTTATGAAATGAATCCGGCCGTGCGCAGGGCAACCCGTGTGCGCGCCCGCCTGAAGGACTCCGGACGTCTGCGTCTGAGTGTGTTCCGTTCGGCTCGCCATATTTATGCGCAGGTGATCGATGATGTGGCCGGTACCACCCTGGTAACCGCCTCCAGCATGGACGCCGACATCAAGGGTAACGGCAATCGCGAAACCGCCGGCAAGGTCGGCAAGCTGCTGGCCGAGCGCGCCAAGAAGGCAGGCATCAAGGAAGTAGCCTTCGACCGTGGCCGTTTCCCTTATCATGGCCGCGTGCAGGCGCTGGCAGAAGGCGCCCGCGAAGCCGGGCTCAAGTTTTAGGAGATCTTTGAATGATTAATGCTGACGAACTCGATCTGACTGAGAAACTGGTGTTCATTAACCGCGTGGCCAAGACTGTGGCCGGTGGCCGCCGCATGGGCTTTACCGCCCTGATGGTGGTCGGTGACGGCAACGGACACGTCGGCTTCGGCCACGCCAAGGCGAAAGAGGTACCCGAGGCCATCCGCAAGGCGACCGAAATCGCCCGTCGCACGATGATCCACGTGCCGCGCAAGAACGACGCGACCCTGTTTTACGAGGTGATCGGTCGTCAGGATGCATCCCGCGTGATGCTCAAGCCGGCATCCGAGGGTACCGGCGTGATCGCCGGTTCCAGCGTGCGCGCCGTGATGGATGCCGCCGGTATCCACGATGTGCTGACCAAGTGCCTGGGTTCGCGTAATCCGCTGAACCTGATTCGCGCCACCTTCAACGGCCTGAAGTCCATGGAGACCCCGGCTCAGGTTGCGCAGCGTCGCGGCAAGAACCAGTAAAGGAGTTCGACCATGAGCAAGAAGACAACGATTCGCGTGCGCCAGATCAAGAGTGGTATCGGCTACGCCAAGGATCAGAAAGCAACCCTGGTCGGTCTCGGCCTGCGCCGCATGAATCAGGTGGTTGAACTGGAAGATACGCCGTCCGTGCGTGGCATGATCAACAAGGTCTGCCACCTGGTCCGTATCGAGGCCTAACAAGAGTTATCAAGGGAGTTATGGGCATGAAGCTGAATGAACTGAAGGCTGCGAAGGGTTCCCGCCCGTCGCGCAAGCGTCTGGGTACCGGTGTCGGATCCGGCCAGGGCAAGACCGGTGGCCGTGGCCACAAGGGTCAGAAGTCCCGTACCGGCCCGACCGTGAAGCGCGGTTTCGAAGGCGGCCAGATGCCGCTGATCCGTCGCGTTCCGAAGCGTGGTTTCACGCCGATTTCGCGTCAGGGTTTCCAGCTGGTCAATGTGGCCCAGCTCGAGCGTTTCGATGCCGGCAGCAAGATCGATGCAGCTGCGCTGTACGAGGCCGGTCTGGTGCGTAACGCCGTGGACCCGGTGAAGGTGCTCGGTAACGGCGAGTTGTCCAAGAAGCTGGAGATCTCCGTTACGGCTGCCTCTGCGCAGGCTGCCAAGAAGGTGGAAGCAGCAGGCGGCAGCCTGAAACTGATCGGGGCGTAAATCGTGTTCGAGCGTGCCAACCAGATGGCGGGTCTTGCCGATATGGGCAAGATTCCGGAGTTGAAGAGCAGGATTCTTTTCACACTTGGCATGCTGGTGGTGTTCCGCATCGGCGCGCATATTCCCGTCCCGGGGATTGATGCCGTTGTGCTGGCCGAGTTGTTCAACCAGGTCTCGGGCACCATGCTCGGCATGTTCGACATGTTCTCCGGTGGTGCGCTTTCCCGCCTGACTATCTTCGCGCTGGGCATCATGCCGTACATCTCGGCGGCTATTATCATCCAGCTGATGACCGTGGTGTCGCCCAAGCTTGAGCAGCTCAAGAAGGAAGGCGAAGCCGGTCGTCGCAAGATCACCGAGTACACGCGTTACGGCACCGTGATTCTGGCGCTGTTCCAGTCCGTCGGCATTGCCATCGGCCTGGAATCGTTCTCGATGAACGGTCAGCCTGTGGTGATTGATCCGGGCATGGGTTTCCGACTGATGACCGTGCTGACGCTGACTGCAGGCACCGTATTCCTGATGTGGCTGGGTGAGCAGATCACCGAACGCGGCATCGGTAACGGTATTTCGCTGATTATTTTCGCCGGCATTGTTGCAGGCCTTCCGGCAGCTATCGGCGGCACCCTTGAATTGGCCCGTACCGGTGAGTTCACAGCCTTTACCGTGCTGTTCCTGTTCGCCATGGCCATCGCCGTGACCGGTATTGTGGTGTGGTTCGAGCGGGCCCAGCGCAGGATTCCGATTCAGTATGCCAAGCGCCAGGTGGGCAATCGCCTGTATGGCGGCAAGGCCACCTTCCTGCCGTTGAAGGTGAATACCGCAGGCGTGATCCCGCCGATTTTCGCATCCTCGCTGATCCTGCTTCCGGCAACCTTTGCCCAGATGACGCAGAATGCCGAGGGCTTCGGCTGGCTGGGTGATGTGTCCGCCATGCTCAGCCCGGACAGCTGGTTGTATCTGACCCTGTTTTCGCTGCTGATTATCTTTTTCTGCTTCTTCTACACGGCCATCGTGTTCAACCCGAAGGACACCGCGGACAACCTGAAGAAGAACGGCGGCTTTATTCCGGGTATCCGCCCGGGCCAGAAGACGGCTGAATACATCGACTCGGTGCTCACCCGCCTGACCGTGACCGGCGCGGCTTATGTGACACTGGTCTGCCTGCTGCCGCAGTGGCTGATTTCCGAGCTGTCCGTGCCGTTCTACTTCGGCGGCACCAGTCTGTTGATCGTTGTGGTCGTGACCATGGATACCATGGGTCAGATCCAGTCGCATCTGCTGTCCCACCAGTACGAGGGGCTGATGAAGCAGGCCCGCCTGAAAACAGGCCGCTGATATGCACATCGTCCTGTTTGGTCCGCCGGGTGCCGGCAAGGGAACGCAGGGCGTGCGCCTGGCTGAAGCCAATGGCATCGCACACATCGCCACCGGGGATATGCTGCGCAAGGCCGTGGCCGATAAAACCGAGCTGGGCATGAAGGCCAAGGCCTGCATGGATGCCGGCCAGTTTGTGCCCGATGAACTCGTCATCGGCCTGATCGAGGAAACGATCACCCGTCCGGAAGCGGCCAATGGTTTTCTGCTCGATGGCTTCCCGCGCAATGTCGCACAAGCCGAATCGCTGGGCGAAATGCTGGCTAAACACGACCTGCAGCTGGATCGCGTGGTCTTCCTTGATGCCTCCGAGGACCTGCTGATCGAGCGTTTGTGCGGTCGATTGCTTTGCAGGGCTTGCGGTTTTGGATTTCATCGGCATTATTCGCCACCCCGCGAAGCAGGGGTGTGTGATCGTTGCGGCGGCGAGCTGTACCAGCGGGCCGACGATAATGAGGAAGTGATTGCGCAGCGGTTGCATGTCTATGAAGAACAGACGGCGCCAATGCTGGAATACTACGCGAACCGCGCGTCGTTTCGCAGGGTCGATGCCAATGGCGGCATGGACGAAGTGTATGAACGCCTGGTCAGGGCAATAGAGGACCAGGGCCAAAAGGACTGATAACGGGGCTGGATAAAGAATATGGCGAAAGAAGATATTATCGAAATGTCGGGTGAAGTGGTTGAGAAGCTTCCCAACGCCATGTTTAAGGTCAAGCTGGAGAACGGCCACGAAGTGCTGGCCACGATTTCCGGAAAGATGCGCAAGTTTTACATCCGCATCCTGGCTGGAGACAAGGTGACCGTGGAGATTTCACCCTATGATCTTTCCCGCGGCCGCATCAGTTACCGCGAAAAGTAAGTAAAACGTCCGCGAACGCGGGCTGGAGGAAGAAATGAAGGTTCGGGCATCGGTTAAGAAGATGTGCACCAAGTGCCGCGTCATCAGGCGCCGCGGAGTGATTCGCATTATTTGCGAGAATCCGCGTCACAAGCAGCGGCAGGGCTAAATCGGGCTTGCAGATGGAGTGGTTCGCCGCTAACATCGCGCGCCCTTTGAAGGTGCGCGCCGGCAGTATGGCTGCCAGGCGCGGTATGAGACAGGAGGCTTAAGTGGCACGTATTGCCGGAGTAAACATCCCCGTTCAGAAGCGCGTTGAAGTCGCACTGACGTATATCTATGGCATCGGCCTGACCAGCTCCCAGAAGATTCTGGGCAAGGCCAAGGTGAGTGGCGAGACCCGCGTCAAGGATCTGACCGACGCAGAGGTCAATGCGATCCGTACCGTCATCGACAAGGAATTCATGGTTGAAGGCGATGCCCGCCGTGAAGTGTCGATGAGCATCAAGCGCCTGACCGACCTGGGTTGCTTCCGCGGCCTGCGTCACCGCAGGGGTCTGCCCTGTCGCGGCCAGAACACCAAGAACAATGCCCGTACGCGCAAGGGTCCACGCCGCGCGATCACTGGCAAGAAGAAGTAAGGACGAGGTAGAGACATGGCAAGTCCAAAGACGGCGCCCAAGAAACGCGCCCGCAAGAACATCGCCAATGCCGTTGCGCATATCAAGGCGTCGTTCAATAACACACTGATCAGCTTCACCGATGAGTCCGGCAATGCAATTTGCTGGGCGACAGCCGGTGGTTCGGGCTTCCGTGGTTCGCGCAAGAGCACGCCTTTTGCCGCCCAGGTGGCTGCCGAGGAATGCTGCCGCAAGGCCATCGATCACGGTGTGAAGAATGTGGTCGTGCTGGTGCGTGGTCCGGGTTCCGGCCGCGAGTCCGCGATTCGTGCCATTGCCGCTTCCGGCCTGAATGTGACGTTCATCCGCGATGTCACCCCGATTCCGCATAATGGCTGCCGCCCTCCAAAGCGGCGCCGCGTTTAAGGAGTATCAACGATGGCTCGCTATATGGATGCCAAGTGTCGGCTGTGCCGCCGCGAAGGTGAAAAACTTTATCTGAAGGGTGGCAAATGCTACTCCGACAAGTGCGCAATTGAGCGCCGTCCGTACGCTCCGGGCATGCATGGTCAGGGCCGTCGCCCGGGCCGCGCGTCCGACTACGGCCTGCAGCTGCGCGAAAAGCAGAAAGTGAAGCGTATCTACGGCCTGCAGGAGAAGCAGTTCCGCAAGTACTTCCAGGATGCCGACCGTATGCCGGGCGTCACAGGTACCAACCTGCTGCAGCTGCTGGAGTCGCGTCTGGACAACGTCGTGTTCCGCATGGGTCTGGCCTCCTCCCGTACCGAGGCCCGCCAGATTGTGCGCCACAAGCACATCCTGGTGGATGGCGGTGTGGTGAACATTCCGTCCTGCCGCGTGAACGTCGGTGCGCGCATCACGCTGTCCAGGAAGGCCGCCGAACACCTGCGCATTAACGCCTCCGCTGAAGCAGCTGCCCAGAAGGGCATCGCCGAATGGCTGGATGTCGACCTGCAGTCCAAGCAGGGCAGTTTCCGTGAACTGCCTGCCCGTGACCAGCTGGATTCCTCCATCCGCGAGCAGCTGATCGTCGAACTGTACTCCAAGTAAGAATCACAGGGGATTGAGCATGAAGTTGATTAAACCGCGCAAGGTTAGCGTCGAAGACATCGTTCAGGGCCGTATCTCGAAGATTATTTTCGAGCCGCTCGAGCGCGGCTACGGAACGACCTTCGGTAACAGCCTGCGCCGCATGCTCCTGTCCTCGCTGGCAGGCGCTGCCGTGACGCAGGTGCGCATCGATGGCGTGTCGCATGAATTCGACACCATCAAGGGTGTGCGCGAAGACGTGATGGATATCATGCTGACCCTCAAGACCCTGGACCTGAAGTCCGATGACGGTGAACGTCACGTGCTGAAGATCGAGGCCAAGGGTGCAGGTACCGTGACCGCAGGCGACCTGAAGGGTTCCGGCGCCGTCCACGTGCTGAACAGCGACCTGGTGATTGCCCACCTGAACGAAGACGGCGCGCTGAACATGGAAGTCACCGTCGAGACGGGCTTTGGCTATGATCCGGCACAGAATCGCGAAGGCGATGAGCGAGCTGCCGGCACCCTGCTGGTGGATGCATCCTTCTCGCCGATTCGCCGCGTTGCCACCCGCGTGGAGAACGCCCGTGTTGGCCAGAACACCAACTACGACAAGCTGATCATGGAAATTGAAACCAATGGTTCGCTTTCGCCGGAAGATGCCATCAACCAGGCTGCTTCGATTATCAAGGATCAGCTGGCTGTATTCGTCAGCTTCGACGCCATCGAGCGCGAAGAGGTCGAGACCGATACTGCTGTGAATCTCGAAGACCTGCTGCGCCAGCCGATCGACCACCTCGATTTGTCGGTGCGTTCGATGAACTGCCTGAAGAGCGACAACATCTTCTATGTTGGCGACCTGGTGATGCGCAGTGAGCAGGAAATGCTGCGTACACCGAACTTCGGTCGCAAGTCGCTGACCGAAATTCGCGAGGTACTGGACAAGATGGGTCTGGATCTCGGTATGCAAATTGACAACTGGCCGCCGCAGGATCTGCCGGCCATTACTGAATAAGCGGGGATTACTATGCGCCATCGCAAACATCACGGATCTCTGGGTCTGCCGACGGGTCACCGCCGGGCAGTGCTGGCCAACCTGGCCACGGCACTGATCACCCACGGACGCATCGAAACCACACAGGCTAAGGCCCGTGCCGTGCGCCCGTACATTGAAAAGCTCATCACCTTGGGTAAGAACGGCGACCTGCATTCACGCCGCCAAGCCCTGGCCAAACTGCGTCATCGTCCGGTTGTGGATAAACTCTTCGACGACGTTGCCGCAGCTTTTGGCAACCGCCCCGGCGGTTATACCCGCATCATCAAGACCGGTTTCCGCGTCGGTGATGCTGCTCCGATGGCTCTGATCGAGCTCGTTGAGGCCGGCTTTGAAGCCAAGCCTGCCAAGGCCGCCAAGAAGCCAGCCGCCAAGGTCGAGGCCAAGCCTGAGAAGGAAGAGGCCAAGGCCGAGGAAGCCGTCGAGGCTGCTGCTGCCGAGGAAGTTGCTGAAGCAACACCGAAGTCCGAGGCCGCTGCCGAGACAGCCGAAGAAAACAAGGCGGAAGACAAGTAAGTCCCCGCTGCTGCGAAACCAAAGGCCCCGCATTGCGGGGCCTTTTTTTTGCTGCGGATATGCGGTCGTCTCTAGTTAGTCAGTGACTGATTCTGAAACTGTCGGGAATCAGGTCACACGGGTGAGGCGAGCTGCGAATGCCTGCCACCTGGGCACTGTCCGGGCCGTGGGCCAGCCAGACGAGCATGCTGTCGAGTTGGGTGCTGCCGCCGCAGATCAGGGCCTCCACATCGCCGTTCGGCAGATTCCTTACCCAGCCGGTAATGCCGAGTTCCAGGGCCTTGAGGTGCGTGTACTGTCGGAAACACACCCCCTGCACATGGCCGCTGACCAGCACCTTCAGGCAGCGGGGCAGCTCCATGCCCACTACAGCAAGTCCGGCGTCAGGACAGTGTCCTGTCCTTTTTGCAGGGTTGCCGGATGGTCCTTGGAGAAATGCAGACCACGCGATTCCTTGCGGCTCTGGGCCGAGCGCACAATCAGTTCCGCAACGAGGGACAGGTTTCGCAGCTCAATCAGGTCGCGGCCGATCGGGTGCTGCCAGTAATAAGAAGCGATTTCCTCGCGAATCATGGCCAGGCGGCGACGAGCGCGGCGCAGGCGCTCATCGGAGCGCACGATGCCGACATAATTGGACATCGTGGTACGGATCTCCTCCCAGTTCTGCTTGATCTGCACACGCTCGGAGGCCGGCTCCACCCCGGTGGCATCCCATTCGGGCAGGCGGGGAGGGCTATCCGATTCATCCCCGGCAATGGATTCGGCACACAGTTCTGCCATCACCAGGCATTCGAGCAGCGAGTTGCTGGCCAGCCGGTTGGCCCCGTGCAGGCCCGTGCAGGCCGATTCGCCGATTGCATGCAGGCCCTCCACCGGGGTTGCTCCGGCCACATCGGTCTGTACGCCGCCGCACAGGTAGTGGGCCGCCGGCACGATGGGTACCGGTTGCTCGCGCAGGTCGATGCCGAGCTTCAGCAGGCGTTTCATGATATTCGGGAAGTGAGCTTCGATCTTCTCGCGGCCCAGGCGGCGGGCATCGAGATACATGTGGTCGGCGCCCTGCTTTTTCATCTCGAAGTCGATGGCACGCGCGACGATGTCGCGCGGGGCCAGCTCGGCCTGGGCATGGTAATCCGGCATAAAGCGGCGCCCCTTCGCGTCGGTCAGCCAGGCGCCCTCGCCGCGCAGTGCTTCGGTGAGCAACTGGGTGGAGCCCAACGGGTTGTACAGGCAGGTGGGATGGAACTGGATGAACTCCATGTTCATCACCGGACAGCCGGCGCGCCAGGCCATGGCCACCCCGTCTCCGGTGGCAACATGCGGGTTGGAGGTGAACAGGTACACCTTGCCGGCACCGCCGGTAGCCAGGATGGTATGTTTCGCGGCGATGGTGATCACCTCGCCCTCCGGGGTAAGCACATAGGCGCCGAAGCAGCGGTCCGGCCCCTGCATGTAACGGCCGAGATGACGGGCGGTGATCACATCCACGGCCATGTGCCGCTGGAATGCCTTGATGTTGGGGTTGTTGCTGACCGGGGCCAGCAGTGCTTCGCCGACCGCTTTCCCGGTTGCATCCTTGGCATGCGCGATGCGGCGGTGCGAATGCGCTGCCTCGCGAGTCAGGTGCAGCACGCCGTTGTCCGAATCAAATTCTGTGCCGAAGGAAATCAATGCCTCGATGATGCGGCTGCCGCGACCGACAATTTCACGCACCACATCCTCATGGCACAGCCCGCTGCCGGCCTGCAGGGTGTCGAGCACGTGATGCTCGACCGTGTCGGTGGCATCCATGACGCCTGCGATACCGCCCTGCGCATACCAGGTGTTGGATTCGGAGAATTCGCCCTTGTTGACCACGGCGACCGAGCCGTGCTCGGCGAGTTTGCTCGCCGCGAACAGCCCGGCAGCGCCGCTGCCGATGATCAGGTAATCGAATTCGTCTTTGTTTTTCATAGGGCGATTTCCGCACATCTTACGCCACATGCGCACTTCAGGTAAACTTTGCTCATCGTTGAGGCAGACAGACGGGCAACGATGATAAGAACAGCGAGGTGTACATGGAACAGGCAGTGGTGGTGTTGCAGACAGAGGGCAGCGAGGCGCTGGTGCGCGGCCGTCGTGCCACGGCTTGCGGCAGTTGCGCCGGCAAGAGCTCCTGCGGCACGCTCGGCTCCTGGTTCGAGCGCTTTGCCGAGATGCGCGTGTCCAACCCGCTGCATGCCAGGCCGGGCGACGAGGTGACCATCGAGGTGCCCGACGGTGAGTTCCTGCGTGCCGCGCTGCGCCTGTACGGTGCGCCGATGCTCGGCTTTTTCGCGGCGGGTTTTGCGGTCCGTGCTCTTGCGATGTCCATGCGGTTGCCGAATGCAGAACTGCTTGCAGCGCTTGCAGCGCTGGGCGGACTGGCCGGGGTGTTCCTGTGGCTCAGGCAGACCGATCGCGAGCGCATGAGCGGGGCGCGCATCATTCGCATTCGTTCGCATGCGGTCAGTATTCCTGTGGTGTCTCAAGGTTGATTTACCCGCATTCCCTGTTTGGCAGTAAAATACTCACGAAACGGGGGAATTTTTTCATTTGTCTTTCATCTTTTTGCTTCCACAATGGCCGCCGTTAAACAAAGCCAAGGAGTTCTATTAGTGAAATTCGTCCGTTTGTTTATTGTTTGTGCCATTGTTTCTTTCTCCCTTCCCATTCCATCCCACGCCATGCCCGATAGCTTCGCCGACCTGGCGGCAGCGCAGGCCGATGCCGTGGTGAACATTAGCACCACGCAGGTGGTGAAGGGTCAGCGCGGTCTTCCCCCCGGTTTCGGTTTCCCTCCGGGCTCGCCGTTCGAACAGTTTTTCCATGACTTTATGCAGCAGAACCAGCAGCCGCAGGAGCGTCATGCGCTGGGTACCGGTTTCATCATCTCGCCTGATGGATACGTGGTGACCAACAACCATGTCGTGCAGGAAGCCAGCGAGGTGATGGTTAAGCTCACCAACGGCAAGGAATACAAGGCCAAGGTGATCGGCACGGATGAAAAGCTCGATGTCGGCCTGTTGAAGATCGAGGCCAAGGGCCTGCATACCGTGAAGCTCGGCAACTCGGACAATTTGCGCGTCGGCGACTGGGTGGTGGCCATTGGCAATCCGTTCGGCCTTGAGCAGACCGTGACCGCCGGCATTGTGTCGGCCAAGGGCCGCGTGATCGGCGCGGGCCCGTACGACAGCTTTATCCAGACCGATGCTGCCATCAATCCGGGTAATTCCGGCGGCCCGCTGTTCAATGTTGAAGGCGAGGTTGTGGGCATCAATACCGCTATCTATTCGAGGAGCGGCGGCAACAACGGCATCGGTTTCGCCATTCCGATCAGCATGGCCGAGTCGGTGATCACGGAGCTGCGCGAGACCGGTCATGTGACGCGCGCCAGGCTCGGTGTTTACATCGCCGAGGTGGACAAGGAAACCATGCAGGCCCTCGGGCTGAAGGATAATACCGGCGCGCTGGTGCGGCAGGTTGAGAACGACTCGGCAGCCGACAAGGCCGGCATCAAGCCGGGCGATGTGATTGTTTCGGTGGACGGGGTCGCGGTGAAGCATGTGCACGAGCTGCCGCTGAAGATCGCCAGCCACCGGCCGGGCGACAAGGTGAAAATCGGACTGATCCGCGACGGCAAGGCGTTGACGCGCACCGTCGAGGTGGAAAAGATGCCGGAGCAGGAGGCCGCCAGCCAGGAAGATCACAAGACTCCGGTGCGCCTGGGCCTGGCCCTGAGTACGCTCGATGCCGATACCGCCGAGTCTCTGGGCTCTGCCGTGAAGCAGGGCGTGGTTGTACAGCAGGTTGCGCCCGGCTCGCCGGCGGCCCGCGCCGGCATTGACCGGGGCGACGTGATCTTCTCGGTGAACCGCAAGCCGGTGGAGAGCGTCAAGCAGTTCATGAAGATGGCCGAGGAGTTCAAGGGCGGTGATGTGTTGCAGATGCTGCTGGATCGTCACGGCAGTACCGTGTTTGCCGTACTTCGCCTGCCGGAAGATCCCGAGGAGTGAGTAGCCAGGTGCCCCACGTGCAACTCATGAGCCGCAAGGAATGCTGCTTGTGTGATGTTGCCAAAGAGGTTGTGGTGGAGGCCGCTGCGCGCGGCCTGTGCACCTGGGAAACCGTGAACGTGGATACCGACAAGGCGCTGCTGGTCAAGTATGGTATGGATGTGCCAGTGATCCTGATTAACGGAGAGAAGCGCTTCATGCATCGCGTGAGCGCAGAGGAACTGCTCCCGGCATTGGAGGCCGCTGTATGCTGAAAAACTGGTTGCTGATCGGCGGTATCGTGGCGGTGATTATCGTCGTGGCCATGAACTCCCTGCCCGACCCCGTCGGCAAGGTGAAAGAAGGCCAACTGGCGCCGGACTACGTGTTGCAGGATATGGCCGGCGCCGAGCAGTCGCTGCCGAAAGGTAAGGTCGTGCTGCTGAACTTCTGGGCCACCTGGTGCCCGCCGTGTCGCGACGAGATGCCTTCGATGGTCGAGCTGCATCATATGAAATCGAAACAGGGACTGGTGATTGCCGCAGCCTCGGTGGACCAGAAAATCGACAAGCTGAGCGCCTTCGTGAACGAGTTTAAAATCCCGTTCCAGGTGCTCAAGGATACGGACAAGACCGTGTCCAGGCGCTATGGCGTGGTGCGTTATCCGGAGAGCTTCCTGATCGATCGTTCCGGCAAGGTGCGTTTGCACCTGATCGGCGCTGTGAAGTGGACCGACAAGACGGTACTCAAGGCGATTAATACCCTGCTCGCGGAAAAGATCCCGGAGTGAGCGCATCGCTTTCCGACCGCATCGCCGCGCTGCGCAGCGAGCTGAAGGAACACAATTACCGCTACTACACGCTCGATGATCCGACCATTACGGATGCCGAATACGATCAGAAGCTCAGGGAACTTGAGCAACTGGAGAGCGAGCTTGGCGAGCCGGTGCCGGCCGATTCTCCGACCCGCATTGTCGGCGCGCCTCCCTCGACCGTCTTCACCCCGCGCAAACACGCCGTGCCCCTGCTGTCGCTGGCCAATGCCTTTTCCGAAGATGAGCTCATCGCCTTCGACAAGCGCGTGCGAGACATCCTCGGGGATTCACCCTTTTCCTATATCGCCGAGCCGAAGATCGACGGCCTGGCCATCAATCTGCGTTACGAACACGGCCACCTGGCGGTTGCCGCCACGCGCGGCGACGGAAAGGCCGGCGAGGATGTTACCGACAACGTGCGCACCATCAGCGATATCCCGTGGAAGCTGGAGTCAGAAGGTTTGGGTAAAAATGTTCCCGAAATCCTCGAGGTTCGCGGCGAGGTCTATATGGGCAAGGCCGCGTTTGCGGCCCTGAATGCGGCGCAGCAGGCCGCCGGAGAGAAGGCCTTCGCCAACCCGCGCAATGCTGCTGCCGGTTCGCTCAGGCAGCTGGATGCGAAAATCACCGCCAGGCGTGCACTCAGCTTCTTTGCCTACGGCACGGGCCTTGGCGGGGATGGGCTTTCCGATACCCAGTCCGGCCTGCTTGAAAGCCTTGCGGGCATGGGCTTCGCCACCCAGCAGGTTGAAGTATTGCCGGATGTGGACGCCCTGCTGGCGCATTTCGCGGCCATGCAGAAGCAGCGTCCGGGCATGGACTACGAGATTGATGGTGTGGTGTACAAGGTTAATGAGCGTGCCCTGCAGGAGGAACTCGGCCAGGTGGCGCGCTCGCCGCGCTGGGCCATCGCCCACAAGTTCCCTGCCGAGGAGGTGGAAACCGTGCTCTCCGGCGTGGACTTCCAGGTGGGACGCACCGGGGCGTTGACCCCTGTTGCCCGTCTGGTGCCGGTGCATGTCGCCGGTGTGACGGTGAGCAATGCCACCCTGCACAACATGGACGAGATCGAGCGCAAGGATGTGCGCATTGGCGATACGGTGATCGTGCGTCGTGCGGGCGATGTCATCCCCGAGGTGGCGCGCGTGGTCGAGGCCAAACGGCCGGTGGATGCACGGCCCATCAGCATGCCCGATACATGTCCGGTATGCGGCTCTGCAGTGACGCGCGTGGAGGGTGAAGCCGTGGCGCGCTGCACGGGCGGGCTGTTCTGCTCGGCGCAGCTCAAGGAGGCTATCCGCCATTTTGCCTCGCGCCGCGCAATGGATATTGATGGCCTCGGGGACAAGCTGGTCGAGCAGATGGTGGACGGAGGCCTGATCGCTCATGTGGACGGCCTGTATCGTCTGGACGTCGAGGCGGTGGCGGGGCTGGAGCGCATGGCCGAGAAATCGGCAAGCAACCTGATCAAGGCCATCGAGGCCAGCAAGGACAGCACGCTGGCACGCTTTATCTTCGCACTCGGTATCCGCGAGGTTGGCGAGGCCACGGCGGCTTCCCTGGCTCGCTTCTTTGGCACCCTCGACGAGCTGATAACCGCCAACGAGGAAACGCTGCAACAGGTGCCGGATGTTGGCCCCGTGGTGGCCAGACACGTGCAGGAGTTCTTCGCGCAGTCGCACAACCGCGAGATCATTACGGGGCTGCTGGATGCAGGCATCCACTGGCCGCAGGTGGAGTCGGGCGGGGCAAGACCACTGGCGGGCAACACCTACGTGCTGACCGGTACCCTGACCTCGATGCCACGAAACGAAGCCAGGGACCGGCTCGAAGGCCTCGGTGCCAAGGTGGCGTCCTCGGTGTCGAAAAAAACCACGGCGGTGATTGCCGGTGCCGAAGCAGGCTCCAAGCTCGCCAAGGCCGAGGCCCTCGGCGTCACCATCCTGTCCGAGGGCGACCTCCAGGCCCTGCTTAATTCCTAGGGCATGCCTGCCAGCCCTGAAAAGGGGCTACGGGTCCCTGGCGCGGCATCTTCCCCGATGCGCCCCCCACGCGCACAAATTGCACCACCCAACCTGCCAACGTCCGGAAAGTCATCCTAAAGGATGAGGCCCGATCATCCTTTAGGATAATTTCATCATCTTTCCCCGCAGATATTATTTAACCCGTATATGGCCTGATCTTCCCCGATGAGCGGGGTGAGCAAGCGATCAGGCCAATGGACACCTGGACCAAGTTGCATCACAACATCTACTTATGAAGGAAGGGGAAAAATGCTAAATAAGCTAATGACTTTCGCTATCATGGCCATACTGCTCGGCGCCGCCGCGCCTGCCATGGCGGCGACACAGACACTGACCATTCTCGGCGGTAACGGGGGACAGGGCGACCTGGATCCGTACACCGAGTATTCACTTGATAACGGTACCACATGGCATCAGGCCTACCTGACCGGGGGCGACGGTATCAGCAACCCGACGGGTTGCGGGCATCCGTGGGGTTTCGTATCCGGTACGAACTGCTGGATCAACCAGGACCCGCTCAACACGGTGGGTATCAATACCACGACCCTGTATCGCGTGCGCTTCAACGTGCCGGCCGATGCGGTCAATCCGACGGCCAGCATCGAGATGAAGGCCGATAACCACGCCGATGTGTCCCTTAATGGGCAATCGCTTGGTTCTTTCGAAGGCGCTCCGCTTGCAGGTAATCCTGCGCCTACCGCGGTGTTTGCCAGCGCCGTTCATCCGGGTCTGAACGAGATCAGGGTCAACCTGATCGACTGGGGCGGCATTGTCGGATTCAACTACAAAATCGTGCTGTCGATGGATTCGGCGCAGCCGCTGACCACGGTGCCTGCCAACACGGGGCCAACCATTTATTGGACCAGCTGGAATAACTCAACTGGAAATACCGGACCGACGACCGTGAACGGCACGATCAACACGTCCACGACGTCGGTCGGCGTGACCTACAGCAATCCGCAGGGAACCGCTTTTACACAATTGAATAATGTCGGTACTGACTATTATGCAAATAATGTATTTGGTAGTACCAGAAATCCTGCGACTTCACCGTATACCAGTGCGGGGGTGGGAAATATTCCTACCTGGACCGATATCATCGCCTTGCGATATGCAGGAAACCAGACGCTTACATTCTCCCAGCCGGTTGCGAACCTCGTATTCTCCTACGTGAGCCTGAATGGTAATGGCTACGCATTCGACCAGGATTTCGAGATTCTCAGCTTCGGAGACTCTTCTGATGGCAACGATTGCGGGTACTGGGGTTGCGGAACGTCGTACAAGCAGGTCGTTGACCTTGGCAATGGCCAGTTCGAATACCGCTTGCTGGGCACGGGCGAACCCCACGGCACGATCCGCTTCCTCGGTAAGTTCGATACCGTATCGTGGAGAAGCCTGAGTAATGAATACTGGAATGGATTCACGGTCGGTATTGCGGGTGCAGCTTCGGAAGTGGTGACGGACGCGGACGGTGACGGCGTGCTCGATGTAAACGATAATTGCCCGGCTACGCCTAACCCTGATCAGGCCGATGCGGACAATGACGGTTTGGGTGATGTATGTGACCCGACACCGAATGGTAACAACCAGCCGCCGGTGGCCGATGCGGGGGCAGCCCGGACAGCTCAATGCACGGGCGGATCCTCTGCCAGCGTGCCGCTGAACGGTTCGGGATCGACCGATCCGGACAACGATCCGCTGACCTATGCCTGGACCTGGGCCGGCGGTTCGGCCACGGGCGTCAGCCCGACGGCCAGCTTCCCCTTGGGCATGACGAACGTGACCCTGACCGTGGACGACGGCAATGGCCACACGGCTACTGCGACGACCAGCGTAACGGTGCAGGACACCACTGCGCCGACGGTGAGCGCCGGCGCGGACGTGACGCTTGAGGCCACCAGCGCTGCCGGTGCCTCGTTCGATGTGTCTGCACAGGCCTCTGCCAGCGATAGCTGCTGCGATGTAAGTATCACGGCTCCGGCGGCTGCAACCTACGGCCTGGGAACCCATACCCTGACGGTGTCTGCCACCGATTGCTCGAACAACACGGCCAGCGATTCGATGTTGCTGACGGTGCAGGATACGACTGCTCCGGTGCTGAGTGTTCCGGCTGACGTGACGGCTGAAGCCGATGCGGTGCTGAGCACGGTCGATATCGGTACGGCGACCGTCACCGACATCTTCGGCGCGACGGTAACCAGCGATGCGCCGGCCACCTTCCCGCTGGGCACAACCACGGTGACGTATACCGCCACCGACGGTAACGGCCTGACCACGACCGGTACGCAGACGGTAACGGTTGTTGATACGACCGCTCCGGTGCTGACGGTTCCGGCCGACGTGACCGCCGAGGCGAATGCTGTGATGAGCACGGTTTCGATCGGTTCCGCCACGGCGACCGATATCTTCGCGGTGACGGTGACCTCCGATGCCCCGGCTACCTATCCGCTGGGAACGACGGTGGTGACCTGGACGGCGACGGATGCCAACGGCAACAGCACGACCGGAACTCAGAACGTGACGGTGCAGGACACCACGGCACCTGTGCTGAGTATCCCGGCTGACGTGACTGCCGAGGCCAATGCGGTGAACAGCACTGTCTCGATCGGTTCCGCCACGGCCACCGATATCTTCGCGGTGGCGGTGACCTCCGATGCCCCGGCTACCTATCCGCTGGGAACGACGGTGGTGACCTGGACTGCGACGGATGCCAACGGCAACAGCACGACCGGAACTCAGAACGTGACGGTGGTGGATACCACGGCTCCGCTGCTGACGGCTCCGGCCGATGTTTCGGTCGAAGCCACGGGCCCGCTGACCAGCGTGTCCATCGGTAGTGCGACGGCCACCGACATCTTCGCGGTGACCATCACCTCCGACGCTCCGGCGAGCTACCCGCTGGGAACGACGGTGGTGACGTGGACGGCCACGGATGTCAACGGCAACAGCACCGCCGGCACACAGAACGTGACGGTGGTGGATACCACGGCGCCGACGGTGACGGCCGAACTGGTGCCGGTGGATGTGAAGAAGCATGAAGGCACGTTCCAGGTGGTGTTCTCTGCCAGCGACCTGGTGGACCCGAACCCTGCGCTTACTGCCACGCTGAACGGCGTGACGGTGACCAACGGTCAGATCGTCGAGCTGGAAGCCGGTAAGAAGGTGAAGATCAAGACCGAGCACGGCACGGTGGAGATCAAGGCGCCGAGCTTCACGCTGAATGTGTCGGCGGTGGACTTCTCGGGCAATACGGGTACCGCCTCGGCGGCCTATGCCTTCCCGGTCCATAAGGATGACGACCATGGCATCCATCGCGGCAACGACAAGGACGACCACCACTCGGACAAGGGACATCACAAGTCCGAGGGTAAGGACAAGGTGGAACACAAGCACAAGCATAAGGACAAGCACAAGAAGTCCGACCATAAAAGGGACAGGAAGCACGACTAGCTTCTTCTGACCTTCCAGAAGGCGGCCGGCGACTCGCAAGAGCGCCGGCCGTTTTGTTTGCGTCAGGCGGGCTTGGCTCCATCCGGGAAAGCAGGGCGGGGGTGAATCCTTCTTACAACACGGGTCAGCCCTTATGTCTCTTTTTCAGCAGGTAAATGATG
>Ga0102953_1000578_pt1 | contig 25022 bp, 17 predicted proteins | sample SalPon2A_C_D2_MG_FD_78509 | JGI IMG/M metagenome (GOLD analysis project Ga0102953, IMG submission 78509) | Soil microbial communities from South San Francisco under conditions of wetland restoration - Salt Pond MetaG R2A_C_D2_MG | ecosystem: Environmental > Terrestrial > Soil > Wetlands | place... | reverse complement strand
CTGGTCTGGATGACGCCCACAGTGAAAATCATCTCGTTGCCTTTGCCAACCAGACGTTCGCGCTCCTGGGCACGGCGCTCGGGACTGAGCGAGGTAGTTGGGAGGTCAACTCCGAAAGGAATCAATCGGACCTTTTCGCGCGGTACGTTCGTGTGCTTCAGCAGTTGGTCCGTGGTGGACTGCGAGGGCGTAATGATGCGGACGGCTCTCTCCACTGCCTCCCTCAGCAGGGCGGAAAATTTCTGCTGGAACTCCGGAGTCGAATAGTCCTTACCGGTCACCGGGAACAGGTCGATCACCGTGACGATCTCTTTTCTGAATCGAAACGCCGGCGGGCGCTGAACCAGGCTGTGGAACACATCCGCCTGCCAGGGCAACCAGAACGTCCAGGGGTTCTGGTAGTAGCCCACGGAGAAGCTTGGGCCACGAGAGCCCGGTGTAGAATTAGGGTGAAGGAATTCCCGGCGGGATTTGAATCTCGATAGCCGATAACAAAGCAGATAGTGGTGCTCGCACTCAATTTCGGCAAGACATTCAATCAGCCTCCGGCAATAGATTGCGACGCCGGAAGGCTGCGGGCCCACAGCATAAGTAGCATCAAGAGCGATTGTAGCCATCAGATGGATTTTGGATATTGGAGCCGGAATTGTCGAATGTTTTTTCCGCGGCAAGCAAAGCGAAGAAGCTCAAGCGGGCCGGGAACCCGAGAAATCTTCCAGATCGTACTCTTTGATCTTGCGATAGACGGTGGTCTTGCCGATCCCGAGCAGCTTGGCGGCGCGCAGGCGGTCGCCGCCGGTTATTTCCAGGGCCTGACGGATGGCGTCGCGCTCGATCTCGCGCAAAGTGGAAAAACGCCGCTTACCGCTTTCATTCTGCATTGAGTAAACGAGGTTCGATGGAAGATCGCTCACCTGGATTTCGGGGCCCGATCCTAGTGCCAGCACGCGTTGAACGCAGTTTTCCAGTTCACGGATGTTGCCGGGCCAGTCATAACTCATCAGCCTGCTCATCGCGTCGTAGGAAAAGTCTTTGATGCCGCCGGAAGTTCCAGCGTAACGGTCAATGAAGTGATGCACCAGCAGCGGAATATCATTTTTGCGTTCGCGCAACGGAGGCAGCTTGATGGAAACAACATTGAGCCGGAAAAACAGGTCTTTACGAAAAGTTCCCCGTGTGATAGCACCTTCCAGATGCTGATTGGTCCCGGCAATGATGCGGGCCTCGAGCGGCAACCGCTGGTTGCTGCCCACCGGGCGCACTTCCCGTTCCTGAATGGCCCGCAGCAGTTTCGACTGGAGCTCCACTGGCAGCTCCGCAATTTCGTCCAGAAAGACCGTCCCTTTTCCTCCGGCTACCAGCAGGCCTCGGCGATTCTGGCTGGCGCCCGTAAAGGCTCCACGGACGTGGCCGAAAAGTTCGCTCTCGATCAGGTTCGAGGACAAGGCGCCGCAATCCACCGGAACGAATGGAAGGTCGCGCCAGGTTCCGAATGTGTGGATGGCGCGTGCGACAAGTTCCTTCCCCGTCCCGCTCTCTCCCAGCACCAGTACAGGATGGCGTTTGGTGGCGACCTTCAGGATCGTCTCATAGACTTTTTGCATTCTGGCGGACGAGCCGATCAGCATTCCCAGACCCTGCCGAGCCTCAAGCTGTTCGCGAAGGAGGCGGTTTTCAGCGGAAATCCGCTTTTTCTGGATCAACCGGTCAAGCAGGCGTTTGAGGTCATCTATTTCGAAAGGTGCGACCAGATAATCATGCGCGCCTTGCCTGACGGCGTGCTGCGCAAGCCCGGCGGTGCCATTGTCTGCAAGGAGGATAACATCTGAATCGAGCGAAGTTCCCCGCGCGGCCTTGAGCAGGTCAAATGCATTAAGGTTCACCATCCGCACGTCAGCCAGAATGATGTCAAATCCGTCCTTTCCGAGGGCGTCAAAGGCCCCATCCGCCGTTTCAGCGGCTCTTACCCCAAGGCCCATCTGTTTTGCGACAACAAAACACATGTCCCGAAGAGACTGTTCTTGTGAAGTGATCAGGAGGTGGACATCCATGGTTGACGAACCCTGGCCGGAGACTCATTCGACCTGAAAGCGTGCCCAGTATAAGAAGGATGTTTGAGCAAAGTCAAAACAAATCCCGGTTTGGAACATGTTGTCGCACGTCCATTCACTAAACGGGAATAACTTCGGGAGCGTCTTCGAGGTCAACTGTGACCTATTGTTTGCGGGGTGCGGAACAGTGTCTCGGGCCGGTTCCCGCCGCTGCTGGCGCCAATTTCGAAGGCTATATTTTGTAATCTATACTATATTGATTGGAAGGAGAGCAGGGTGCCAAGAGAAGAAAAGATTCTAGTGGTTGACGACGATGCCAGCGAAAGGGAAGGCCTCGCCGAATTATTGAGGATGTGGGGATACGACGCGGATGTCGCCGCTGACGGCCAAAAAGCACTTGACCAGGCCGACGTTTTCAATCCCAGCGTTATTATTTCAGATCTGCGCATGCCTGGAATGAGCGGTATGGACGTCCTGCGGAAGATGCGTGAATTGCGTCCCGATGTGACATTCATTATGCTGACCGCCCAGGGCACCATTGAGGAGGCCGTGGAGGCCACAAAGTTGGGGGCCTTTAACTTCCTGGAAAAGCCTGTCGACCCGAAGCGCCTGCAAGTTGAGCTCCGCAATTGCCTGCAACGCCGCGAAAGTGAACTGCAACTTGAAATTGCCCATCGTCGCCTGCGTGAGGCCGGCATCCTGGGACAACTGGTCGGGCACTCCAAAAAGATGCAGGAGGTGATGTCCATCATCGCCACCGTGGCTCCCTCGCGGGCAAGCGTTCTGATTACGGGTGAAAGCGGAACCGGCAAAGAGCTGGCCGCGCGGACCATCCATGAGCTCAGCCCCAGAAAGGGCAAGCCGTTTGTGGCGGTTAATTGTGCAGCGATCCCGGAAACACTCATGGAAAGTGAAATCTTCGGCCACGAGAAGGGCGCCTTTACAGGAGCTGTGGAGCGAAGGATGGGCTGTTTTGAACTCGCTGACGGTGGCACCCTTCTGCTGGACGAAATTGGCGAGATGCCCGCACAGACACAGGCCAAGCTGTTACGGGTGCTTGAAGATTCCAAGCTCCGCCGCCTGGGCAGCAAGAACGAGATATCCGTTGATGTCCGGGTGCTTGCCGCAACCAATAAGGTTCCCGCTGAAGCCGTTTCCAAGGGAGAGCTTCGAAACGACCTTTACTTTCGCCTTAACGTTGTGCAGGTTACGATGCCTCCGCTACGCGAACACCTTGCCGACCTGGAACCTTTGACCGAGTCGCTGATGGGAGACCTGAATCGCAAACACCATACCACGGTTAAGGTCGTGGATGGCAGCGTTCTGGAAGCTTTCCGCCGTCATTCGTGGCCTGGCAACATCCGTGAACTTCGCAATACACTGGAACGGATGATGGTCTTGAGCACAAGCGAGGTGCTGCGAGGCAGCGACCTTCCGGGTGACTTTGGAAAGGCTGCCACGGCTGCGATGGGCGATGAACTTCATCTTCGGCCGGGAATGACCGTCGCAGAAGCGGAACGCCGGCTGATTTTTGAGACATTGGCTTTTACCAGCAATAATAAGACACGCGCTGCCGAGATGCTGGGTATCAGCCTGAAGACTCTCCACAATAAGCTGAAGGAATATGAGGCTGAGCCTCAAAGCTAAGCTGACGGCACTGATCGGCCTGCTGGTGTTGGTGGTGGTGCTGGCCATCTCCGCCCTTTACCTCTTTATCCTTACGCACGAGGCCCTCGCTGACGTGGGGCGCAGGGGATCCTTTGTCGCCCGTGAAATTTATCATCAGGCCCAGACCGTCCTGGCCCAGAGTCACCTGCCGGCTGGCGTCGAGCCTACGGACACTCAGGCAGTTCTCCAGTTTATCCAGTCGCGCCTGGCGCAAGATCCCAATCTGAACTCGACTATTGAGTCTGCTGTGGGTTACTCGCCAACGACATACTACGCCACCATCACCGGTACGAATAATGTTGTTCTGGTTCACAATGATCCCACGCAGATCGGGACCAAGTTCAATCCGGCTCCGCCATTTCATCAGCTTCTGAACTCGGGCATTCTCGAACAGCTCAGTGTGATTTATGGGCCGCAAACCGTTTATGAAGTGGATTTGCCGATCAAGATGGGCGATCGTCCTCTCGGGAACGTCCGGGTAGGTGTTTCAACCGTTTTCGTGGCGCACCAGTTGACTCCTGAATTGCGCCGGGCATTGTGGCTGGCCCTTCTGGCGCTGGTGCTGGCGACGCTTTCCGCAAGCCTGCTTTCCTACGGCATACTGCGTCCTCTCAAAACCATCTCCCGTACTGTTGAAAGGATGGCGCGCGGAGAGAGCCACGAACCGCTGAAGGTGAATCGCAAAGATGAATGGGGCATCCTATCTTCCAAATTGAATCTGCTGGGTGAGCAGATTCGGGGCGAGAAGACAGCGTTTACCAGGCTCAAAGAGAACCTCGACCAGCTTTTCTCCAACCTGGCGGACGGCCTGCTGCTTTTTGACGGACAGAACCAGCTGGTGCTGGCTACTCCTGCTGTGGAACGGTTCCTGGGGGCTGATCCTGCCTCGCTGCTGGACCGCACGGCGAGGGAAATTTTCTGGAGCGACCATCCGATGGATCGTGTGCTCCGGGAGGCGTTCGAGGATCGACAACCGGTTGTGTGGGAATCAGGAGAAGGGGACGGTGACGACGAGGATGCGTATCCCCGCATCTCTGCCAGTGTACAGTTTGCGCAGAAGGAAGGCGAACCGGTGGGCGCGCTGGTAACGGTGCGGGACGCCGGAACACGGGCCCAACTGGAAGACCAGATTGCCGTAGCAACAAGGTTGGCGGCCCTTGGGCGGATTACATCCGGAGTGGCGCATGAGGTCAAGAATCCTCTCAACGCGATGGTTCTGCAACTCGAAATCCTGAAGGCCAAGCTTGCCGAGCATGGTACGGTGGTGAAGCCCCAGATTGAAACGCTTTCCTCGGAGATCCGCCGGCTTGACCGGGTGGTGAAGACGTTCCTCGACTTTACGCGTCCCGTGGAATTGCGCCTGAGTGAAACGGACCTGGAGCAGATGCTGCAGGAAGTCTTCACTCTCGCTGAACCACAGGCCAACCAAAACCAGGTGCGTCTGACGATTGAAAAGAACGGCCCCGTCCCCAAACTGAAGGTTGACCGCGATCTCTTCAAACAAGCCCTGCTCAACCTGGTGCTGAACGGATGTCAGGCCATGCCTTCCGGGGGTGAATTGAAAGTCAGACCCCGAAAATCGGAACGCCGTGTGGAGCTTGAAATTGCAGATCAGGGCGTTGGCATCCCACTCGACGTGCAGCCCAGGATCTTTTCCCTGTTCTTTACAACTAAACCCGGAGGTTCGGGCGTCGGTTTGGCCATGGCCTACCGGATTATTCAGCTTCACAACGGTTCCATTGAATTCTCAAGCGAGCCGGACCATGGAACAACTTTCCGAATCGCCTTGCCCGCTTAGCCGTGAACTTGGTCCTCTTCAGGGCGTCCAATCAGGATGGATTTTGTAAGAGGTTGAGGCTACCTCTTGAAGACCATCAGGAGTAGAATAAGGTCAGAATCACTGGAGGCCAGCGAGAGAAGATACCCTTTCGTTGCCATGGCAACATACGGAAAGCGGCATCCTGCGCTTACCTAACCTGGGTTCGAGAGGAGGAGCCATGCCCCTGAAGAAGCTCCAGAAGTTTTTCACCGGGCCCGCGCCGCACCTGTCGCGGGAAGATGCCATGAAGGTGTTCACTCGTGATCAATTCCAATGCCAGTATTGTGGACTAGACGGGCTGCATCAGTTTACAAACTGGATGGTTCTAACTGTTGACCATGTTCAACCGCATGCCCGTGGCGGAGCTCGAAGAATGGATAACCTTGTGACCTGCTGCCAACCGTGCAATGTGATCAAGGGAAAGCGCCCCTTTAAGACATTCGAGGATGCCAAGTCCTTCGTGCTGAAGAAGCGAGAGGAATGGAAGCATCAATTCGAGGAGCAGGCAAAGGCGGCTGAGAAAAAGGTTGCGAGCCATCATACCGCCTGAGGTCGCGGTTGCCTGCGTTTGATTGAGTTCCATCGCGAGTTACCGAGAGCTGGTAGCTCGGAATGGAAGGTATATCCGATTTCCAGCATTGCATTTGCCCGATCTTTTCGCGATGCCGAAGGGCGGGGCTACCCCTGTCCACGGTTTTTGCTAAAGTGATAGAATTAATATACCTTGAGCTGGAAAGCAGCAGTATTCAGTATTGCCATTATTTTTGGCGGTTGCCCTAAGAGGCAGACGGGACCGCAGGTGGTGTACGTTCCGACTCCACCACCTGCTGCGGCGCCTTCGCAGTCTGACCAGAGTATAGTTGTGCAGGCTCCGTCCCCGCCTGCACCCGTCGAAGCCAAGCAATCGGCTCCCCCGCTGCCTGCACCGGAGCCGGTGCCCAGCGCTCCTGCACGCCACCGGAGGGAGGAGGTGAGACCCCAACCGGAGAAACCCTCTGCTGAGGTTCCCGCTCTGCAATCGGCCATCAGCACAGGACAGGCGTCGGCATTGCAGGGCCAGGTGGTCAGGTTGCAGGATGCAATTGAAAAGCGGATCCTTCTCCTTAGCCGCGAATGGTTATCTCCGTCCCAGCGGGGCACGCTGGAAGGAGCGCGGGGATTTCTCCAACAATCGCAGAAGGCGCTTCAGGAGTCAGATTTCCAGCGGGCTTATAATCTTGCCCACAAGGCTGACCTTCTGGTTGTTTCGCTGGAACAGTCTCACTAAACGTGATTACCCGCAAAAGCCTCTTGTGCTGAAAAGTCAATGAAGTAGTAATCGGACCTGAAGCTTCCGACTTTCATACGCTCACGAAATTTTGAAAAATTGCCCATCAACCGCAAAAGGATGGAGGAGATGGCTCTCGTCCAGCTGCCCGGAGAAGTTACTCCATGCAGAAGGCGGGCTTTACATCCACTGATGACGGTTTGAATAGAAGGTGATCTGTCGATGGGGAAACTTTTCCTTGGAAGCGCGGTACCGCCTGAGAATCTTCTCGTAACGCTGATTTGAGGTCCTCAGCTTCCGGTGAGGCAGATCAATCAGCGCCCGCTCCACGCTCCACACGTTGTTCAGCGAAAAACGCCAATCTGTCCTGACCAGCGTCCGAAGGTCCGCCAGCGCGTAACCGATAATCCGCGCGTCCTCGGTGACAAATGGGTCCACATAACTCATCACCAGGTGGCGTAAGGTTCGATAAAGAGGCTTGCGACCTTGGAGGCTGAAATCGCGCGACTGCCCCACCGCTCCCCACCGGCCGCGTTGGCGGAAAGCAAAGACCACATGGTCCAACTTGTCTTTGGATTCGAGATCCAGCAAAAGCGGCGGGTACCCATATTGTTCCAGGATGGTGGCCGCTACGAAAGCCGCCTCCAGGCAATGGGCGGTTCTGCGCCTGAGTGTGCCGCGGAAGCTTTTCAACGTTTCGCCGTTTCTTTCCCGATTGTAAGTAAATGTCCGGATAAAATTCTGCACCTGGCGGGGTGTCCGGTAGCTTTGGATGATTTCCCACTCCCTGGGGCTGAAGCACTCAGCCGACGGGAGTTCGTATGGCGACTTCGGTTTAAATTTGCGGGGGCGCAAGCGCTTTATTCTCCCGTTCCCCAGCGATCATACCAGAGTTGGAAGCAGAGAAGCGTCCAAAGGGCCTTGCGATGGTCGGCCTTTCCCGCGCAGTGCTCATCGATCAACTGCTGGACGTACACGGTGTTAAAAAGTCCCTGGCGCTTCACCTTTCCTTTTTCCAGGGTCTCATCCACAAGCGGCCGGAGTTCATTGCGCAGCCAGCTTGCGACCGGCACAGTGAATCCGCGCTTTTGCCGGTACACGATCTTATGAGGCAGCCACCTTTCGACAGCCTTTTTCAGAATGTACTTGGTTTTGAATCCGCGAACTTTCAGGTTCGTTGGCAGGCCCGCTGCAAACTCGATCAAACGGTGGTCCAGAAATGGAGTCCTCATTTCCAGCGAACAAGCCATGCTGGCACGATCAACTTTGACCAGCAGGTTGTCTTCAAGATACATTCGGAAATCCAGATAAAGCATTTCTGCCAGGACATCATCAAAGCGGGCGTCGTCCAGGACCCGCGACAGGGGATTGAAGATCGTGCCGATTGGCGGATGTGATCCGGCCCATTGCGGCGTGTACAGCTGTTCGAGTTCCTCTGCTGAAAACATGCCAAACCATGAATGATGGCGCACAGCAGGATCCTTTTCGGCATGGGTCAGGAAGCGCCGGAGAAACAGCCCTTTGGGCACGGCATCTGAAGTGACTGGCAAGAGCTCGCGTATGCGATCAAAGACCTGTCGCCGCAGAAATTCCGGGAGCTTCAGGTAATATTCCGCCGCGCGTGCTCCCAGATAAGTGGGATAACCTCCAAACAGTTCATCGCTGCCCTCTCCGCTGAGGGCAACCTTGATGTGCTGCTGCGCAAAGCAGGACAAGAGATACGTGGGGATAATGGCCGGATCGGCCATGGGTTCGTCGAGATGATCGATCAGGGTCAGCAATGCGCCGCGCATGGTTTGGTCGTTGGCTGTCAAAACGTGATGCCGGGTATTGAAATGTTTGGCCACGTAGGCCGCGTATTCACCTTCATCAAAGCCGCGCTCGGGAAATGAAACTGAAAAGCTGTTAACGTTTCCGGGCGAAAGCTCGCTCATTGTGGCAACTATGGTGGAAGAATCGATGCCGCCGCTCAGGAAAACTCCGATGGGCACGTCGCTCACCAGGCGTGACACGGCCGCTTCTCTCAGCTTTTCCTGTAGTTCTTCACATGCTTGCTGTTCCTGCTTCCAGCTCATCCTTGCCTGTTCCGGCGCGCGCAGATAATCCTGCAATCGCCAATAGCACTGAATGTGCATTTGTTGATTTTCAACCACCATCAGATGCGCGGCTGGAAGTTTCCTGATGTCGGCATAGACGGACCTTGGTGTGGGAAAGTAGCCGTAAAAGAAATACTGCGAGAGCGCCTCGGGATCAAGCTGGCGGCTGGCACCGGGGTACTGAAGAATCGTTTTAATTTCTGACCCGAACAGCAACGTGCCGTCCTGCAACCAGTAATAGAGCGGTTTTTCTCCCGCCCGGTCACGGGCTAGCACAAGCCGGTTTGCGCGCTCATCCCAGAGCGCGATGGCGAACATACCGTTCAGGTCCTGAACAAAATCAACGCCCTTTTCCTCGTAAAGGTGAGCGATGGTCTCGCCATCTGACTGAGTCTTGAAGCGGTGCCCTCGTTCCAGGAGTCCTTTGCGAAGCTCGCGGTAGTTATAAATCTCTCCGTTAAAAACCAGGGAGACCTCACCGGTCTCGTTTGACAGTGGCTGATCGCCAGTTTCGAGGTCGATAATGCTCAGCCGCCGGATGGCAAGTGCCAGGTGGGGCCGCACGAACTTGCCCTCGCTGTCCGGCCCTCGATGCCTGATCTGAGCGGACATCCGGTCAATGAGGCCAGGGGAATTGAGCGGTTCCAGGTTCAGGTTGTGAATGCCGCAAATGCCACACATAGAACTCTATATTCGCAAGCCCCGCATTAAAGAGTAGAGAACGCGGCCGCCTTCAGTTTCCCTTCTCCGGCGGACTGGTTGGACCCGGGTTGGCAGGTATTTCCCAGACAGAATAATGCCATCCTGTCCACATCGGTTCCATGGTGCGAACAGAGTTGGCCAATCCCTTAACTTCATTATTTCTGACCATCACAAGCATGGGCGTCGAGCGCCGTTTCGCCAGCCACTCTTTCTCCTCCATCACCAGGGGCATCCCGTCTGTTGCCGCCGGAGCAAGCCTCTGGGGCAATTGCCCGGCCCTGGCCTCCTGCTGGATTCTGGGCCACTGAGTGACAATGTAATTGCTGGTCAGTTCGTCCGCGGTTGAAGAAATTAAGCCCACCGGTCGGCGCAGGTAAAATGGCAGACCCGTCCGAAAATAATAATAACCATAGATGGGAAGATTCTTCTCCGGGCTGTCGAGAATGGTTTGCGCAAGCGCGCGGCTCGATTTGGCGGAAGCAAAAAGCTCCAAAGGATGAAACCACCGAACCAGCATCAGCGGAAAACAACAGGCGGCGACTGCGAACATAATGACCGCGGGTTTCCTTTTCTTCGCTCGCGAGCAGAGATTTCGCCCTATGATTCCCAATGCAGCCAGAATAATTCCTGTATAGAGCATCGTGGGGCCCAGCAAGGCAAGGACCTCATGCGGCATCTTCTTCTGGAGCCGGCCGTGCGGGAAAAGGAAGTGCTGAAAGTGAGGGACTGCTGCGATGATGACCCCCAGAACGATCAGTGTGGCAAAGCCCCCCGTCAGCCAGTCAGGATTCCGGCCTTCTTGCACGGGTTTTTGCCCCGTCCAAACTTTTGCCATGAGGATGCTGAGCGGAACCATGGCAGGTAGAAAATAGCCCGGAAGTTTGGATTGCGAAATTGAAAAGAACACAAAAATAACGCCCACCCAACTGAGAAGGAACAACGTCGGCGCCTGTGAATCCTGTCGAAGTTCCTTCCACCTGTTGATGCGGTGAAGTCCGGCGTAAAGCAGAAAAAAGCCCCACGGCAGGAAGCCAGCTAGATAGATAATCAGGTAATAGTAGATGGGACCGGCGCGATGAGAATGGCCCGTAGCAAACCTCTCGAGGCTTTCCTGCCAGAAGGCGTACCCGGGGAAATCAGGATGCCGCACGGATACGGCAATAAACCACGGCAGCGTCACCGCAAAGAAAGTGGCCAGTCCCAGGATCCAGTTCAAATCCTTCAGACGTGAAAGCTTCCTGCGTAGTGCCTGGTAGGCGCAGATTGAAAGCAACGGCAACAGAAATCCCACCGGACCCTTCGTCAAGGTAGCGACGCCCATTGCTGCGAAAAACAGAACGTCGAGGAGCTTTCGGTGTTCGTCACCGGTTTCCCGAAGCCAATAACAGACCATGGCTCCGGTGACAAAAAGGGTTAGTGTCATGTCAAAGATGACTTCCCGCGCAAACACCACCACCAGCGGTGAGGTTGCCAACACGATTCCGGCATAAAGTCCCGTGGAATTTTCAAACATCCGGCGCGCAAGAAACCAGGCAAGAAAAACAGTCAGGAGCGCTGCCAGTGCTGAAGGGAAGCGCGCGCTCGCCTCTGATAATCCCCCAATCTTGAATGACGTGGCGACGGCCCAGAAAAAGACCGGCGGCTTATCCAGATAGGAAAAGTTGTCAAAGTGCGGAGTGATCCAATCGCCTTTGGCCAGCATCTCACGCGCCACTTCCGCGTTTCTGCCCTCATCGGGTTCTATCAAGGCCAGGCGCCCAATAGCCACAAAAAACATGCAGGCAGCCACCAGCAGCAAAAGGAAGAAATGGATGGCCCGAAAGCCGCGAAGCCCCTCGTCCGCAGAAATCGGTGTGCCTACATTTATAGAGCTTTCGCTGCTCAACGATTCCACAACCCTCCGTCATTTCCAGGCCGGCCCCACAAAGCCATTGCAATGCTACATTTTCGCCGCTTCATTGATGCGGACCTTCTGCTGCCCTGCGGATTCCCGCTCGATGAGCTGCAGATTGGATTCGAATCCGAGATAGTTCTTCTTCATCCAGCGCACGGCCAGGACGTCTTCAAACCCCTTGACCAGTCGGCCCCAGGTTCCGTACTTCGTCTCTCCCGCAAGCCGCGGATGATGAGACACCGGCACCTGTGTCACGCGATAACCGCGCATTTTGATCAGCGTCGGGAGGAACCGGTGCATTCCCTTGTAAAGGTCCAGCCCATCCAGGCACTTGCGCTTGTAGGCCTTCAGTGTGCAGCCTGTGTCGATAATGTTGTCGCCAGTCAGCCAGTTTCTGAAGCCGTTTCCGATGCGCGATGAGGTGCGTTTCCAAAGCGTGTCTTTCCGCCGCGTGCGGACGCCGCACACTACGTCCCAGTCGGTCAGCATCGCGGCCAGACGGGGAATTTCTGCGGGATCGTTTTGCAGGTCGGCGTCAATGGTCACAACCACTTCACCACGCGCCAGTTGGAACCCTGCCGCCATGGCGGCGGTCTGGCCCATGTTCCTGCGGAAGTGAGCAATGCGGACCCGCCCATCTCCGGCCTGGGCTTCCTTCAACAAGTTTAAGGTCCGGTCGCTGCTGCCATCATCGACAAAAAGGATTTCGACCATCCCCTCCCAGCCGGACATGGCCTCCCTGATGCGCGCCACGAGAGGCCCGATGTTGTCCTCCTCGTTGTAAACCGGGATGACGATTGAGAGACTTTGCATCGAACTCCTGGTTGACCTCTCGAAGCAGCCAGAGCTGTGTTTAAACGCCCAAAAAACTGATTTGCGGCGACTTCCGCGTCACTGCTTAAAGAGGAATTCTAGCATGCCCGCGTGGACCGTCCTAAGAATTTACCTCTGCTCAAGCCCGCAATATCGTTGGACATTGATTGTTTCGTGAGGTTAAACTTTCGGTGGGTGGGGGAAATCCAGACAGCTGTGACCCAGTTTGGGTTCAAGCTGCGTAAGCCGTAGATCTTCTGGCGGCGGAGAGGTGTATATGATCCATCCAAAGACACGCATGGCAGCCTTGGTGATGACCATTGCCCTTGCCTTCAGCGGCTGCAGCCTTTTCAAGAGTTCCAGCGCTCCCAACGATGAGGCCATTGTTACCTCAATCCAGTCCAAGCTTTATCAGGACCCTGCTCTGAAAAACCGTGACATCCGTGTGGTTTCTCAGCAGGGGGTTGTTGTCCTTTCAGGCAACGTGGACAGCGATCAGGAAAAGTCTCAAGTTGAGCAATTAGCTCATAGCACGGACGGCGTCAAGCAGGTGATCGATGAGTTGGCGGTGAATGGATCTGGGGAGGCTGCCTCGCAAGCTCCTTCGCAACCTGAGTCCAGAGGGGCCCGGAGACGGTCAAGCCGGGTTGCGGAGAATGCACCTCCGGCTGAGCCCGCTGGTTCCTCTCCTGCCCCAGTTGAGCACGCTCCACCAAGTTACGGGCAGCGAGCTTCGGACGCTCCTCCACCGCCGCCTGCAAACGTAACCCTTCCCGCGGGAACTGTGATTACGGTGCGCTTGGTCGATAGTGTTGACTCGAGGGTCAACAAGACCGGCGATGAAATCGCGGCCACCGTAGATTCGCCAATCTCTGGCAATGGCCAGATCGTTATTCCGCGATATGCGAAGGCGCGCCTGCGGATTGTCAGCGAACGCAACGCCGGCCACATTAAAGGGCGGTCGGAAGTCCAACTCAAGCTGGTTAGCGTCACGGTAAACGGGCAGGTTTACAACGTCAAAAGTGGGGTTTACCAGCAGCTGGCAAAAGGCTCCCGCGGCAAGCAGACAGCTGAACGGGCCGGTATCGGTGCAGCAGTGGGAGGCCTTATTGGAGCCATAGCGGGCGGCGGCAAAGGCGCCGCGATCGGCGCGGGCGTTGGTGCAGGCGCAGGAACGGGCGTTCAAATGGCCACGAAAGCTGCGCCCGTAAAGATCCCGTCTGAAACAAAGATTGACTTCACTTTGACCAGTCCGCTGACTGTGACTCCGTAAAGTTTCAAGGCAGGGGGATGCCGCGGTTAAGCTATTATGCTCACCCGTAGTGCTTTTCTTGCGAAAGAGTTAATGCGGGAGTTTCCGGTGCCGGTGTGTGCCACTTCTGGCACCGGACTTCACTTTAAATCAAACTGCTCGATGCTCTTCCACAGGCGCGCTGGGCCTTTGACCCGGTAAAGTGCTATCTTGCGCACGTAGAAGGCCTGCGCTGGCAGCGGGCTGAGGCCTCTTGCGATTTCCTTCCTTCTGTCCGCCAGAAACCTTCCGTATACCAGACTCACATGGGGCAAATAGAGAGCCCTCTGGCGGACAAAGACCTTGCACGCCGCCCGGCGGGCTCTGAAGACCGCTACGTTCGGGCGCACAGTGACAAAAATGCAGCGGAAGAAATCATCCAAGTGGGCGATATCTGCCAGTTCAATCCGGAACGGCCTGAGGTGCCGGACCAACTTCTCCGACTTTTCCAAAGCCTTCACTTCCGGCAGGATAATCCGGCTCAGCAGGGTGATATGAGGCTCAAAACATGGTGTGGAAAGTTGTCGGCTGAGGCGTGAGATTTTGCGCGCAAGATGGTTAAGCATCGGCTGATCGGGCATCAGCCAGAGAGCGTAACCCTTTCCAAGGGGATTTGCGTCAGGGGGCATTCAAGAACCCAGGAAACTTCAGGGTTTGTTTTTTGCACCAGCGTCACTGTTTGCAGCCTTTTTGTCGGCGCGTCCTCCTCTAAAGTGTGGCAGGACATTCCGCATATACCTGGGTGAGCCGCCAGCCTTGTAATTCTTATATCCCAGTTCGTTCTGGCAACCAGCCAGATTCGTTTCCATCGTGGCGAAGATCTGATCGTTGTTACGCAGCAGGAACGAAAGATAGGGCCTGAGAGCCTGGCGCATGGTCAGCATATCGTTCCAAGCCTGGTTAAACTCACCTTCCAGGCTCGGACTATTGTGCCTGGAAAGCAATACGGCAAGTTGTTCAAGCGGTGGCAATACCTCACTGATGCCGGCATAGGTTTCAAAACCCAGGTATTCGCTGTTTACCCTCGTGCCGAACTTCTGACGGCTCTGTTCCAGAGACGCTAGGCTGCGGCGCAGCACGTCCAGATTGCTGTTGAATGTAGCGACCTCTGCGGCAGGCATTTTCAGCTTTTCCGGATGAACCTGGTTCGCCAGGTCCTTGATACGGGCTTCCGCCTGCCACAATTTTTCAAGCAACTGGTGGGTCTGGGCAGGTTCCATGTACCCTGGCTGATTGGCCATCGAGCGCGGCGGCGCCTGCATAGCTTCAGGGATCTTAATCTGTTCCGTTTGAATCTGGTCCGAGGTCGCAGTTCCTGTGGTGGGCTTCTTTGTCTCGGGCAAGGATGACTGGGCCGCCAGCGAGCAGGGCGTCAGGAGCCCTAAAGCAACCCATAGAACAAAAAATCTCATGGCAACTCCCGGTTCTGAACTTTTTGATTCCCAAAAACCAGCATGGCAGGGGTAGGTGGGGTTCGTCCAGATATTTTTGCGCAGGGGCTTGACCCCGCACTAGGACAGCGACATAATCCCCAATCATGAAACCATTTCTGCTTTTTGCTGGAATCGTGGCTGGGATCACTCTCGCCTTTAATTCAGTTTTTTTGAATGGGACGCCGAAAGCGGATGCGGCTGTGAGCCGTCCTCCCATCGTGGGGATTGCCCACGTTGCACTCAGAGTTAAAGATGCAGCGGAGGCCCGCAATTTCTTTGGACATGTTCTGGGTTTTGATGAGTTGCCCGTTGAAGAAACGGCAAACGGCAAGATGCGCTACGCCTATTTCAAGGTGAGCGACAACCAGTACATTGCGGTTTCGCCCACTCTTTCATCCCCGACGGAGGACCGGCTGATCCACATTGCCTATCGCACTCCGGATGCGCGCGGCTTGCGCCGTTACCTGGCCGGCCATGGAGTGGCTGTACCAGGAAAGCTCCGGAAGGACCCCGAAGGCGACCTGAGCTTCAGCTTGAAGGACCCGGCCGGTCACACTGTCGAGTTCATCCAGTACATGCCCGGCTCGGTTGAAAGCCGAAACTTTGGAAAGTTTCTCTCTTCGAAGCGCACCTCTCAGCAGATTATCCATGCGGGTGAGACGGTGGACAACCGTGCAGCCGCAAGCCATTTTTACGGCGGCATCCTGGGTTATCGCCTGATGTGGGAGGGCGGCATGACGGACACCCGCACGGACTGGGTGGACATGGTGGTTCCCAACGGAAGCAATTGGCTGGAGTTTATGCTGAACGTCCATCATCCTTCGCCGCGCACGTTGGGCGTGATGGATCACTTCTCACTGGGCGTCAAGAACATTCACCAAGCCTTTGAAACCGTTGAAGCCCGCGGCTACAAAGCCAATAAGCCCCAGATCGGGCGCGACGGTAAATGGCAGCTCAATCTCTACGACCCGGACCTGACTCGCATCGAGTTCATGGAATTCAAGCCCGTCAGGAAACCCTGCTGCTCACCAATGCGAACCTTCAACTGAGCCGAATGGCGATCAGACCTCCCTTATTACTGTTTTTAGGCTGAAACGATCCAGGACGGCCCCATTACTGCGGCGAAGGCAGTGTTGTCGGCCACTGCCGCACAAAAACCTGTCCGTTCGGCGAAAGCTCCACAACAGGGCCGTACAGGCCCAGGAACGTGCGATTCCACCACCGGCCCGTTTCGTGTTTTGTGGTGAAATCGGTGAACCAGTACTGCCAGACCACGGCTCGAACCTGCAACGGAGGCTTATCGGGAAAAGGATTGGAACGGAAAAGCGAAAGCACACTTGCATCGTTCTTCAGCAGTAGATTCTCCGTCTGTACCACCCAGGGGTTGTGTTCAAAATCGCTGAGTGAGGCGAACCACAGGTTCCATTCGAAGCGCGGCTGGTAAGGAGCGTAAATCCCGGGAGCCTTCCTGGGATTTTGCGGTTTGTAGCGAAAAGGGTAGGCAATCCAGTGTTTGCCGTCGCGTGAGCCCTGGAATTCAATTTCATACCGTTCTTTGGTCATGACGGCAAACAGACCGTATTGATTCGCAATTCGAAATGGCTCAAGAACTTCCACGGGTTGAAGCGGCAGGGGAAGCGCCGGATTGAACATCAGAAGCAGGAGTACCGTTGTGGCGTAAAAGATCCAGGTGAGAAAAAAGCTTGAAACCGCCAGCCCCGCTGGTGATGCATGTGGCGGCGCACCTGCCCGCGAGGTTTTCCATTCCAGAAACCTGAGCCTGGTAACCCTGCCCAGCCGCGAAGATTTCAGCCAGCCAAACCAGCTCGCGAAATAATGGTCATCGAGCAGCAGAAAGCCCATCGAGAGAACAAGGTAATTCAAAAACGCGTAGTTCGCCGTCAGGATGATACCGATCTGGAACGGTGTCAGGATCAGGAAACAGACCAGGCGGTTCCGGCGTGAAAAGATAAACAGCCAGCAGATGGCAAGTTCAGCGATCAGTGTAAACAGGGCAAGGAATATCTGAAAAGCATGGGGCAGTTGCTGAGCATACCACCCGATCCAGGTGGGCAGCGGGCCGTTCTGGTAGTACTGATACATGGCCGTCAGGTGGTGCCACTGGGGATCGTGGCTGGCCAGCTTGGCAACCCCTGACTCAAAATAGATTCGAAACCATTCCCACTGCAGCAGGAACAGGCTTGCGGGCGAGGGCGGACTGGATTCCCCCAGTCCGGGACGGAACCCCGCCGGAGCAAAGAACAGCGAAAGAAAGCCCGCCGCCAGCAGCATGCCGTCGGATTGATAGTCCGCAAAACTGCGCGCGGCTGCGATGAAGGAAAGAAACGCCACCAGGGCAATAGCAATACTTCCACGCGGCCAGAAGTTGAGAAAGAGCGCGACAGACGCCAACAGCCCGGCCCACACTAGAAGATGCAGGGCAAACGTGCCGCTTCCCAGCCAGAGGAGCGTGGGCGCAAACCAATAGCGCAGGATGTTGGCGTGGCCCTCGAGATTTGTGAGATAGTTCTGGGCTGGCAGGATTCCGTTTGGCCCTACCAGGCCTTCTATCTGGAATGCCAGCGAGTAAAAGGCCGAGAAGAAGATCACGCCGAGAGTCCGGAGGAACAGCCAGCGCGGCCACAGATGGCCGGGCCCGCCAGGCTGTTCGGGGCCGAAAATTTTGCGAAATGCCGCTTTGAAGTCCAGATTCATCCGAGCGCCTATTTTAAATGCAATTGGAACCTTCAATGCAGGCTTTCTCCAGCGGGCTGCAACATTGCCGTTCGGGAGGGCTCCCGGCCGAAATCTGCGCATTGCGTTCTCCCCGCGTGTCCGCATAAACTCATTGAGTTGGACAAAGGGAGGCGGTCTTTCGAGTTTCCACACGTGATCTGACCGGCCAGGCACGATGTCTGGCGGAAGGGATGAACCTTGCTTCGAGTGAAAATCTGTGCCGTGCTGCTGCTGACGCTACCTGTTTTGGCGGCTGCCTCCGGTCCTTCAGAGGCTGCAAACAAGCCGGTTCGGGCTATCTCGCTGAACGGCAATTGGAACTTTATCACGGACCCATCCGGCAACCTCAAGGTCCAGGATCTTGCCTCGGCAAAGAGTGTGAGAATTATCCGCGTCCCAGGCTCGTGGCAGTCAGAATTTTCAGACTTGCGTGATTATGCCGGTGTCGGCTGGTACTGGCGCTCTGTGACGATTGAAAAACTACAACCTGCGCAGGTTGCGCTCTTGAAGTTTGGCGCTGTTGATTATCGCGCGGTGGTTTATGTCAACCAGGAGCGCGTGGGTTCGCACGACGGGGGCTACCTTCCTTTTGAGTTCGACATCACTTCCTATCTGCATGCGGGCGAAAATCAGATTGCCGTCCGCGTAGTGGACCCGGGGGCGAGCCCCGACGAGGTGGAAGGAATCAACTATGCTGAAATTCCTCACGGCAAGCAGAACTGGTACGTCCAGACCAGCGGATTGTGGCAAAGTGTTGAAATCAACATCCGCCCGAAAATTCACCTGGGCGTGGTCCACATTTCCGCCGGTGCGGGTGGGAATTTCACTTTCAGCGTCCACCTTGTGAATGTGCCTTCGGATTCATCCGCAGCGCCCACGGTAGGAGCTGAAATTCTGGCCCCCGATGGGAACCTTGCCTGGAAGGGGCCGGAAAACGCGGCCCCCCAAACGGGGGTCTATATGTTTTCGGGTAATCTTTCGAATCCGGAACTCTGGAGCCCGTCCCATCCGGCGCTCTATACGTTGCACGTTCACACCAGTTCCGGCGAGCAGCGTTCTTATCCTTTCGGATTTCGAACGTTTGAAACCCGTGATGGGAAGTTCTATCTGAATGGTAAAGTGATTTACCTGCGCGGCGCGCTGGACCAGGGTTTTTATCCCGACACGATTTATACCCCGCCTTCGCTGAACTATCTGAAGAAGGAGATGCGGGAAGCCAAAGCGATGGGCCTGAATTTGTTGCGCTGCCACATTAAGGTGCCGGACCCTCGCTACCTGAAAGCAGCAGATGAGACGGGCATGCTGGTCTGGTATGAAATTCCAAACTGGGACAAACTCACCCCAGATTCTGAAGCCCGCGCGCTCAAAACTCTCAATGGAATGGTCCGCCGCGACTGGAACCACCCGTCGATCATTATTGTCAGCATCGCCAATGAAAGCTGGGGCCTGAAGCTTGACCAGGCCAAGGACCGAGCATGGTTGAAACATGCTTACCACCAGGCCAAGCAGATTGTTCCCGGATGGCTCGTGGATGATAACAGCCCTTGTTGCCAGAATTTTCACGTGTTGACTGACCTGGCGGATTTCCATCAATACGATTCCATTCCCGACCATGCAGCCGACTTTGACCGCTTTGTCGGTGACCTTGCGCGCCGGCCAAGCTGGCTATTCAGTCCCTATGGTGACGCCGAGCCCAAAGGCAATGAGCCGCTGATGCTCTCCGAGTTCGGCAACTGGGGCCTGCCCTTTGTTCCCAAACAGAAGCCCTGGTGGTTTTCCCGAACGCGTGACCAGAACGAATTCACTCTGCCTGCAGGGTTGGAAAAGCGCTTTAATGATTACCAATACAACACGCTTTTCCCTGACCTGCATGCCCTGGAGGCGGCAACCCAGACGCATGAATTCAAATCCTTGAAATTTGAGATTGCAAGCTTACGCAGCCGGCCGTCCATCCAGGGTTACGTCATCACGGAATTGACCGACGTGATGTGGGAAGCAAATGGGCTGATGGACATTTGGCGGCATCCCAAGAGCTTTTCAGCCCGCCTTGGCGCCATTCAGCAGAATGACGCGGTTTTCGCACGGCCTGTGAAGCACAATTTTTTTGACGGTTCCAAGGTTGAGGCCAACGTCTACTTTTCCCATTACAGCCGGCAGGACCTGGGGGAGGCAAAGGTTGACTGGGATGTGGAAGGGACATCGTTGAAAGGAAGTTTTCCGGCCCCGGATGTGCCGGTCGGTTCCGCCGTCAAGGTGGGGAGCATCTCCTTTACGGTTCCGTCCTCTACCGTGCCTTCCCGGAATGTCCTGCGCGTCCGGATTGTTGCAGATGGCAAGGTCGCTGCGAAAAATTCGGTTGCCCTCTATTTTTATCCGCATGAAACACCAACGCTTCCGCCACCGGTTAGTTTTCACGATCCCAATGGCAGGCTGAGCCGCCTTGCCAGCGACATGCAGCAACGCGATTACTTTGAGACCGACAGTCCGAAGGCCCATCCGGTGCTGATTACAAACGTGTTTGACAACGGTGTGAAAAAAGCGCTTGAATCCGGCAGTACCGTCATTCTGCTCGCGGACGAAGCGGAAACCATCACTCCGAACGTCAAAATAGTTCCGCGCTCGCAGGATTCGCTGAGTGGTAACTGGATCTCCAATTTCGCCTGGGTACGCAAGGGCGCAGCTCCCTTCAAGAAGATCGGGTTTAACACCTTCTCCGGGTTCGAAACCGAGGCTGCCACTCCGGAGGCGGTGGTGGTGGGTATTCCGCCCGCACATTTTCAGGATGTCCTCGCGGGGGAATTCTACGGATGGATCCATTCGAATGTGGGAACGTTGGTCCAGGCTCGTTATGGCGAAGGGAAGCTCTTGATCTGTACATTCTCGCTGGATACCCCCTATACCACCGACCCTTACGCTACCTATCTCATGGACGCACTTGTGAACTACGCTGCCTCGGGGTTTTTGCCTAAACTCGACATCACACCCAGCGATTCGCAGAAAACGACCATGAAGCCCAGCACTGCGGCGACGCCAGCCACCGCCCCTTAGCGAGGGCCGGTCTGAGTTGTTGAGGTGCGTTACGACATCCGAAGCGGATCATTTGGGCATCATTGCGTGCTTTTAAGTTTCTGCAGGCGGCGCGTGGCTTCATCGAGTGTGGATTCCTTCTTGCAGAAGGTGAAGCGGACCTGCTGACTGCCCAGTGCGCGATCACTGTAAAAGCTGCTTCCAGGCACTGGAGCGACGCCAACCTTTTCAATGAGGTGCCGTGTGAATGCGATATCATCAGCAAACCCAAAACCGCTGATGTCGGCCATGATGTAGTAAGCCCCGTATGGCTTGAAGCACTTGAGCCCGGCACCTTCCAGAGCCTCCAGTAGCCGGTTGCGGCGCTTCAGATAATCATCGTGCAGTTTGTGGTAGTAGTCCTCGTCGAGACGCAGAGCCGAGATTCCAGCCTGCTGCAGGGGCGCAGCAGCCCCGACGGTGAGAAAGTCGTGCATCTTTCGAATGGCTTCTGTGATTTGAGGCGGTGCGATGGCGTACCCCACGCGCCATCCGGTGACGCTGTAGGTTTTTGACATGGAATTGATGGTGATGGTCCGCTCACGCATGCCAGGAAGCGAGGCCATCGATATATGCCGGCGGCCCTCATAGACGAGATACTGGTAAATTTCGTCAGTCAGCACATAGGCATTCGATCGCTGCACAACTTCGGCAATGGTCTCAAGCTCTTCCTGCGAGAACACCTTGCCGGTAGGATTGTTGGGCGTATTCAGGATCAGCGCGCGCGTCCGTTCATTAAATGCTGAAGCCAGTTCTTCCGGGTCAAACGTCCAGTCCGGAGGGTGCAGGGCAACAAAGCGGGGGACTGCGCCGCTGATGATGGCGTCCGGGCCATAGTTCTCGTAAAAAGGCTCAAACACAACAACCTCTTCCCCCGGGTTCACAACCGCCAGCAACGAAGCGATCATTGCCTCGGTTGCGCCGCAGCAGACGGTGATTTCCAGCTCGGGATCGATGGCCAGGCCGGAATCCTTCTCAAAGCGCTCGGCGATGGCGCGGCGAAACTCACGAGCTCCCCAAGTGATGGCGTACTGGTTGATGTCCGCCTGAACGGCCCGCACGGCGGCGTCTTTCACTTCGGCCGGCGCCGGGAAATCGGGAAACCCCTGCGCCAGATTGACTGCCCCGTGCCGGAGGGCCAGACGGGTCATTTCCCGAATAACGGATTCCGTAAACTGTTGTGCTTTTCGTGATACCGAGAACCTTTCTGCCATAGGACTTCCCTCATTGAAAGCACATCTGCACTGTGAACCGCCTTGACCCCTGGTGAAACGACGTCATGGCGTTACCAGCCCTCCCGCTGGCCCCTCAAGCAGGAACAATCCGCAGGTAAGGAAGTGGCCCGACGAAATTACCTTCCGGGCTCGTGAATGTCAATGGAGTATAACAAGAACGCAGCCAGGGAAGACCGGCCGTTGTCATGTCCGTCCTGCTCTTAAGGTAATCCGGGCTCACCGGCAGCAGACAGTAACGTTCGGGTTTGCGGTTGCAAAATCCAGTCAAGCCCGGCCGCCGATTTTCTCCGTGATTTTGTGGGATTACCGGAGCATTCGGCAAACCGTACGGAACCACGGACCAGCTTTCGATAGACGCCGCTGTCGGCAAGAACAGCCTTGAGATAGACCCGCGTTGCCGGAAAGGGAACAGATTCTACAAACTCCTGCTGATCGCGATACGTGTGCAGGCTGAGCCATTGGTCCACGTTGGTCGGCCCGGCATTATAAGCTGCCAGAGCTTCTGCAACATTCCCGTTATACCGCTCTAGGAGTTTGCGGAGGTAGGCGCATCCGAATCGCACGTTGTAGGCAGGCTCATAAAGCCTTCGGCCCACGGAATTCCGGTAGCGCCGGGAATGGGTGATCGTGGATGCCAGAACCTGCATCAATCCGCGCGCATCGGCGGGGGAAGTGGCGCGGGCATTGAATCCGGACTCCTGCCGGATGACCCCCATCACCAGATAGGGGTCCAGGTGGTTAATTGCAGCGTATCGCCTGATAATGCCGATGTGCGACCTTGGAAAGAGCAATTGCCAGATCTCACGCGGCAGCCCTGAAAATCTCTGGGAGTAATAGTCCGGGACTATCCTTTTCACGATGTGCAGGGCGTGGTCTGTCCGTCCCTGCTCCGCTTCAAAGCGGCTGAGAGCGATTATCAGAGCAGGGGATTTGGGGTGCCGCTTCAGGCGGAACTGGATGTCCTGGCGGGCGAGGTCATCGAGGTGTAGTGCAGCGAGCGTATTGAAGGCAACCAGATCTTTGCCGTCGGTGGGTGGCAGGCAGGCTCCGAAATCAAGCGGATCAGCCGCGGGAACCATCTTCTCCAGCTCCTGGATTGAGAAGTCCGGATCTGCATTGGAGCTTTTGCGCCCAGTGGAACTCTTCTTCAATAAATGAAGTCTGTTGGAGGCCTCCAGAGGGTAGTAGCCATGCCGGTAGTGGCGGATCAGAAACTCGTACAACGCACGTGCTTCGGCTGGCTGTTCACCTTCTTCGAGTCGTCCCAGAAAGTAAAGCGCCGCAGGAACATGCGGAGAGTCGGGATAATCCTTGATAAGGCTCAGCAGGGATTTGCGGGCATCGTCCGAATTGCCGGTGAGGTATCTGGCCCAGGCCAATCGCCAGCTTGCTTCTGACGCCTGCGGTGTTTTGGGAAAAGCTTCTTGAAGCGTGCGGTAATACAAAGGGGCGATGTCCAACTCGCCTTTGTACATAAAGTAATTCGCCGCCCTCAGGAGGGCCACGGCGTGCCAGTACGAATTAAAGTGTCGAGCGCCAAGCCTGTTCACGGTCTGGGCAACCGCGGTATCGTCTTCCAATCTGGCGTAAGCGTCGACCAAAGTCGCCAGACGTTCAGCATCCAGTTGGGGTGTCGGCGCTACACTGTTCGCCAGAGTTTCGACTGCAGCATCGGCCTGGCCGAGGCGGATCAGGCATCTGGCACGGCCCAGATTCCACCTCCAGGCCCAGGCGCTGTTCTGCCTTTCCTTCAGTAGTTGCTCGTACCCTTTCAGCGCCTCAGAGTACTGGGAGGCCGAGTAAAGTTTCTCGACTCGCGCCGTGGCAATTTCATCTGTGACCGGTGGGAAATTGACGCCAAGCTGGCTTTTCAATTTCACCAGTGCATCGCCCGCAGTTGCGGCTTGCGGTGTGGTGGGGAAAGCGTAGTAAATGTCCTGGAAGGTCTGCGCTGCGGACCTGAGCTGCCCACTGTCGTTGTAAGCCCTGGCCAGCAGCAGTGCCAGGGCCGGTCGCTCACGCACTTGAGGTACGCTTAGGAGAAGCTGCAGGGTTTTCTGTGGCTCGCCAGTCTGCAGGTATCCCCAAGCCAGCAATTCAACGGCGTCGTAATGCTTCGTGCTGGATGGATAGCGCTTGTTGAAAGCACCCAGGATGCCCTCGACTGCTTCAGGATGCCCTCCCTTGTAGACGGCTGACGCGCGGTAATACACCGCAAGATCGGCCAGGGGAGAGACCTGCGAAGCAGCCTTTGCCAGATCGTTTGCTGCGTCGTTGTATTGATTGGCATTGTATTCCTGGTAACCCAGGACAAAGTAGGCGAGAGCGCGGCCTTTTGCTGACCTGAGGGACGCAGCGTACCTTCTCAGTTCGGGCCAGGCGCTTGAAGAATCGGCTTTTGCAGACAGGCGAACCAGAACAGCCGGGAGCTTCGGCTGGACAGCGCACCGCGCTGGCGCGACCGGTGCCGAAAGGAAAAGAAAAACGCCAATGAGGAAAGTGAGGAGAAATTTCACACTGAGGGTCCCGGATAGCCGGATCCGAGAAGCGTGGGATCATTTTCGGCCAGCGTCTTTACCAGTTCTTCGTGGAAGTAATCAAATTGTTTCGCCACTGTATGGGCGAAGCGCTTCTCGTAGGTTTCACGGCTACGATCAATATCTTTCTTAAGGCGCTGATAAAGGTCCCTGTTTCTGCGCCCTTCTTCAACGCCATTCTTATTATAAAGTTCAATTTCAGAAACCAGCAGTTTTGAAAACCGCTGGGCGTCACGATGTATCTTCTCTTCCTCTTCCGTGGTGAGTGTAGCGTCCGCGGCTTCAGCAGGAGGCGCAGGTTCCGCAGCAGTCGCCGTGATCTCCGGGGAGGCGGCTGAAGTCTGTTCCACTTCCGGAGGAGGCCCGGAGAACTCTGCGGGGTTGGCCTCAGGCGTCACAACCTCCGGAATTTCG
>Ga0102953_1000577_pt1 | contig 25086 bp, 23 predicted proteins | sample SalPon2A_C_D2_MG_FD_78509 | JGI IMG/M metagenome (GOLD analysis project Ga0102953, IMG submission 78509) | Soil microbial communities from South San Francisco under conditions of wetland restoration - Salt Pond MetaG R2A_C_D2_MG | ecosystem: Environmental > Terrestrial > Soil > Wetlands | place... | reverse complement strand
TGATCGCCCTCGCCTACTGGCGCGAGACGGTCGGCGAGAAGGTGGGCGGCACCACCCAGTTCGCGGTGCTGGTCGCCTTCGGCCTGGGGGTGTTGGCGGGGTACGGCTCGTTCGTGCCGGCGCTCGCCGGGGCCGTCATCGCCACGGGCATGCTCTCTCTACGCGCCGAGCTGCGGCGCCTCGCCGGCGCGGTCTCGCAGGAGGACCTCTTCGCCGTCGTGCAGTTCGCGGTGGTGTCGCTGGTGATCCTGCCGCTCGTCCCCAACGAGACCTTCGGCCCCTGGGGGGTGTGGAACCCGCGCACCATCTGGCTCCTGGTCGTGCTCATCTCGGGCCTGTCCTTCATCGGCTACGTCGCATCCAAGGTGATCGGCGCCACCCGCGGCATCGGCTGGAGCGGCCTGCTCGGCGGGCTGGCCTCGAGCACCGCGGTCACCATGAGCTTCAGCGAGCGCAGCAAGAAACAGCCGACGCTGGACATCGTCTACGCCATCGGCGTGCTGGCGGCCTCCGCGGTGATGGTCCCGCGCCTGTGGGTGCTGCTCGGGGTCCTTCAACCGAAGCTCATCGTGCCCACCCTCATCCCCCTGGGCGTGCTGTTCGTGGCGACGACCGTCGGCGGCCTCACCGTCCTGCGCGAGCGCAACCGCGAGCGCCTGGAGGGCGCCAAGGTCAACAACCCCTTCGAGCTCAAGACGGCGCTGCAGTTCGCGGTGCTGTTCGCGCTCATCTTGTTGCTCGCCAAGGCGGCGCAGGTGTACTTCGGCGAGCAGGGCCTCTACGTCGCCAGCGCCCTCGCCGGCGTCACCCAGCTCGACGCCATCACGCTGACCCTCGCGCACCAGGTCGGGACCGGCCTGGACGTGCACGTCGCCGCCCGCAGCCTGGCCGTGGCAGCGGCCACCAACAGCCTGTTCAAGGCGGGCCTGGCGGTGTTCATCGGCAGCCGCCGCTTCGGCCGCTCGGTCCTGGCGACGTTGCTGATCGCGGCGGTGGGGTGCATCGCAGCGGCCTGGCTCCTCCCGACGATCTGAGCGCGCAGGCGCCGGACGCTCCGGGCGCGTACCCCGGAGGAACCGTCGCGACCGCCCTATTCGGTAGACTCGGGCTACGACATGCGCGCCGCGCCCCCCGCCGGGGAGGCTGCGGTGCAAGGTGCACGGACGCGTACGCGCATCCCAGCTGCTGATAACAGCCGCGGAGACCGCCTCCACGAGCTGTTACCACGACACACGGAGGACTGATGGAACAGACGATCTATCGCGGCCTTGAGGGTGTGCACATCGATACCACCACGATCAGCCGCATCGACGGGCAGCGGGGCGAGCTCATCTACCGTGGCTACGACATCCGCCAGCTGGCGGACAAGGCGAGCTTCGAGGAGGTCGCCTACCTGCTATGGCACGACGACCTGCCCACGCGCCAGGACCTGGACGCGTTCCACAGCCGCGTCGCCGCCAACTTCCCGGTGCCGGAGCCCGTCTTCGACGCCTTCCGGAGCATGCCCGCCGGCGTGCACCCCATGCACGCCATCCGCACCGCGGTGTCGCTGCTGGGCGCGCTCGATCCCGACGCCGAGGGCGTGGACGACGCCAACGTCCACCGCATCGGGCTGAAGCTGCTGGCGCAGTTCGCAACCTTCACCGCCGCCTACGAACGTATCCGCAGCGGCAAGGAGCCGGTGGCGCCCGATCCCGAGCTGTCGATCGCGGCGAACTTCCTGTACATGCTGAACGGGGAGCGTCCGACCGCGGCCGCCACCCGCGTGATGGACGTCGCCCTGGTGCTGCACGCCGAGCACGGCTCCAACGCCAGCGCCTTCGTGGCGCGGGCCACCGCATCCACCCTGACCGACGTCTACTCGGCCGTCGCGGCCGCCGTCGGCGCGCTCAAGGGCCCGCTGCACGGCGGCGCCAACGTGGGCGTCATGAACGCGCTCGAGCGGATCGGCAGCGTCGAGGGCGTCGAGCCCTACGTCACGCAGACGCTGGCCGAGCCCGGCGGCCGCGTGATGGGCTTCGGGCACCGCGTGTACAAGGTCATGGATCCTCGCGCCATCATCCTCAAAGACGTCGCTCATCACCTCGCCGAGGAGTCCGGCGACAGCAAGTGGTTCGAGATGAGCCTCGAGATGGAGCGGGTCATGGACCGCGAGATGGAGAAGCTGGGCAAGCAGGTCAAGCCCAACGTCGACTTCTTCTCCGCCTCGGTCTACCGCATGCTGGGCCTGCCCCGCGACATGTACACGCCGATCTTCGCGGTCTCGCGCATCAGCGGCTGGATGGCGCACCTCTACGAGCAGTACGCCAACAACCGCATCATGCGGCCGCGCCTGAGCTACGACGGTCCCACCGGCAAGACCTTCGCCCCCATCGAGCGGCGCTGAGCAGCCTCGGCGGCGCCGCGGCGCCGGGGCCGCTAGGCCGGGTCCGCCCCGTCGAGCGAGGCCAGGAACTCGCGCACCCAGGCCTCGTAGGCCTCCGGGCCGCGGTTCCACGCCTCGACGTGGTCAGCGCCCGGCACGCGCCGGTAGCGCACCGGGCCCCCCAGGCGCGCGGCGAAGGCGTCGACCGTGGCCACGGGCACGGTGCGGTCGTGGGTGCCGGCGATCAGCAGTACCGGCACGGTGACCGCGTGCGCGCTGCGGCGCTGGTCGAGCGCCCCGAAGCGCACGCCGCTCCGCCACGCCGCGACGCTCAGGCTGGCCCGCGCCCACAGCCGCGGCAGCGGCATGCGCGCCTCCCGGATACGCGCCAAGGTCGTGGCGGCGGGGTCGATCAGCGGTGAGTCGAAGAGCAGCCCGGCCAGCTCCGGCGCGTCCGGCGGCCAGCGCTTGACGGCCTCCAGCACCGCAGCGCCCCCCATCGAGAAGCCGAACAGCGCCACCCGGCGCGCGCCCCGCGCGGCCAGGTAGCCCACGCCTGCGAGCACGTCGCGCGCCTCGTCGGCGCCGTAGTGGTAGAAGCCGTCGGGGCTGCCGGGCGCGCCGCGGTGGTTGCGGTAGGCGACCACCAGCGCTCTCCGGCCGGCCGCCACCACCGCCGGCAGCGCCCGCAGCGTCTCCGCGCGCTCGCCGCGTCGCCGTCCGTGCACAACCAGCACCGCCGTGCCGCCTGGCGTCCTCGCGCCGCCAGGACGCCCGCCCGGCAGCCACCAGGCCGCCAGCGCGCCCACGTCGCTGTCCACCCGGACGTCCTCGAAGGCGAGCCCCAGGTCCTGGAGCGGGTCCCGGCGGTAGACGAAGGTGTCCATCCTGGCGCCCTGCCCCGGCCGCGGCGGCGCACCGGACACCACCGTGAGCGGCCGCACCACCTTGCGGCCGTCGTCCGCGACCACCGGCCCCAACCGGCCGTGGCCGTCCCCCCACAGCAGGCCGTACACCCCCCGACGGCGCGTGTCGGCGAACTGCCGGCGACCGCGCGGCGCGGGCAACGTGACCGTGCCTGCGTCGCAGGCGAGCACCGTGAACTCGGGCATGAGCGCGTAGGGCCGGGGCACGAGCAGCAGGCTCGAGCCGCGCCACACCACCACCAGCAAGACCGCGAGGATCAGCGCCAGGGCCCCCAGCGCGAGCGCCAGCATCGCCACGCCGGGCCCGCCCGCCTCAGGCCCGCAGCGAGGTCCGCGGCGGGCGCGCGCTCAGGCGCCCCATCGCACCTCGCCGAAGGTGTCCGCACGGCGCGGGCTGGTCGAGAACATCACCACCGGCGTCCCGGTGGCCTCCTCGATCAGCTCCAGGTAGTCGAGCACCTCGCGCGGCAGCAGCTCGCGCCGCCCCAGCCCCTCCAGAGGCCCCCACCCCGGCACCTCCTGGTAGACGGGGCGGCCGTCCTCGTAGGCCACGCACACCTTGATCCTGTCGAGGCCGGCGAGCACGTCGAGCTTCGTGACCACCAGGCCGTCGAGACCGTTGATCTCGCAGGCGTAGCGCAGCTGGACCAGATCGAGCCAGCCCACGCGACGTGGGCGCCCGGTGGTGGTGCCGTACTCGTCCCACTGGTTGCTGCCGCTGCCGCGCAGGCGCAGCGCCATGGCCTCGTCCTCGATCTCGGTCGGGAAGGGACCGTAGCCCACCCGCGTGGCGAACGCCTTCACCACGCCGTGCACGGCGCTCAACGCCTTGTGGCTGACGCCGGCGCCGACGACGATGCCGCCGACGGTGGGATGGCTGCTGGTCACGAACGGGTACGTGCCGTAGGTGAGGTCCAGCATCGTTCCCTGCCCGCCCTCGAAGAGCACCCGCCGGCCGCGGCGCAGCGCCCCGCGGAGCTCGGCGCCGGTGTCGCGCACCAGGCCCACGAGCCGCTCGCGCACCTCGGCCAGCGCCGCCATGGCGGTGTCCACGTCCGTCCAGCCGACGCGCCCGGTCGAGTTGGGTTTCGCCTCCAGGAGCCGCGCCAGCCGCTCGCGCAGCACGCCCTCGTCGACGAGGTCGCCCGCCCGCAGCCCGACGCGGCGCGCCTTGTCGCTGTAGGCGGGGCCGATGCCGCGCCCGGTGGTGCCCACGAAGCCGCCGCCCTCATCGTTCTTGCGGTGGTGCGGCAGCACCAGGTGCGCCTCGTGCGAGATCCACACCTCGCCCGGGTCGCGCCTGGCGCGCAGGGCGTCGAGCTCCTCGATGAACGCCCACGGGTCGACGACCATGCCGCCGCCGAGGACGGACACCGGCCCGTCGTGCAGGGTGCCGCACGGCAGATGGTGGAGCTTGAAGATGTCACCGCCCACCACCACCGTGTGTCCGGCGTTGGCGCCGCCCGAGTAGCGCACCACGTAGTGCGCCTCGGCGGCGAGCGCGTCGACCACCTTGCCTTTGCCCTCGTCGCCCCACTGCGCGCCGAGGATCGCCACTCCGGGCATGCGTCCTCCTGGGCCGGGCCGCCGCCCCCGGCCGGCCACGGCCAGGCGCCAGTATGACACACCCGCCCGGGCCGGAATCCTGCCCGGGGAGGGCCTCCCGGCTGCTAGAATCCGTGACGATGACGCGCTTTCTCAGCCGTCTCGGGGCAGCCCTGCTGCTGGCCGCCCTGGGGGCCGCCGCCGCACGACAGAGCCCGCGCCACGACCTCACGGTGTTCGCGGCCTCGAGCCTCACCGACGCCTTCACGGCGCTGGCGCACGCCTTCGAGGCGGCCAACCCGGGAGCCCACGTGTCCCTCGACTTCGCGGCGTCCTCCACCCTCGCCACGCAGATCCTCCAGGGCGCGCCCGCCGACGTCTTCGCCAGCGCCGACCGGGCGCAGATGGCGCGCATCACGGACGCCGGCCTGCAACAGGGCTCACCCGCGCCCTTCGCGGGCAACCGCCTGGTGGTGGTGGTGCCCGCCGGCTCGAGCATCAAAGACGTGAAGGACCTGGCGCGTCCCGGCGTGCTGCTGGTGCTGGCGGCGCAGCAGGTGCCGGCCGGCCACTACGCCGACGCGATGCTCGCCGCCGCCGCGGCGCAACCGGGGTACGGCCCCGCCTTCGTGCAGGCCGTGCACGCCAACGTCGTCTCGCGCGAGCCCAACGTGCGGCAGACCGCCGCCAAGGTGGCCCTGGGCGCCGCCGACGCGGCCGTCGTCTACGCGACCGACGCGCGCGGGCTCCCGGACGTGCGCAGCATCCCGATACCCGCGGCGCTGCAGCCGGCCATCGCCTACCCGCTGGTGGCCCTCCGGAGCGGCGCCGACCCGTCAGGCGCCGCAGCCTTCCGCGCCTTCGTGCTCTCGCCGGCGGGCAGGGCGACGCTCGCGGCCTACGGCTTCGCGCCGCCGCCCTAGGCGCTGGGGCCCGACGTGCGCACCCGACTCCCCGCAGGCCTGCTGGTGGGCACCGGCCTGGTGCTGATGCTGCTGCTGGTGCTCCCCACCCTCGCGCTGCTGGCGCGCTCGGCCATGCCCAGCTTCCTGTCGGCGCTGCAGGGTCCGACCGTCACGGCGGCGCTACGGCTGAGCCTCGGCACCACCGCCGTCAGCCTGCTGGCGACGGTGGTGCTGGGCACGCCGGTCGCCTACCTGCTGGCGCGCTTCGCCTTCCGCGGCAAGGCGCTGTTGGAGGCGCTGCTCGACCTCCCGCTGGTGCTGCCGCCGGTGGTGGCCGGCCTGGCGCTGCTGCTGCTGGTCGGGCGCCGCGGGCTCCTGGGCGCCCCGCTGGAAGCGGCGGGCGTGCACGTGGCGTTCACCAGCGCGGCGGTGGTGCTGGCGCAGCTGTTCGTAGCGAGCCCGCTCTACATCCGCAGCATGAAGGCCGCCTTCCGGTCCACGCCGCCCAGCCTCGAGGCCGCCGCGGTGACCCTGCACGCCTCCCGCCTGCGCGCCTTCCGCCGCGTCACCCTGCCGCTGACGCTGCCGGCGTTCATCGAAGGGTGCGTGCTCACGTGGACCCGGGCCCTGGGGGAGTTCGGCGCCACCATCGTGGTGGCCGGCAGCCTGGCCGGGCGCACGCAGACCATGCCGCTCGCCATCTACGCGGAGCTGGAGCGCAACCTGAACACCGCCCTGGCCATGGGCGCGGTGCTGACGCTGGTCGCCTTCGCGCTGCTGCTGACGTTCCGGCGGCTCACGCGCGCCGCCTGAGCGCCGCCCCGCGCCGGTGAGGCGTCCGGGCGTCTCGACCGCGCTGGTGCGGGCCGGCCGTGCGATGTAAGCTCTCCCCGTGCAGAGCGCCCCCGACGCCCCCCGACCCGTGATCCTCATGACCAGCGGCACCGTGCCGCGCGAGCACGGCCTGCGCCGGAACGACACGGTGCAGGGGCACAACTACGCGCTCGCCGTCGTCGCCGCCGGCGGCGTGCCGCTGCTCGCGCCCAACGTCGACGCCGCCCTCGCCGAGCGCTACGCCGCCACGGCCGACGGCCTGCTCCTGACGGGCGGGGTCGATATCGACCCGTACCGCTTCGGCGGCCGCCCCGATCCCGACCTGGGCCTGGTCGACGGCCGGCGCGACGCCTTCGAGCTCGCGCTCTACCGCGCCTTCCTCGCGCGCGGCAAGCCCGTGCTAGGCATCTGCCGGGGCATCCAGCTCGTCAACGTGGCGCACGGCGGGAGCCTCCACCAGCACCTTCCGAGCGTTGCCGGCACCGAGCAGCACAGCCAGAAGGACACCACCGGCGCGCCCCTGCAGCGCGTCACTCTGGCGGACGGCTCGCGCCTGGCGAGCGCCTTCGGGTCGCCCGTTCTGCGCGTCAACAGCTTCCACCACCAGGCGATCGACCGCGTCGGCGAGGGCCTGCGCGTGACGGCGCGGGCCGACGACGGCATCGTCGAGGCGGTCGAGCTGGCCGACGAAGGCTCCCGGGACGCCACCGGCGGCGCCTTCATGGTGGCGGTGCAGTGGCACCCGGAGATGTGCTGGGACACCCATCCGGAGCACCACGCACCCTTCCGCATGCTGGTCGAGGCGTGCGCGCTGCGCACGGCCGAGGCGCGCCCCGCCGAGGCGCGCGCGGGCGAGGTGCCCGCGACCGGGCGCGAAGACCCCGCACAGGGCGCGCCTGCGGAGCGTTGACAGCCCCGGGCATTCTGATAGACTCCTGTCCATGACGTTCCAGCCGGAAGGGGGTGGTGCCGTGGACGATGGCTATGGCTACGTGAGCGCACGCGCGCACGCGCGTGTGTATGCACACGCGGATGCGGCGACCGGCGCGACCCGCCCCTCGTCCGTCCCGCGTACCGAAGACCGGCACGGCACCCTACCGGCGGCAGGCTGACACCGCTTCGCGCGGAAGCGATCTCCTCTCCGCCGCCCTCGCAGGGGCCGGACCGACCCCGGAGGACGAGGAGGAGCGACATGGTCGTCGTGATGGAGAAGGAGGCCTCACCCGAGGCCGTAGAGCGCGTGCTCGGCGAGATCCGTTCGCTCGGCTTCACGCCGCACGTCAGCGAAGGGGAGGAGCGCACGCTCATCGGCGCCATCGGCCCCTCCCCCACCGAGGAGGTCCGCGAGCACCTGCGCGCGCTCCACGGCGTCGATACGGTGGTGCGCATCACCAAGCCCTACAAGCTGGCCTCACGCGAGTTCCGACACGACGACTCGACCGTGACGGTCGGCAACGTCACGGTCGGCAACGGCGTCTTCGTGGTGGCGGCCGGACCCTGCGGCGTGGAGAGCCGCGAGCAGCTCGCCGCCGCCGCCGGCATCGCTCGGCGCCACGGCGCCCGCATGCTGCGGGGCGGCGCTTTCAAGCCGCGGACCAGCCCCTACGCCTTCCAGGGCCTGGGCGAGGAGGGGCTGGCGTTGCTGGCCGAGATGCGGGAGGCGACCGGCATGCCGGTGGTGACCGAGGTGACCTCGCCCGAGCTGGTCGAGACCGTGGCGTGCCAGGCGGACATGCTGCAGATCGGCGCGCGCAACACGCAGAACTTCGCTCTGCTGGCCGAGGTGGGGCGCAGCGCCAAGCCGGTGCTCTTCAAACGGGGCATGTCGACCTCGATCGGCGAGTACCTGCAGGCGGCCGAGTACATCCTGAGTCAGGGCAACCCCAACGTGGTGCTGTGCGAGCGCGGCATCCGCACCTTCGAGACCGCCACCCGCTTCACCCTGGACGTCAGCGCCGTGCCGGTGCTCAAGGAGGAGACGCACCTTCCGGTATGGGTCGACCCCAGCCACGCGGCGGGACGGCGCAGCCTGGTCCCGTCCTTGGCGCTGGCGTCGGCGGCCGCGGGCGCCGACGGTCTCATCGTGGAGGTGCACGCGCGGCCCGAGGAGGCGCGCTCGGACGCCGCCCAGCAGCTCGACGACGGCGAGTTCGCCGCGCTCATGGCGCGGCTTCGGGGCGTGGTGGGCGCCCTCGGGAAGACGCTCTGAGGTGCGGCCCGCGCCGCTGTTCGGCACGGTCGTCATCGCCGGCGTCGGCCTCGTGGGCGGCTCCGTGGGATTGGGCGTGCGGCAGCGTTTCCTGGCGCACCGCGTCGTCGGGGTCGACCGGGACCCGGCGGCTCTGGACGCCGCCCGCGGGCTGGGCATCATCGACGCGTCCCAGCTGGCCGTCGGGCCATGGCTCGGCGAGGCGGATCTCGTAGTCCTGGCCACGCCTGCCCGGTCCATCGTTCCCCTGGCGCGCGAGATGGCGCCTCACCTGAGGCCGGACGCCATCGTGACGGACGTAGGCAGCGTGAAGGCGGACATCGTCGCGGGCCTGCGCGAGCTGCGCTTCGTGGGCGGCCACCCCATGGCCGGAAGCGACCGCGCCGGCGTCCTGCACGCCGACGCCGCACTCCTGGAGAACGCGGTGTGGGCGCTGACGCCCGAGGCCGCCACCGACCCGGAGGCGCTGGAGCGGGTGCGGGCGTTCGTGTCCGCCCTCGGCGCCCGACCGGTGCAGGTGGCACCCGAGCGCCACGACCGCCTGGTCGCCACCGTGAGCCATCTCCCCTACCTGGCGGCGGTGGCCCTGACCACGCTGGTCGATCAGGGGGACGAGCGCGAGCTGACCATGCTGCTCGCCGCCGGAGGCTTCCGGGACCTCACCCGGGTGGCGTCGGGGAGCCCGCTCATGAGCCGGGACATGGTCACCGGCAACCGCGAGGCCGTGCGCGGGGCATTGCGCGCGTTCAGCACGGTGCTGAGCGGCCTCGAGGCCGTGCTCGACGACCCCGAGGCGCTGCTGGCCCGCGCGGAGGCCGCCAAGCGGGTGCGCGACGGCATACCCATCGTCCGGCGCAGCCTCCTCCCGGCCCGGCACGAGCTGGTCATCGCCGTGCCGGACAGGCCCGGCGAGTTCGCTCGCATCACGCGGGCCCTCGGCGAGGCCGCGGTCAACATCAAGGACCTGGAGGTGCTCGGCATCCGCGAGGCGGGCGGCGCCGTGCGCATCGCCGTGGAGTCCGAAGACGCTCTCGCCCGCGCCAGGCGGGCGCTGGAGGACGCCGGCTACGAGGCCCGTAGCCGCAACGGGGGCTAGCGTGCCCGGGAGCCGCGACGCGCTCTTCGAGCTGGCCGTCAACCGCGCCTTCGATGTCGCCGCCCGCCTCGGCGGCGAGGGCGAGGAGGCGCGCCGCCGCGCGCTCGAGGTCTGGTACCTGAAGACCCGCTTCGCCTACCGCGTCCCCTTCGAAGCGGTCATGGAAGCCCTGGCCTCGCGCCCCGGAGGCGACGTCCACTGGGAGGGCGGCGCGGACGGCGGCTGGCGCGAAGGGCCGCCGCCCCGTCCCTGAGCGGAGCCACTGCGCTCCCGTGACCGGTCGCGCGGGCGGTCAGTCGTCGATCTTCAACCGGTAGCGCCCGCTGTGGCCTTCCTGGCGCACGTCCACGTGGGCCCGCTCTCTCCCGCGCACGTACTCGGCCGTGATGCGGTCGCGCCGCTCGTCGTAACGGGTCCGGTGCCAGCCGCGTGCACGCATGCGCGCGTCGACGTCGTCGTAGACGGCGTGGAGCGAGGCGTCGGAGCGGAACACGGTGTTGAAGTGGTGCGGCCCGGCCTGGCGCTCGATCACCACCACGCCCGGGAAGTGGAACTCCAGGCCGAGGTGCGCCCACACGATGACGCCCTGGCTGTGCACGGTGGTGGTCGTTGTCGACGATCCGCCGGGCCGCACGGCTACGGTGCAGCCGCTCAGCAGGGTCGCCAGCGCCAGCGCCGCCAGCGCCGGTCCCATCGCGCGTCCACGGAAGCGTTCCGAACGCGTTCGCATGTCGATCTACCTCCCATCGGGTGAGGCGTCGGTGGCGCCGGGTTCCGCGGCCCGAGCCGCCATGCCCGTCCGTGCCCGTGCGCCGGCCACCGCCAGAGGGGCGGCCCCGCCGGCTCGGGCGTCGCCATGGTAGGCGACACGTGCGTGGGGCGCTGTGAGATGCCCTTGAGCGTTCCTTGAGGACCGTGCGGCGGCCGGGGCCCGAACGTGACCGCAAGGGGACACGTCGTGGCCGGGCCATGCGCTATCCTTGCCGCATGCAAGGCGAGCCGGGGAGCCTCGTGGACCGCTTCGGTCGTGTCGTGCGGGACCTGCGCGTCAGCGTGACGCCCCGCTGCAACTTCCGCTGTCACTACTGCGACCCGCTCGGGGCGGGGGCGCACGAACCGCCCGGCACGCTCGGGGTGGAGCAGGTCGGCGTCATCCTGCGGGCGGCCGCCGCTCTGGGCATGAGCTCGGTGCGATTCACCGGCGGCGAGCCGCTGCTGCGCAAGGAGCTGCCGGCGATGATCCGCATCGCCAAGCGTGAGCTGGAGATACCCGACGTGGCGGTGACCACCAACGCCAGCGCCCTGGAGCGCCGCCTCCCCGAGCTTCTGGACGCCGGCCTGGACCGCCTGAACATCTCGCTGGACGCGCTCGACGAGGGCGTGTTCCGTGACATCACCCAGGGGGGCGACATGGCGCGTGTATGGCGCGGCATCGAGGCCGTCGAGGCGGCCGCCCTGACGCCGGTGAAGCTCAACACCGTGGTGATGCGCGGCATCAACGACGGCGAGATCGTGGGGCTGGCGCGCCTGAGCGAGAAGCGCGCGTTCCACGTGCGCTTCATCGAGTACATGCACCTCAACAACGCCGCGGCGTCGGCGTACCGGCAGCGCTTCATGGCGGGATCCGACATCCGCGCGCGCGTGGAGGCGGCCTTCGGGCCGCTCGAGCCGGTGGAGACCGACCCCTCCGCGCCGGCGCGCCTGTTCCGCGTGCCGGGCTGGCCCGGCGCCATCGGCTTCATCAACCCCGTGTCGGAGCCGTTCTGCGGCGCCTGCAGCCGCATGCGCGTCACCTCCGACGGGATGCTCCGCCCGTGCCTGCTCACCGACCGCGAGTACGAGCTTACGAGCGCGCTGGAGGCGACCGACCCGGTGGCGGCGGTGATCGAGCGCTTCATGCTGGGCGCCCGGCGCAAGGTCGCCTCGGGCATCACCGCGCCCACCGAGCGCCCGCGAACCATGGTGGCCATCGGCGGCTGACGGCCGAGCGCCGTTTCCGAGCCGGCGAAGGTCCCGCCCGCGGGGCCGCGCTTCGCGGGAGCCGGGTCGCCTCAGCCGGGCAGCCGGAACAGCGCCGCCATCCCCTGGCCGCCGCCCACGCACATGCTGATGACGCCGTGCTCCTTGCCGCTGCGCCGCATCTCCGCGAAGAGGTCCGCGGCGATGCGTGAGCCGGTGGCGCCCAGCGGGTGCCCGATGGCGATGGCGCCGCCGTTGACGTTGAGCTTGTCGTCGGGGATGCCGAGCTGGAGCTGGCTGTAGCGGCACTGGCTGGCGAAGGCCTCGTTGATCTCGAAGAGGTCGACGTCGTCGACCGTCATGCCCGTCTTCGCCAGCAGCTTGCCGATGGCGGGTACCGGGCCGATGCCCATGATCTCGGGCGGCACGCCCGCCACCGCCGCCTGCACGAACACCGCCAGCGGCTCGAGCCCGAGCGCCGCCGCCTTGTCCCTCGGCATCGCCACGGTCATGGCCGCACCGTCGTTGAGCGGGCTCGAGTTGCCGGCCGTGACGGTGGCCGCCTCGTCGTCGGCGAAGACCGTCTTGAGGGAGGCGAGCGCCTCCATGCTGGTGCCCTCGCGCGGCCCCTCGTCGTGGTCCAACACCACCTCGTGCCAGGCGCCGTCCTCGTCCTTCACGCGCGTCGGCACCGGCACCAGGTGGGCGTCCATCTTGCCGGCCTTGCGCGCGGCGACCGCCTTGCGGTGGCTCGCCAGCGCGAAGGCGTCCTGCGCCTCGCGGGTGACGCCGAACCGGCGCGCCACCTCCTCGGCCGTCTGCCCCATGCTGTGGTAGGCGCCGGGCTTCCGCGCGGCCAGCGCGCGGTTGAAGGCGGGCTCGCGGCCGCCGATGGGCACGCGGCTGGTGCAGTCGCTCCCGCCGGCGAACACCACGTCGTTCATGCCGGCGGCGACGGAGTGAACGCCCTGCACGATGACCTGCAGGCCGCTCGCGCAGAAGCGGTTGATGGTGGCGCCGGCCACGCTGTCGGGGAAGCCGGCGATCTGCGCGGCGATGCGGGCCATGTTGTAGCCCGCCTCCCCCTCCGGATGGGCGTTCCCGACCAGGACGTCGTCGATCTCGTCGGGGTCGAGGCCCGGGTTGCGCTTCAACGCCTCGCGCAGCACCAACCCCGCCAGATCGTCGGGGCGGGTGTCCTTCAGCAGGCCCTTGTGGGCGCGACCCACGGGCGTACGGACGGCGGCGGTGATCACTACCTCGCGCACGTTGTTCCCTCCCGTGCTCTCCCTGCCCGCGAGCGGGCGGCTTCGGCCACCGCAGCGGGCACGTCAGCTGTTCCAGGGGCGGAGACGGATGACCCCGTCCTTGAGGTGGGCCACCTCGGGCCCCTTGCCGGCGCCGGTGTCGCCGCCGGATTGGGCGACGGCGCTGCCGATGCGGAGCTGCGGGCTGAGGATGCGCTCGGCCCACACCACCGCCTTCTCGTTGCCGCCCGCACCCGCGTGCGCCAGGCCCCGCAACGTCCCCACCACGATGATGTCGTCGTTGGCGATGATCTCGGCCCCGGCGTTGACGTCACCGAGAACGACCACCGAGCCGGTCGACTCGATGCGGCCGCCGCTGCGCACGGTGCGCGCCACGATGACCGTCTCGCCGCGCGCCTGCGGCAGCGAGCCGGGCGGACGCAGCTCGGTGACGCTGCCACCGGCCGCCTCGACCGCTCCCTTGACGCGTTCGAGCAGCTCGAAGGGCACCTTCCCCGCGACCTCGATCGCCACCTTGCCCTGGAGGAGCTGGGCGTGGGCTTTGAGGTTGGCGTCGACCCCCTCGAGCGTGTCGGTGTCCTCCAGGCTCAGCAGGATGCCGCCCCGCGTTCCGCGCGCCTTCATCAGGGAATGTGCACCTCCACGCCGTGCAGCTTCCAGTACCCCGCCAGGAAGTCCCGCGCGACCGGGACCGACACGTAGGAGCTGGCGCCGCCGTACTCGAGGAATACCACGATGGCGATCTTCGGGTCCTTGACCGGGCTGAATCCCATGAACCAGGCGTGGGTCCAGTTCTCCCCGCGGCTGGTCTGTGCGGTGCCCGTCTTGCCCGCCACGCTGACCGCGTCGGGGAACACGGTCGGGCCCAGGAACCACTTCTCGGGGAAGTCGGTGAACGCCAGCCGCATGCCGTGGATGAGCGTGTCCCAGGAGGAGCCGTCGATGTGCCTGACCTGCGGCTTGACGGGGGCGCCGCCGACCTCGGCCACCAGGTGCGGCCTGGCCTCGGTGCCGTGCTCGGCCACGGTGCTGATGAGCTGCGCCAGCTGCACCGGCGTGGCGAGGGTATCGCCCTGTCCGATGATGGTGTTGAGCGTGTACCCCGGAAGCCAGCCGTGCTGGTACTGCGGCTGCGCGTGCACCCACTGCAGGTCGGGCACACGGCCGCTCTCCTCGCCCGGCAGGCCCACGCCGACGGGCGTGCCGTAACCGAGCTTGCGGGCGTTGTCGACCTCGTCCTGCATGAAGCCGTTCCAGCCGCTGGAGAAGTTGGGGGTCGTCAGGGCGGCGTTCCAGAAGAAGGTGTTGCAGCTGTCGGCGATGCCCTCGGCGACCGTGTACGGCCCCTTGTCGTAGGTGGCCCAGTTGTGGAAGGTCACGCCGCCGAAGCGGATGGCGGCGGCGCAATCGAAGGTGCTCTCGGGGCTGATGAAGCCGTCCTCGAGCAGGGTGTAGGAGGTGATGATCTTGAACGTCGAGGCCGGCGGATAGGCCTGGATGGCACGGTTCTCGAGCGGCCGGTTCTTGCCGTCCTGGAGGATGGCGTTCACGGCCTTGGCATCGACGGGAAGGTGCGTGAAGAGGTTCTCGTCGAACGTCGGGGCGCTGGCCAGGGCGAGGATGTCGCCGGTCTTGGGATCGACGGCCAGGATCGCGCCGTGCACCTGCGTCGCGAGCGGGAGATCCACCCGCTTGCGGTCCTGGTTGACGTACTTCAGGGCCGACTTGAGGGTGTCCTCGGCGAGGCGCTGCACCTGCGGGTCGATGGTGAGCGTCACGTCCTGCCCCGGCGTCGCGGGCCAGAGCAGGTTGCTGCGCACCACGTTGCCGAGGTTGTCGACCTCCACCATCCTGGCGCCGGCGGTGCCGTGCAACGCCTTCTCGTAGCTCCTCTCGATGCCCATCACACCGACGAGGTCGTCCACGGTGTAGCCGGGGTAGCGCTCCGGGTCGGCCTGCGTGGTGTAGCCGACTGTCTGGGCCGCGAGGTTGGTGGGGTAGGTGCGCTCGATGCGCTGGCGCAGGTAGAGGTTGGGGTGCCCGGCCACGCGCTCCTCGATGGCGGGGACCAGCCTGTCGGGGATGTTCCAGGCCAGCACGGCGCCGTTGCGGACCTCGTCGGGCTTGCCGGGGTCCGGCGGGCGCGGCTCGCCGTCGACGCCGAGGAGGTGTTGGAGGCGCGGCCAATCGGGGATGGGACCGCCGCGGTACATGAGGTCGTAGGCGATGCGGTCGTCGGCCAGGACCGTGCCGTCCCGGGCCAGGATGCGCCCCCGCAGGGGCACGATGGCCTTCTGCTGGGTGGCGTTCTGCTCGCTCTTGGCGGTGAACTCCTCGGCCATGGCGAGCTGCAGGTACATGAGCCTGGCGGTGTAGACCACCAGCACGGTCAGCGCCAACGCCAGCAGCAGCCGAACGCGTGCGTTCACGGGCGCTCCTCGTGCGGCGGCCGGCGACGCCCACGCAGCGCACGCTGCGCCTGCGCGCGCCGGGTCACAGCAGCTCCTTGCGCAGCAACCTGCTCCGCTGCAGCAGCGCCGCCCCCCACGGCAGCAGCAGCAACCCGGCCGCCACCGTCAGCACGCTCTCGACCGCCGCCACCGCGCCCACGCGCACGAGCGACTCGGCCGATCCGGTGAGCCAGAGCAGCAGCGGCACCAGCACCACCCACTTGCCGGCCTCCGCGGCGAGGATCACCAGCCCGCGCTCGAACACGCCGGACTGCGTGAGCTGCGCCCGCACGATGCTGGCGGCCAGGGCGGCCCCGGCGAGGGCGAACGCATGCACGCCGAGCACGCCGGCGCCCATGAGGTCCTGCAGGAGACCCACCGCGTACGCCAGCAGCACCAGCTGCCAGGGCTGAATGCGCCACAGCAGGGTGAGCACGGCGATCATGAACAGGTCCGGCGTCGGTAAGGGCGTCATGAGGGCGGCCAGGAAGCCTTGCGCGATCACCAGGACCAGATAGAACAGCAGCAACCGCATGAACTCGAGTGTACCGTCGCGGGCCGGTCGACGGCGGCCGGCGCCCCAGGGGAGGGCCGCAGCGGTTACCATTGGGGCTCATGGCCATCCTCCTCATCCACGGCGGTGCCGGGTCGCACCCGGACGACGCCGAGAGCGACATCGTGAACGGCTTGGACCGAGCCTGCGAGACCGGGTACGCGGCCTTCGGCGCCGGCGGCGCCCTCGGGGCCGCGCTGGCCGCCGTCACGTCCATGGAGGACGAGGAGCTGGCGTTCAACGCCGGCATCGGCGGCTCCCCCACCCGGGACGGCACCGTCGAGCTCGATGCCGCCGTCATGCTCTCCAACGGCAGCAGCGGGGCCGTCGCGGTCGTTCGCAACACCCCGCACGCCGCGCGCCTGGCCGACAAGGTCCGCACCCAGACGCCGCACGCGCTCCTGGCCGCGCACGGCGCCGAGGCGCTGGTCGACGACCCGGTCGCGAACGCGCGCCTCCTCACGCCGCGGAGCCTCGCTTCGCTCGAGCGCTGGCGGGACACGCAGGCCCGCTCGCCCTCCGGCTCCGGCACCGTGGGCGCCGTCGCCCTGGGAGACGACGGGCGCCTGGCGGCGGTCACGAGCACCGGCGGCATGGTCGGCAAGTGGCCTGGCCGGGTGGGCGACACCCCCATCGTGGGCGCCGGCACCTACGCCGACGAGACCGTGGCCGTGTCCTGCACCGGCCGCGGCGAGGCGTTCATGCGGGCCGTGACCGCCAAGGCGCTGGCCGATGCGCTGCACGCCGGCGCCGACCTCGAGAGCGCGATCCTTGGTGCGTTGGAGGGCATCCGGCGCTTCGGCGGCGACGGCGGGCTGATCGCCGTCACCGCACGAGGGCGCGTCGGCTTCGGCTTCAACAGCGCGACCATGGCCCAGGGCTGGCGTTGGCCGGGGGGCGGCGACGCCAGGCTCGTCCACGATGCCGGGGTGGTGGTGATGGGTCCGGCGTAGGCGCCCGCCTGCCCGGCCTCACGTTCCGGGCAGCCTCTGCCACGCCACCCGGAGCGAGGAGCCCGCGGCGAACGGGCGAACGTCCCTGGGAACGCGTCCGGGGCGAGGCTATGCTCGTGACGTGATCCACACGGTGACGGTCAACCCTGCGCTGGACCTGACCTACCGCGTGGACGAGATCGTCTTCGACGACACCGTCAGGGCCGAGAGCGTGATGCGCGCGCCCGGCGGCAAGGGCATCAACGTCAGCCGCGTCACGGCCCGCCTGGGGCACGCCACGGTGGCCATGGGCTTCGTCGGCGGCTCCGCCGGCGAGGAGCTTCGCGACCGTCTCGAGAGCGAGGACGTCCGCACCTGGTTCACGCACATCGGCGGCCTGACGCGAACCAACGCCATCGTGCAGGACGCGGCCGGGCACCAGATCCGCGTGTCCGGCCCGGGCCCCGAGGTCACGGCCGAGGACGTCGACCGGCTGGTCGAGAGCCTCTTCGATCTGCGCGCGCCCGACGTCCTGGCTCTGTGCGGCAGCCTCCTGCCCGCCATGCCTGAGGGCTTCTACCCCGCCGTGGCCGAGCGCGCGGCCGCCGACGGCATCCGCGTGGCGGTCGACGCCGACGGGCCCGAGCTGGCGTCGGCCGCCCGGGCGGGCGTCTACCTCATCAAACCCAACCGTTACGAGCTCGAGCGGCTCACCGGCCACGAGGTCGGCACCCGTGAGGACGCCGTGGCGGCCTCCCGCCCGCTGCTGAGGCAGGGCGTCCAGGTGGTGCTCACCAGCCTCGGCGCACAGGGGGCCGTGCTGGTCAGCGAGGATTGCGCGCTGCACGCCTACGCCCCGCACGTCCAGGTCGACTCGGCGGTCGGCGCCGGGGACGCCATGCTGGCGGGAGCGCTGGCGGCCGCGGTCGACGGCGCGCCCTGGGAGACGCTGCTGCGCCTGGGCGTGGCGTGCGGCACGGCCACGGCCATGACGCCCGGCACGGAGCTGTGCCGGGGCGCGGACGTGGAGTCCCTGCTGCCGCAGATCGTCGTCGAGACGCTGTAGACACGCCCATAGCCACGCGAGTGAGACTTGTTTCCATGCTCCCAGACGGGACAAAGGGCTCTAGGTCGACTCTGCCGGCGGGTGCATAAAGAGACGAGACGCCAGACCCGAAACGTTGTCTCGCGCTTCCACGGAGAAGGGAGGCTTGTGGACGACTATCGCTCCGAACCGGGACCCGCGACGCCCGACGTCGTCGACAACCGGGCGTCGCCCCAGTCGCCGGCGTGCGGGGGCTGCCGCCCCCACGGATGCGACCCCCTTGGCGCACGTCTCCGCGCACGAGTGGGGACCCGGCGCCGAGGCACGGCGCGCCGTCCGGAGAGAACTACCCACGAAGGAGTGGCCATGCGATCCAGAGCCCTCATCCTGGCAGCCGTCGCGATCCTGATCTTGTGGATCGCGGGCTGCACCAACGTCCCGCCAACGGGCACACTCACCATCGACGCCCGCCCGGATAACACCTACATCGCCGTCCTGGACGGCACGGACACCGTCCACGCCGGCGTCGGCGACGTGACGCTGACCGACCTGGCGTCAGGCGGCTACGTCGTGCTCGCCGCCCGAGGGGAACGCAGCAAGTCGCTGAGCGTGAACGTCGCGCCCGGCGGCAGCACCCGCGTGGACGCCCATGTCACGCAGGAGGACGACTCCGACCAGCCCGAGTGGGCGGGCCGCGACGGCGACCGGGAACGCACCCCCGGCGGCGGGATGCGCGGCAGCGACACCGAGAAGGGCGACCTCTTCGGCGACCTCTACGTGCTGCTCCGTAACGCCAACGGCGAGCCCATCACCCTCACCATCGGCGGCGTCGACTACGTGCAGCCGCTCGCCTTCTACGCCGACGCCGCCGGCGCGCCTGGGGAGATCGCGACCGACGCGGCGGGAGATCCCGTCCCGCTGGCGCTCGGGGCGGAGGGCACGGACTTCGAAGGCGAGATCCTCAGCCCGCAGTACTACCCGCCCGACTCCGGCGCCTTGGTCGTCCCCAAGGAGATCGAGCTCGGCCGCCTGAACGAAGTGCGTGCGCCCGACAGCGTGCTCGACCGGGCGTTCGAAGAGGTCATGGCGAACCTGTCCGCCAGCGTCAAGCCGATCACCCAGGACCCGATGGGGCGGCTGGAGTACTGGACGGACGACGTGACGCCTACCGCCATCGACTCCCCGCTCGAGAACCTGGCGCTCTACCGGGCGTTGATGCTGGCGATGAAGACGGCCGACGCCGCCGGCCTGGGTGAGACAGGCGGCCTTCATGTCGTCGCGTCCGACGGCACCACCCTGCTCGACACCGCAGCGCGGCCCGCCGACGCAGCCAACCCCGGCGACCCGACCGACCCACGGCATATCGCCCTCGACTACGCCGCGGCCATGCTCGCAGCGGCCGCCGACAAGACCGGCGACATCGACATCGACGTGGCCATCACCATCAACACCTTCCTCGGCATCAACGGCCTTGCCGAGCCCGACTACCTCGATCTGCTCGGTTACTGCCACGTGCGCGCCGACCACTTCGGCGCCGAGCAGGCGACCGTCCTGCAGCCCGTTCCAGGTGCGCCCGGGACGTACGAGGTCACCACCATCGACCTCTTCGAACGGATCTTCGGGGCCAGGGCACGGGACGCGCTGGACGCCCTGGCCTTCGCCGACGCCGCCGACGACGACTTGACCGTCCTCGAGTACGTCCACAACTACCTGCCGCCCGAGGACCTGTGAGTCAGGGACGGCCTTCGGGGGCGGGCGGCCTCCGGCCGCCCGCCCCGGAGGGAGACCGATGATGAGACGAAGCATCCGCGGAGGCCTCGCGGCAGCCGCCCTGCTCGGGGCCGTGGCCGCACTGCCGGCGTGCGCGCTGCACGACGCGCCCACGATCGTGACCCTGGAGGTGCTCGGCAAACGCAACGCCCCCGCCGATGCCAGCTGGGCCGCCTACGCCGACGGCAGCGGTGCGTGGCACGCCCTGCGCTCCTCGTGGCCGGGAACCTACGAGGTCCGCCCGGACGGCCTCGGGCGCTACGCCATCGCCGTCGGCTGCGCCTCCGACCCGCCGAGCGTGACGATCTTCAACGGCACGGCCGAGGAGACGATGACCCTCAGCGCCAAGTGCGAGCTGGAAGACGAGGATGGTTGCGGCGAGGAGGCTCCGGCCGCGCCGGCTGCGACGTCCGCCGCCGCCCTCTCGAGCTCGACGCGGGACCCGTCCGTTCTGCCGGAGGCGGGGGCGCTGCTCTTCACCGTCGACGTGACCGGACTGCCGCTCGGCGAGCGGGCTTTCACCTACTTCCACGGCGACCCCCTGGCGCTCGACGAGAGTATGGGCCCGGTGTACGTCTCCATGGGCCGCGACAACGTCCTGTTCTTCACCCTGGTGGGCCCAGAGAGCGCCCCCGGCGCCGGCAAGCCCGACCCCAACGCCGTCACCGCTTGGACCTGGGCGACCGCGTCGAGCGGGCAGCCGGCGGTCCACATCGTGGCCGGCGGCGAAGGCAGCAACGTCACGGCGCCGGAGCTCGCCACCGTCACCGTGGCGGGAGCGAGCGGCGACGCCGTGACGCTCAAGGCGACCCTCAAGCTCCCGCACGCGGTGCGCGTACCTCTCGGCTCCGCCGAGGGCGAGACCATGACCTACCGCGTCATCCCGGCCGAGATCGCGGCTCAGAGCGAGGAGGCGAGCACCATGCTGTCTGCCGCCGCCCTGGAAGCTGAGGATCCGGGCGCCGGCCGCTCGGTGCGCTCGGTACAGGTGTCGCTGGCACCCGGCGCACCCCCCGTCGCCGCCCTGGCGCTCGCCGAGACACCTCTGGCAGCGGTGGAGCGGGCGCCGGACGGCACCGTCCGCTGGCACCCCTACCACGACGCGGGGCTGGGCACGGCGCTGGCCTACCAGCTCTCCGCCAGCGTCGGGCCGGAGACGGGGCCGACGCTGCTGTGGCGCGCCGCCATCACGCCGGGCTGGCTGGCGGCGAGCGGCAACCGCACGGGAACCCTCCTCTACCGCTTCCCGGACCTCGGTGAGGTGGCCGCAGGCGAGTGGCTGATCCCCGACGGCGCCACCGGAACCTGGGAGCTCGACGCGCTGCTCGGCACCCTGGCCGAAGGCGGGAACATCGACCTCGGGTCCCTTTTCCGTGGTCACGACGTCGAAACGCCCGGAGCGACGCAGTGGACGGTCGGGAGAGCCGGCCCCATGTGAGTGAAGGGGCGTGCGCGGACGCCGGGGGTGGGCGGCTTCCGCCGGTCAACTGCCGTATATACGGCCGATGAACGCTGGGGGGTGGGTTCCGCGCCCGTGAGTGCGGGCACGGAACCCCGGCCCGGGTACCGGAGGGAGGACGTGGAGGCATGCGAATCCTGCTCGTCGACGATGAGCCGGACCTGACCCGAGCCTTGGCTGCGATGTTGCGCGCCGAGCGTTACGACGTCGAAACGGCCTCGACCACCGACGAGGCCTACGCCGCGCTCGCCGAGCGGGAGCCCGACCTGATCGTCCTCGACGTGATGTTCCCCGAGGATGAGGACGCCGGCCTCGAACTGGCGCGCAGCTTGCGGGATGCGGGGAGCGAAGCGCCCATCCTCTTCCTCACCGCGCGAGACGCCGCCGAGGATCGCGTGGCCGGGCTCGACCTCGGCGGCGACGACTATCTGACGAAGCCGTTCGACACCCCGGAGCTTCTGGCGCGCGTCCGAGCGCTGCTCCGCCGCAACGGCGCGCAGCGTTCGGCCGCGCTCGAGCGCGGGTCGCTGAAGGTCGACTTCCGCGCCCGGTGCGTGTGCTGGAACGGAGCGCCGGTCCCCCTCAGCGACCGAGAGTTCTGCCTCCTCGAGAGCCTGGCGACGCACCCGGAACGGGCCTACTCCGTGGCCGAGCTCGCCGACCGCCACTTCCCCGAGGCTGCCTCCGGCGCGTACGCGGTGCGCACCTACGTCTTCCGGCTGCGGCACAAGCTGGGGCCGGAGGCGATCGCCACGGTGCCGGGAGGGTACCGCCTTGGCGTTCCGTAAGCGCCTGCTGATCGGGCTGGTCGCACTGGCCGTCACGGCCGCCGGCGTCCAGGCGGTGCTCGGCTATGTCAGCTTCCGCGCCGCGCTGGAACGGGACCGGTTGGCGGACATGCAGCGCTTCGCGGCGCTCGTGACCGAGGCGTTCGACCTCAGCGGCAGCGTCGCCGTTCCCATCCCGGAGCGGCTGCCGATGCTGGCCGACGAGGAGGGCCGCTTCCGGCTCTTCAAGGACGGCGCGCTCCTGCTCGAGGGCGGCGGGCGTTTCCCGGCCGACGGCGCGGGGTGGCTTCGCGCCACGCTCCCCCGGCCCGGCGGCTACGCGTTGGAGGTGGCCCTCGACAGGCAGGAGACCGCGGTGGCCGTGCGCGAGTACCTGCGGACGACCGGCGTGGCCCTGGTCGCGGTGGTGGCCCTGGGGGCCGTGCTCGCGGTGCTCCTCCACGGGCAGCTGCTGCGTCCGCTCCGCCGGCTGGAGGCAGCCGCCGAGGCGGTGGCGCACGAGCGCTTCCCGGCGCCCCTGGACGCAGGCAACGAGGACGCCTTCGGCCGTCTGGCGCGCAGCTTCAACGCCATGGTGGGCAGCGTGAGGCGGGCCCTGGACCGCGAACGGAGTTTCACCCGCTACGCCTCCCACGAGCTGCGCACGCCTGTCGCCAACCTCAAGGCCACCGCCGAGGCGGTCCGTCTGGGAGCCCTGCCCGCGGTCGAGCTCGAGCCCGTCGTGCGCCGCAACGCCGAGCGGCTCGAGCGCACCCTCGCCGGGTTGCTCGCCCTGGCGCGCGCGCAGGGACCCAGCGAGCCCGTGGCGGTCGACGCGCTCATCACCGGCGTGGCCGCCTCCATGGGGGACGGCGCCCGGCCGCGGCTGACGCTGGCGCCGGAACCGGTGACCCTGCTGGCGCCGCGGGCGGCCCTGGAGGCCGCCGTGCGCAACCTCGTCGACAACGCCCTGCGCTATACCGACGGCCCCGTGGGCCTGGCCTGCAGGGACGGCTGGGAGGTACGCATCAGCGTCAGCGACACAGGGCCGGGCGTGCCCGAGGAAGCGCTCGATGCTCTGGGGACACCGTTCCACCGTCTTCAGGTCGACAGGCATGGCATCGGCCTCGGCCTCGCGTTCGCCCGCCAGGTGGCCGAGGGTCTGGGGGGCCGGTTGGAGATCCGGAACCGCACGGAGGGCGGGCTGGAAGCGGCCTTGGTGCTGCCGAAGGGAGCGCCGTCATGACCGGCATCCGGAACCTCTCGCGCCTGGCCGCCGCGCTGCTGCTGGCGGCGGTGTGTGCGAACGCGGCGGCGCAGGGCCAAGGGCGTGGGCCCGGTGGAACGCCGGGATCCACCGGCGGCGGCCCGCCGCCCCCGATCGCCGGACCTTCAACCGGTGGGGCCCACACGCTGGTGGCGCCGTTGCGATTCGCCTTCGAGGGCACCCTGGTGATCGACGGCGGGCGCGTCGACGCGCCGTCTTCCTGGCCGCGCTTCCTGGCATCGGGCATGTGGCTGCGGGCCGAAGGCGACTGGGACGGCGAGGTGTTCCGGGCGAGCGCGCTGGTGGTCACCCGCCCGGCCTACTTCAGCTACTACCTGGGGCCCGCCGTGATGCTGGACCTCGGCACCGGCTGGATCGAGGCCTGGTTCGCCGCCGCGGACCCGTCGCAGGGCGTCAGCCTGTTCGAGCTCCGCCGCGTGGCGCCTGCTGCCCAGACGCTTGCCCTGGCGCGGATCGGTGGCGGCCGCTGGCTGGCCCTACCGCCGGGCCTGCGGCCGCCTCCCCCGCCGGGGGCCGACGGCTGGATGCTCGTCCATGGGAGCGTCGACGACGGCGCCGTCCACTGGCATGGCATGGAGCCCTTCCCGTGAGCTCGACGGGCCGGCGAAGGTGCCTGTCAACCCCGTCCCTGGCGCGTGCACGCGGAATGACGTGCGTCACTTCACAAGGGGCGGGGGATGGAGTACACTCCCCTCGGTGCCCGGTACGCCGGGCGCCTGCAGCCCCTCACGGGGGCTAGTCCACCCATGAAGGATCCCGCGATGAACCACGAACGCGCGCTCCGCAGCCTGTCCATCCAACACCACCTCCAGATCGGCGTCACCGCGCCGCGCCCGGGGTTCGACGACGGCAGCGACCGCCGCCCCGAAGCGCCGCGGCCCGCCGCCGTACGGCCGGCCCTCACGCTCCGCACCCTCTTCCGCCGGCACCGCTAGCACGGCACGGCGCGCTCGCCGCGCCGACCGGACCACGACGAGGCCCGCTCCGAAGCGTTGGAGCGGGCCTCGTCGATCGGGAGCGCACCGACTTCCACGATCGGCGCACCCACGCGACTCGGCCCTCGGCCCGCGTGTCCGTCCCCCCTCGCAGCCGATCGCGGTCGCGCCGGGCCGCGAGACGCGAGGAGCGGGCGCCGCTGCCGCCGGCGCCCGCGGTGGCACGGCGCTCGCCGCGGGCCAGCGTCCAACGCCCTACTTGCCGAACACGTTGGGCAGCTCCTCGAAGGCCACGAGCACCTCTCGGGGTTTGCTGCCCTGGTGCGGCCCCACCACGCCCAGCGCCTCGAGGGAATCCATGAGCTTGCCGGCGCGCGCGTGCCCCACCTGCAGACGGCGCTGCAGCCGCGAGACGCTGGCCTGCCCCTCGTTGATCACCAGCTCGGCGGCGGTGCGCAGCTTGTCGTCGTTCCAGTCGATCAGGCCGCTGGCGTCGGACTCGAACGAGGTCGGCGGGTCGAAGTCCGCGCCGTACGCCTCCACGAAGTCGTCGTCGAAGTACTCGCGCCGCAGGAAGTCGCTCATCCGCCCGACCTCGCGCTCGCTCACGAACGGGCCCTGCAACCTGACCGCCTTCACCAGTCCCGGCTGGTAGAAGAGCATGTCCCCCAAGCCGATCAAGCGCTCGGCGCCCATGCTGTCCAGGATGGTGCGCGAGTCGTGGCTGCTGGAGACCGCGAAGGCCATGCGCGCAGGCACGTTCACCTTGATCAGGCTCGT
>Ga0102953_1000576_pt1 | contig 25088 bp, 21 predicted proteins | sample SalPon2A_C_D2_MG_FD_78509 | JGI IMG/M metagenome (GOLD analysis project Ga0102953, IMG submission 78509) | Soil microbial communities from South San Francisco under conditions of wetland restoration - Salt Pond MetaG R2A_C_D2_MG | ecosystem: Environmental > Terrestrial > Soil > Wetlands | place... | reverse complement strand
ATCTCGACGATCCCTTCGGCGATTTCAGGCACCTCGGACTGGAAAAGCGCGGCAACCACGCCGGGATGAGTCCGCGAGAGAATCACCTGGGGCCCCTTGGGAGAAAGGCGCACCTCGGAGATGTAGGCCCGAACCCGGTCGCTCTGCCGATAGTTTTCGCGGGGAACCTGTTCCCGATGCGGCAGCAGGGCTTCGGCCCGGCCCAGATCGACGATCAGATCGCCGCGCTCGTAGCGTCGCACGATGCCGTTGACCAATTCGCCGACGCGATCCTTGAACTCGTTGTAAACGCCTTCGCGTTCCGCCTCGCGCACCTTCTGAATGATGACCTGCTTGGCGGTCTGGGCGGCGATACGGCTGAAATTGCTGGCGTCCATCTTCATACCCAGCGAATCGCCGACCTCAACATCGGGATCGATTTCCCTGGCCTCTTCAAGATCGATCTCCTTGTAGGAGTCCTCGACCTCTTCAACAACGGTGACGAACTCGAAGAGTTCGACCTCGCCCATCTCGTCGTTGAAATGCGCTTCCAGGTCCCGGGTGTTGCGATATTTTTTATTGGCGGCAGACAATACGGCGGATTCGAGGGCCTCGACCAGAATGGCCCGATCGATTCCCTTTTCCTTCACGACCGAATCGATAATATGATTAAGATTTGTCACCATCCTTGTTACCCCCTGTCCACTTGCTATGGGAAAAAGGCCGGCAGTGCTGGCCGTTTCCTGTTCTGGTTCGGCAATAGCCGATCCCGCGTTCAGAAATCGAACTCGGGATCGAGATTCGCCTTGGCGATGTCTTCCAGAGCCACGGTGATCTCGCCGCCCTTTTTATCCAGTTGCAGAATCGTAACCCGCCCGTCTTCGAACCGGGTCAACGTTCCGGCGAACGTCTTTCGTTCATGGCCGCGTCCGTCGGGGTCGAGCCTGGCGAACGTCTTGATCTTCACCCGTTCTCCGACAAACCGTCGAAAATCGTCCGCCTTTTTCAGGGGACGGTCGAGACCGGGCGAAGAGACCTCGAGCCGGTAGGCGTGCTCGATGAAGTCCTCCACCTCGAGGATGGCGCCGACCTCCCGACTCACCTCGACGCAGTCGTCGAGCGTAACGCCCCCTTCCTTGTCGATGAACAACCGCAGAACCCAGTCACGTCCTTCCCTCTTGTACTCCAGATCGACGAGCTCCATGGCCACGTCCTGCAAAATCGGCAGAACAACCTCTTCGACACGTTCCAGGGTGGTGGATTGCGGCACGACTTTCGAATCCTTACCGGTTTACAAATAAAAAAAGCGAGCTCGATGCTCACTCTTTAGTAGTGAACTATAAATAACAGCTAACTGATAACATGAAAATCAGGCTAAGGCAAGGGAAAAATATGGCTACTTCCCCCCATTCCGGTGCAGTTTTATTGATTCCAGAACCCGGTTCATTCCGGCGAAATCCTGCTGATCGCGGAGGCGATCCTGATAGTAGAGGAAGAACCAACACGGGGGGCTGAAACCGACGATGCCGATGAACTTCATCGCCCCGCCATGATGGCGATAGCGGGCGTCGACGCGGTAGGCATGACGGGCTCCGGGCACTTTGGTCCGGCTCACCTCGTATTCGACTTCGGCGACGCCCTCCTCCTCTTCCAGGCTCTGCCCGGCATAACGGGCCGAGGCGGCCACGGAGCTTCGGCCCGGGGCTTTCTCGTCGGGATTCAGGGGGCTGAAATCGATCGTCAGAACCGCTCCGCTATCGGCGTTGAAGACGAATACCTCGTTGGCCGAGAGCCGTTTTGCGGCAAGCTCGTCGAGCTGGCCTTCGGTGAAGCGTTTGCCCTGGGCGAGCAATTCGTGTTCGAGATGTTCGGCGATCTCGGCGCTCAGGAATCCCGGGGGATCGGAGGAGGCCGTCCAGCGATCAGACGGCAGGGAGAGCTCAAGCTTCAGTCCGGATCCGACGGAAAAGGTTTCCGCCGCGGCGGGTCGAAGGGCGACAAGCGAGACAATTGCCAGAAAAACGACTACCCTGATCATGAAATCACCTTCCATTAGAAGACGGGGCGATGGGAAACGCTTCCGGGAGGGTGGCGGATTATACGGGCCGAAGCGAAAACCTGGAAGCTTGAGGCCGGATTTTGGCTCGTTTGAGAGCTCATAGCCATAGCTATGGGCCGGAAAGGAGCTGAAATACGGGCCAAGCAGCCGAATTTGCAGCCGGCTCATGGATAGTCCGACAGCCTCCTAGGTTCAATATATCAAGGACTGTCATTTCAGTCACCTCAAAGGCGACAAACCAGGACAACTTGTGAAAGTTCAGGCCGGACCGCCGCACTCGAGCAGGGTGACGCTTTCAGTGTGGTAGGTCTGGGGAAAAAGATCGAAGGGACGGCACCGCAGAACCCGGTAGCCGTTGTGGAGCAGCGGCTCGAGGTCGCGGGCCAGCGTCGGCGGATCGCAGGATACGTAGATCAGGCGCCGCGGCCGGGCCTTGAGCAGCTCCTCGACCACCGGGTAGGCACCGGTGCGGGGGGGATCGAGCAGCACCAGGTCAAAGCCCTTCTTCCCGGCCAGACCCCGAAGCGCCCCTTCGGCGCGCCGGGCCACGAAGTCGGCATGGCTCAAGCCGTTTCGCCGAGCGTTCTCCCGGGCCTTGGCGATCGAGGGGGCATAGTCCTCCACCCCGACAACCTCGCGGGCCATTCGCGCCAGGGGCAGGGAAAAATTGCCCATGCCGCAGAACAGATCGAGAATCCGCTCCGAGCCTGTCAGCGAGGCCGCATCGAGGACTTCGGCCACCAGGCGCCGGTTCTGCTCCAGGTTGATCTGGGCGAAGCCGCCAGGGCCGTAGGCGAGCCGCGGTCCTTCGGCGCCTTGCGGCAGGATATGCAGGTCCTCCCGGCCCGTCACCCGAGCAAGAGATTCCTTGCGGCCCGACTGAAAGAAGAGGGAATACCCGGCCTTTTCAGCCCGGGGGCCGAGATATTCGGCGAGGCGGCGCTGGTCGCCGGCGAGCAGGTGAACGACGATGCGTACAGCGCCCTCATCATCCAGGGCCATGTCGACCTGGGGGACGCGTTCCGGACAGGGCGAGACGGGCAGCCAGCGCCGAAACCGCGCCAGGGCTTCGTTAAGTGGCGCCGCGGCAATGGCGCAGTACGGCACGTCGACGACGAAATGGCTGCCGGGGCGATAGAACCCCATGACGAAACCATCCCCGGTCTGCCGGCACTTGAATTGCGCCCGGCTGCGATATTGCCACTCGCCGGCGGCCGCAACCAGCGGCAGCAGCACCTCCTCCTCAACCCCGGCCTGACGCCGGAGCAGGTCGAAAAAAATCCGCTCCTTCCAGCGACCCTGCTCGTCATAGGGCAGATGCTGCCACTGGCAGCCGCCGCAGCGCCCGAACAAAGGACAGGGAGGCTCCCTTCGTCCGGGCGCCGATTCCAGGATCTCATCGACCTCGGCCTCGGCGTGCCTTTTCTTCTCGCGGACGATGCGGCACCGAACGAGGTCTCCGGGTGCGACTCCGGGGACAAAGACGGCCTTGCCGTCATGGCGCCCGATGCCCCTGCCGCCATAGGTCAGGGCGTCGATTCGTAGATCTACAGTCATGGCCCGGGCGAGGGAAACCGTCGAACCTGCACGGCTTTTTCGAGTTCCCGTTTCAGCAATCGGCAGGGAAAGTCGGGCTTTCCCAGATAGGGGGCGGTTGTGCGAATAAAACTGTCAACCAGATCGCGCTTGACCTCCTCCAGGCAGTCCCCCGCCACTCCCATTTGCTCGATGTTGCGGGAAAAGACGACTTCGTCCCCCAGGCGCTCCCGGGCCAGGCGCCGCTGTTCGTCCGTGACACCGGCCTGCGCGAAGATCTCTTCGGTCAGGCCGATCCGACAGACCGCCTCGATAAATACCCGATGGAAATCACCGTAATACCGGTTGGAGCGGTCGAAGAACTCGATCTTCAAACCGTTTTCCAGGTGTTCGGTGCGGATAATCTCAGTCATCGAAAAACCTCATTCATCTCAAAAACCGTAATGGGACACGGATAAACGCGGATACATTCAGGCAAGAACTTTTCCCCTGCAGAACCCTTAGGGTAATCGCCCGGGTTACCCCTCCCTGGATGGGAGAGGGTGATTGGGCCGAAATTGCCCCCGCCCCTTAGTCCCCTCCCACCAGGGGAGGGGAAATCTGAATCTATTTGAGTGAAGTGCATAACCAAGTAATGGGAGAAACCGGCTGTTCCCAAGACGGGTGGGCTCAGTTTACCACCTTCAATCCTTGCCTCCCTTGCGCCGTTCATTCTCGACCCAGTCGATGCGGCTCCACAGGCCCTGCAGGATGCGAACCTCACGATCGTTGAGTCCGGCCCTGCCGAAGATGCGCCGGAAGCTGCGCAGGATGTGCTCGGGGTTCTGGGCATCGAGATAATCGATGTCGAGCAGGGTCTGTTTCATGTGCCGGTACATGCCTTCGAGCGCCCTGCCGGTGGCCAGTCGTTTGCGCCCGTAACTCTTTCCGGCGGCCTCGCCGGCGGCCTTCGCCGTCTCGTAAAGGCAGAGCGAGACGGCCTGGGCCAGGTTCATCGAGGGCATGGCATCGCAGGTCGGGATGGTGATGAAGCGCTGGCAGAGATCGAGCTCTGCGGTCAGCAGCCCCTTGTCCTCGCGCCCGAAAACGAGCGCCACCCGCCCCTTTTCGGTCCAGGGCAACAGGTGGCGTCCCGCCTCGTCCGGGTGCAGGAAATCCTCGCGGTACTTGCCGAAACGGCGGGTGGTCCCGAGGGAAAAGTGGCAGTCTGACAGGGCCGAGGCCAAATCAGGGTGAACTGCCGCGCCCTCAAGAAGGGGGCCGGCCTTGACCGCCATGCGCCGGGCTTCGTCGGCCAGGTGATCGGTCTGCGGATTGACAAGACGCAGGTCGTTGAAGCCGAAGTTGGCCATCGCCCGGGCAACGGAGCCTATATTCAGACTCCCCTGGGGCTCGACGAGGACAACACAGAGATTGTTTGGATTCATGAAAATAATTGTTTCCGTATCGGGAACCGGTTCATCGGCCCGGGGTCGGATTCGTGGTGGTTACCCGAGGTCGCCCAGCTCGTACTGCACCAGCGAGGTGGCGACGATGGCCGCCGTCTCGGTCCGCATGATCCGGGGCCCCACCGAGACGGGCACGAAACCCATCCCCCGGGCATCGTCGACCTCGGCATCGCTAAAGCCCCCTTCGGGGCCGACGAGCAGGGCCACCCGTGAAGGCCTCTCCCCTCCGAGAGCCTCCCGCAGGGTCCAGGGTGCGTCACCCTCGAAAAGCATGAGCTTGAGCCCGGCCCGGGAAGCCTCGTAGGTGGCCCCGTCCCAGTCGAGCACCGGTGAGAGTTCGGGAATCATCGCCCGTCGGCACTGCCGCGCCGCCCGCAGCAGGACATCGGGCCACCGGTGGGACTTTTTCTGGAACGCGTCCCGCTCGGCCAGCGTCGTGGAGCGTTCGGAGGTGTAGGGTACGATTCGTGCCACGCCCAGTTCGGTCACCTTCTGCAGGATCAGTTCGAAGCGCTCCTTCTCCGGCAGGGACTGGTAGAGCTCGATGGCGGTGGCGCTTTCGACCGGACGGGACAGGCGGGCAAAGGGGACGACCGTGACCGTTCCTTCCTGAAGGCTCGTCAGCCGGGCCCGGTAACAGGTCTGCTCGGGATCGACCACGGTGACGATCTCGCCGGGACGGGCCTGCCAGCAGGCAAGGCTCTCGGCCGCGCCTTCCGGCAGGCTCAGTTCGGACTCCAGCCGGGGCACCCGATCGAGCCGTACAACGCTCTGCGGCCCGCCCTTATTGACGCATTCCCGGCTCAAGTCCCGCCTCCCGGTAACGGGCGTAACGCCGCCGCGACTCCCCGGCCAGCTGCTCATCGTAAAGCTCGGCGAAATCGATGGCATATTCGAACTGGCGGATGAATTCGGGACGGCACGGTTTGCCCATGATCAGGATCTGCGCTCCGTTCGGATTGCGCTCGTGGGTGCCGATGATGACCGGTTCATCCAGGCAGTCGACGGCGCCGTTGTCGTAGGCATGGGGGATGAACGCCCCCTTGCGCCAGGTCCACATGAAACGATCGAGAGTCACGCCCTGATTGTCGTCGAGGACGGTGATCAGCACCCGCTTCCCCTCGCCGAAATAGCGTTCGGCCAGTTCGCAGAGATGCTTGGCTTTTTCCGGTTTTCGCAGTTTGATGAACTCGACTCTGGGCACGTCAGGGCGTTCTCCGGGCAGGATGGTTGATGGGGACCGATCGCCCGTCAGGATTTTCACCATGAGCGACCGGTCCAGGTTCGATTTGCCGGGCGGCTTTTCTCAGGCGCGGCAGCGGACGAAAGCGGCGCCGCGATCGATCGCCTGGTGATTGAGCGGTATAAAGCGATGGTTGCGCTCTGGCAGTACTTCCCTGAGAGCCGACTTGAGACTGTCCAGCCGGACGACACCGGTCTTTTCGGCATAGGCTCCGATGGTGATCATGTTGGCCAGACGGGCATCACCGATTTCCAGGGCCATCTCATTGACCGGGATGTACAGGACGTCGATATCATCCCTGCTCTCCCCGACATCCTCCACCAGCGAGCTGTTTACCAGGCAGAAGCCCGCGGGCCGGATGCGATCGAAATATTTCTCCATCGACAACGGGTTGAGGAGAAGGCCGGCGCCGGGATTGCCGATCACCGGCGATCCGACCTCTTCGTCGGAAACCACCACGGTGCAGGTCGCCGCCCCTCCCCTCTTCTCCACCCCGTAGGCGGGGAAATAGGAGACGTTCTTTCCTTCCAGAATGCCGGCATAGGCCAAAAGGTTGCCGATCAGCAGTATCCCCTGGCCGCCGAAGCCGGCCATGAAAACATCGTGGGTCATATCCTCTTCCCGAAATTTGAAGGTCCGCGAGCCGGACGCAAGCGATTCCCGGAGCAACAATTCGACTCTCCGGCGGCTTCCGCCTGGCTCAGGATTCCGTGATATCCTTGAACGTCCCGAGCTTGAAATAGGAAATCATTTCCTCTTCAACCCGCTCGTTGGCCTTGAGCGGGTTCATTCCCCAGTTGGTCGGACAGGCCGAAAGGACCTCGACGAAGGAAAACCCACCGGTTTCAACCTGGATGCCGAAGGCCTTGCGGATCGCCTTGCCCGCCTGCAGGATGTTTCTGGGGGAATTGACCGCCACCCGGGCCGAATAGGCCGTTCCCTCAAGCCCGGCGAGCAGCTCGGACATGCGGACAGGGTAGCCGTCGGAGCCGACATCGCGCCCGTAGGGAGAGGTCGTCGTCTTCTGCTCGGGCAGGGTGGTCGGGGCCATCTGGCCACCGGTCATTCCATAGGTGGTGTTGTTGACGAAGATGACCGTCAATCCCTCTCCCCGGTTGGCCGCGTGGATGATTTCACTGGTACCGATGGCCGCCAGGTCGCCGTCCCCCTGGTAGGTAAAGACGATCTTGTCCCGGTGCACCCGCTTGACCCCGGTGGCGACCGCCGGCGCTCGGCCATGGGGCGCTTCGACCACGTCGATGTCGAAATAGTCGTAGAGAAAGACGCTGCAGCCCACCGAGGCGACACCGATGGTACGCCCCTGAATCCCGAAATGATCCATCGCCTCGGCAACCAGCCGGTGGATGGTGCCGTGCTGGCAGCCGGGGCAGAAATGGGTCTGCACGTCCTTGAGGGAAACGGGATGACCGAACACCTTTTGCATCGTCGCACTCATATCCATCAGCTCCCGCAATATTTCCGGATTTGGCCGCAAAGCTCTTCCGGCGTCGGCAGCGAGCCGGCACCGGGCGGGCGGCCGTAGAAGAAGACCTCGGCGTCGCGCGCCACGGAAAGCCGCACGTCGTCGACCATCTGGCCGGTATTGAGTTCGAAACAGAGCACTTTTTTGGCCGTGGCGGTAGCCTGCGCAAAGGCCGCCTCCGGGAAAGGGAAAAGGGTGATGGGCCGGATCAGGCCGACCTTGAGCCCTTCTTCCCGGGCCATCTTCACCGCCGTTTTGGCGATCCGGGCCGTCGATCCGAAGGCGGTCACGATCAGCTCGGCATCCTCCAGGTCGACGGCCTCGTAGCGCACCTCGTTATCGGCAAGCCTGCGGCACTTGTCGTGCAGTCGCCAGTTGTGCGCCTCCAGCTCGCCGTCGCCGAGATAGAGCGACTTGACGATCTTCTGCGCCCGTTCCCCTGATTTACCGGCGACCGCCCAGTCCTTGTCGGGATGGTCGTCGGGACGACGATAGGGGTGCGGCACCAGGGCTTCCTTCATCTGCCCGATCACCGAATCGCCGAGCAGCATGGCCGGCATCCGGTAGCGGTCGGAGAGGTCGAAGGCGAGCATGGTGAGATCGTACATCTCCTGCACCGAATGGGGCGCCAGCACGATGATCCGGTAGCCGCCGTGTCCGCCTCCCTTGACCGCCTGGAAATAGTCGGCCTGCGAGGCGTCGATACCGCCCAGTCCCGGACCGGAGCGGCAGATGTTAACGATCAGGCCGGGCAGTTCGCTGCCGGCCATGTACGAGATCCCCTCCTGCTTGAGGGAGATCCCCGGGCTCGAGGAGGAGGTCATCGCACGGGCGCCGCTGGCGCTCGCGCCGAGCAGCATGTTGATCGAGGCGATCTCGCTCTCCGCCTGGATGAATTGACCGCCGAGTCGGGGCAGTTCCCGGGAAATATATTCGGGAATGTCGCTCTGCGGGGTGATCGGATAGCCGAAATAATAGCGGCAGCCGGCCTCCAGGGCCCCCATCGCCACCGCCTCGTTGCCTTTGACAAAAAGCCTTTTATTCAAGATGCCCTCCAGAGAGGATTCCGATTTCTATTTTTCGCGGTAAACGTGGATCGCCACATCCGGACACATCTGGGCGCACAGGGAGCAGGAGGTGCATTTCTCCAGGTCCTCGGGCCGGATTCGGGCCGGGAGGAATCCCTGCTTGTTAATTTTGTCGCTCATCCGGATGAGTTTGCCGGGGCAGGCAACGGTACACAGGGCGCACCCTTTGCAGCGCGATTCGTCAATAACAATTCTGGGCACGATTCAGCGTCCTTTCCTGCAATGAATATCGCGGTGAAAAACAATCATTTGATGCTATCAGATATTAAAAAAGAGAGTCAATCGAAAACTCCCGTCCCGCCTCCTCCGAAACTGTGACAAGGTATTGAAAATACAATTTTATTTGCCTGCAAGTCGGAAACTTCCAGGGCTGCTCTTTCCCCTCCTGTCGGTACCCTGGACGTTGGGAATGCGCCCATCTTCAACGATCTTTCCCAGGTCGCCCTCCCCCACTCCGAATCGCATATTGTGACATTCACTGTCCGGATGGCGTATAATTAAAGGTGTAGAGCAGAGGTTTTCTTTCCGCCCGCGGAACAAGGAGAACGCATATGACACGGCTCGATTATCGCAATATCTGTGAAGAGGTTTCCAACGGTGAAGGCCGGATGCTCGAAAACGCCAAAACCCACGATGTCGGCAAAATCCTCTCCTGCCATTCCGAATACTTCAACGTCGAGGTCGGCGAGGGCTGGCGGGTCTGGTCTCGGGACGAATGCGAGGAGACCGCCGAAGGAAATTAGCTGATCGCTCACCCCCAAAGAATAGGAGCGAAAGGAGCGTTCGGGCGGAGGAGGGAAAAGTTTATTCCAGGTCTCCATCCATTGGCTCTTGTCTGTCCCCCCCCCACCAGTCGTTCCTGATGATGACTGAAATGTCCTGGATGATCTAGGTCGGTCTGTAGGGTCGGGCTAACCTTTCGGTCTGTAGGGTCGGGCTAACCTTTCTGCCATTCATTTAAATTGTTCTCTCACCGTTTCGAGCAACCTCCGCAACCGCTCGTCTTCAGCCGCTTTGTTCTCGATTCTACGGCCAACTCTTCCGAGCGGGGCAATGTCGCGATTCAATGTCTTTCCCAACCGTGTTAACGACAAATGCGGCAACTCCTGGATAATGGCCGAGGCAACCGCCCGTGCCTCCGTAAACGGTCGCGTTTTTCCCGGGGCGCGAAGCTCCTCCAGGGAGCAGTCGTAGCATTGGCATACAGCATTCAGAACGTCAGTGAGCGTTATCCGCAATCTTTTTTCACCGACCTTTCCGAGGACGGCATCAACGAAACGGTCATCTCCAAGAAGCCGTCCTTCCCAAGTGCCGCTGTGGAACTCCCCTCTTTTCCCCTCCGATACTCCGTCATTCATAAAAGATCGATAGGCCTCTCTTGCCTGCCCGGCATCTGAGGATAATATCCCCAGCACCCAATCGGTAGTAAGCCATGGAACATTCTCCAGGCCCAGGTAGGCATAGTGGCCGCTCCAAGGCCAGGAATCCACGGAAGGCGCTGCGCCGGCGCGAACCGGATTGAGATGGACGTAGCGGACCAATTCCAGCAGGTAGGCATCGGCATCGATGAGAATCGCCTTGTAGCGCCCCTGAAAAACGTGACCGGTCCTGCCTTGAGTGAAATTGATCCACTTTGTAAATCGGAGCGAAATGTTCTGCATGATGCGCGACAAAGGTATCTCACCGACCTGCAAAACAAGGTGGATGTGGTTTCTCATAAGGCAGTAGCCGTGAATCCGGCAGCCGAACTTTTCGACCGCGTACTGTAGGAATAGGTACAGACGGTAGCGGTCCTGGTCATTGAAGAAGATCGGATCACCGGCATTGCCACGGAGAATGACATGGTAGACGGCGCCGGGATAATGAATGCGTGATTTGCGAGCCATACCGGGAGCATATCAGGAAAAAGCAAAATGGCAAGCCTGACCCCAATGAAATGACCCCTTGCTTCTCACTTCCACTGCAATGCAGCACACCCTACGGCACCCATCAGGGGCAGTAGGTTTCAGGCCGCCCTTGCTGGTTTGTTTTGCGTGAAGCGGTCTGAGGGGCGGTTGAAGACCTCCCGAATGGTATAGATCCCAACAAGCAAAGAGGCGAAGCCTGGTGGCTTCGCCTCTTTGCTTGTTCTGGTTTAAAGTTCCTTTTTCACCAGCACGGCCAGCGCCGTTAACTGCCTATGCTTTCCCCATCAGCCGGTCCATCAGTTTATATCCGGGATCGACGACAACTCCCGACACCCTGGCTTCCTTTTCGCTGTATCCGGAGGCCGGTTTCGGCGGAGTGAAAGCGCCGGCGGAATCGTAGAGGATATAGGGCACGGGGTCGAGCGTGTGGGTCATCTTCCGGACCGGCGTCGGATGGTCGGGCAGGATCAGGACCCGGCCGTCGCCCAGCGCGCCGAGACCCTCCATCACGGTGCCGACGACCTCCCGGTCGAAGGATTCGATCGCCTCGATCTTTTTCTCGAGGCTGCCCTCGTGCGCCGCCTCGTCGGGGGCCTCGACGTGAAGATAGACGAAATCCCGCGTCTTGAGCGCTTCGAGAGCCGCCTCGGCCTTGCCCCGGTAGTTGGTGTCGAGATAGCCGGTGGCGCCGGGCACGTCGATAACGTCGAGGCCGGCGTAGATGCCGATTCCCTTGATCAGGTCGACGGCGGAGATCACCGCCCCGGATATGCCGTACTTCCCGCGCATCGTCGGCATGTGCGGCGCCCGGCCATGTCCCCACAGCCAGATCGAGTTGGCCGGAGCCAGATCCTGATCCATGCGACGGGCATTGACCGGGTGGTTGTGGAGAAGCAGCTGGGCCTCGTTCATCAGGTGAATGAGGCGCTCGGACCCCTCTCCCCTGGGCATGTGCTCCTCGATGCTCTGGTGGGTGAGGTCGTGGGGAGGGGTGAAGGTCAACGCATCCCGCCCCCCTTTCCAGATCATCAGGTGGCGATAGGAAACCCCCGGATAAAAGGTGAACTCGCCGCCTCCCAGATCCTCCTGCAGGGCCTCGATCAACTGCCGTGCCTCGCCCGTCGTGATGTGCCCGGCGGAAAAGTCGGCCATGTAAAGCTTGCCGTAATGGGCCAGCAGGTGGACGAGATTGAGCCGGAAGGCGACGTCGTCCGGCCCCAGCTCCACCCCCATGCTGGCGGCTTCGAGGGGCGAGCGACCGCTGTAGCATGAAGACGGGTCGTAGCCGAAGACCGACAGGTTGGCGACGTCGCTGCCCGGATGGAAGCCCTCGGGCACCGTCTCGACCATTCCGAGCTGCCCGGCGGCGGCCGCCCGGTCCATGTGCGGGGTTCGCGCCTGTTCGAGGGGGGTCTTGCCCTCCAGTTCTTCCAACGGTTCGTCGGCCATGCCGTCGCCGAGCAAAACAATGTACTTCATAAACTCCTCTTGATCGATCACCGGGTGCTTGTGCTATCCCCGGGGATGGTGCTGTTGGTGGATTTTTCGCAGCCGCTCGCGCGTCACGTGGGTATAGATCTGGGTGGTGGAGATGTCCGCATGGCCGAGCATGGCCTGCACCGAACGAAGATCGGCGCCGTTTTCGAGCAGATGCGTGGCAAACGAATGGCGCAGGGTGTGGGGGGTGATGTTCTTGCTGATCCCCGCCTCCCGTGCGCGGCGCTTTATAATCTTCCAGAAACCCTGCCTTGTCAACCCCCGCCCCTGCCGGTTCAGAAAAAGAAAGCGCCCTCCCTCCTTGTCCAGGAAGGGCCGGCTCTGGCTCAGATAACGGCGCAACTCCTCGATGGCGGCTTCGCCGACCGGCACGATGCGCTCCTTGCTTCGTTTGCCGAAGGCGCTCAGGTATCCGACATCGATTTGAAGACTCCCGAGCTGCAGGCCGATCAGCTCGGAAACCCGCAGACCGGTGGCATAGAGAAGCTCCAGCATGGCGCGATCGCGCAGGGCCAGGGATTCCTCTCCCTTCGGCGAGGCGAGCAGGCGCTCGACCTCGCCGGGAGAGAGGGTATGCGGCAGGGCATTGAAACTTTTGGGCGCCTCCACCCGGGAGGTGGGATTCGCGGTGGCGAGCCCCTCGGCAAGGAGAAACTTGTGGAACATGCGCAGGGAGGCAAGGGTGCGGGCCCGGCTGCGGGGCGAAAGGCCGGCCTCCTTGAGATGGGCGAGAAAACGCAATACGAGTGCCGGCGTTACCTGATTCGCCTCCCCCACCTTCTGCCGTTCGAGAAAATCGAGATAGCGGCTCAGGTCCCGGCTGTAGGCCTCGATGGTATTGGCCGACAACCCCCGCTCTACCAGAAGGCAGTTAAGGTAAGGATCGAGGTATTGTTCCATAAATACCGATTTCTGTGACGCTTTTCCATTTCCGGAAAAGCGGAGCTATGAACAGGCTCAGTCTTCTTCCAAGCTCTCCAGGAGCCGGCTGCGCACTTCCTCGATCTTCTCCTCCCGGGTGACTTTCTGGCCGAAGATGTCCTGCACGTAGAAGGTGTCCGTGACCTGATCGACCTTGGTCGAGATCTTGGAGACTCCGATATAGAGCCCGAGTTCCTTCAGGGCCTTGGTGATGTGATAGAGCAGGCCGACCTTGTCGTGGGCGTAGATATCGATGACCGTATATTCGTCCGAAATCTGGTTGTCGACCACCACCCGGTTGGGATAGCGGGGCAATGCCCGTTCGGCGAGAAAACTCGGTCGCTGCCGTTTCTCGACCAGATCGTCTACCCGCACCCGCCCTTCGATGACGGACTTCAGATTTTCCTCGACCCGCTGCCACTTGCCTTCATCATCGATCATTTCCCCGGCCGGACTCTTGACGTGCAGAATATCCAGGGCCACCCCGCGGCTCTGGGTGAAAATCTGGGCGCCCATGATGTTGATGCCGTTGGCGGCCATGACCCCGGTGATCTTGGAAAACAATCCGGGGATATCGAGAGTGGAGATGGTCACATGGCTGTATTGGCCCTGCGGCTCGTGCTCGATCTTCATGGCCAGCGTCTTTCCGCCCCGGCTGAGCAGAACGCGGAAATGATCGGCGATGTCGGCCGAGCGGAAGGAAAGCAGATAGCGGGTGCTCATCGCCTTGAGGGCGTCCTTGACCACCCTGACGTCGAATTCGTCCTCGAGCAGGGCGAGTACCTTGCGCTTGCGGTTGCGGACCTTCTCCGACCTTTTCTCCAGGCGGAAATCGCCTCGCTCCAGCACCTGGTAGGCCTTTTCATAGAGTTCCTCGAGGAGAAATCCCTTCCAATCGGACCAGACATCGGGACCGACCGCCTTGATGTCGGCATAGGTCAGCAGGTAGAGCATCTTCAGGTTCTCGCTCATCCCCATGGTCTGGGAGAACTGCACGATCAGCTTGTCATCATGCAGGTCACGCCGCTGCGAAATATGCGTCATGAGCAGGTGATTGCGCACCAGGAACTCGAGCCGCCGGCTGTCCTCCCGGCCCAGGCCGAGGCGCCGGGCGATGGTGGGGATCATGTTCGCGCCCTTGTTGCAGTGGTCGCTCCCCTCGCCCTTGCCGATATCGTGCAGCAGCACCGCCAGCAGCAGCAGTTCGCGCTTTTCGATGTCGTTGGCCACCTTGGTCAGACCGGGCTTTTCCTCCAGGCAATCGCCGCGCCAGAGCTTGGCGATCTCCTCGACGGCGAAGAGCGAATGCATATCGACGGTATAGATGTGGTAGGCGTCATGCTGCACCTTGCAGAAGATGCGTCCGAACTCGGGAATGAAGCGGTTGAGGAACTGCAGGTGGTGCATGTCGCTCAAGGTTTCGGCCATCCCTTTCGGATCGCGCAGAATTTCCCAGAACCCCTGGCTCATCGCCCGCTTGCGGCGGATCCGGTCGTTGATCCGGTGCAGGTTGCCGCGGATCAGCCCTTTCAGGTCGACGCTGAGCGGGACGCCGTGGCGCTTCGACAGGACAAAGGCCCGCATCATTTTGGCGGGGTCCTCGGCAAAGAGGTCCTCCCGGTTCACCCGAAGTTCGCCGCGCAGGATGTAAAAACCTTCCTCCACCGGCCGGCGGGCGAAATAACCGAGGATTTTCGAGGCCGGCTGGTCCTGCTGGGTGGCCTTGGTGATGAGCATGGAGGAGAGGTGCTCCACCCGGGTGGCGTGGGCATAGTAGTCCTGCATGAACTGCTCCACGGCCGGTGCCCGCCGGTTGTCCCGGTAGCCGAGAAAATGGGCGATCTTCTCCTGCTGGTCGAAATGGATCTGTTCGTTCTTCCGGTTGGAGAGAAAGTGCAGTTCGTTGCGGATATGCCAGAGATAATCGAAGGCGTCCTCGAATTCCTGCCAGTCCTGCTCGGTGAGGACGCCTTTGATGACGAGTTGGCGCGGGAAGCGGGACTTGAATTTGACCTGGGCGATCCAGAAGGCGGCGTGAATGTCGCGCAGCCCCCCCTCGCCTTCCTTGATGTTCGGTTCGAGCAGATAGACGGTCGACCCGTACTTGCTCAGGCGGCGATCGTTCTCTTCGAGTTTTTCCCGGATGAACGCCTGGGTGTTCTTGCGCAGAACGGCCTCGATGACGCTTTGCTCGTATTCGTTGAAAAGCACCTCGTCGCCTACCAGAAAACGGGAGTCGATCAGGGCGGTGCGGGCCGTGATATCCTTATCGGCCATGTCGAGGCAGTCCTTGGCACCGCGCACGCTGTAGCCGACATCGAGACCGAGGTCCCACATCAGGTAGAGCATCCTTTCCGAAACGAGTTCGGCAAAGGCCTTGTCGCGACCGCCATGATAGAACATGATGTCGATGTCCGAACGCGGATTGAGTTCGCCGCGGCCGTAACCACCCAGGGCAATCAGGGCGCACAGGCCCCGCTGAGCCTCGGGGATGTCGGCCGCGACCCCCCGGAAGAGGCAGGTCATCAGGCGGTCGGTCGTCGCGGTGAGCCGCTCGACCACTATCCGTCCGCTATCCCCCTTGCGGTGCCGGCCGCGAATATGTTCCCGGTGGTGTTCGATGTAGCCCCGGGCGGCCTCGAGCAGCTTCTCCCGGCGCTCTTCGTAGGGGATATCGGAGGCACTCAGAAGGGTCTCTGCAAAGAACTCCGTTTTTGCGGTCTTCTCTTTCATTTGGCGGCAATCTGCTTGAGGGCGGCGGCGTAATTTCCGACCCCCCTGGTTATGGCGGCGACGGTCCGATCCTGGAACTTGCGGTTGGTCAGGCGAGACTCCTCCCGGGCATTGCTGAGGAAGGCCGTTTCGACCAGTACCGAAGGCATGGTGGCGCCGAGCAGCACATAAAACGGCCCCTGTCGCACCCCCAGATCCCGGATATGGGAATAATGCCGATCGAGATCCTTCACGAGGGACTTCTGGATCTCGGCGGCCAGACGACTCGATTCGTTGATCTTGGCGTTGGCCATCAGGTCGAAAAGAATCAGCTCCAGATCGCCTACCTCCTTGAGGGAAGTGCCGTTTTCCCGGGCGGCGACGGCGACCGCCTTGTCATTTTTGGAGAAGTTCAGGTAATACGTCTCCACCCCGTAAGCCTTGGAGCTGCGACTGGCATTGGCGTGAATGGAGATAAACAGGTCGGCGCCCACCTTGTTGGCGATGGCCGTCCTCTCTTCCAGGGGCAGATAAACGTCACCTTTGCGGGTCAGCACGACCTCGCAGCCGATCTCCTTCTCCAGGCGACGGGCGAGGGCCCTGGCTATAGCAAGGGTGACATCCTTTTCCAGCACCCCGCTCGGGCCGATGGCGCCGGGGTCCTTTCCACCGTGACCGGCATCGACGACGATCCGCCGCAATCCCTTATGCCCACTGGCGGGAGCCAGGTGCAGCTTGAGGGGATGCTCCACGGGTACCTGGTCGAGGACCCGGGCGACTTCGTCTCCGCCGGAAGATGAGTGGATTTCCGCCCGCTCATCCTTCAGTTCAGGGGCGCCGCTGCCGGACACGTCGATGACGATACGGAAAGGATCGGGAAGGGAGAACACCTTGTAATCCTGAAAGCTTACCAGGTCGAGAACGACCCGCACGCGGTCGGAATCGGGACGGCCGGTGCGGATTTTCTGCAGCAGACCGTCCTCGACAGGGGTGGACTCATCCAGACCGGTCGCGGGGGCGCAGTCGAGAACATCGACGTAAAGGCGCGGGCCGATCCCGGGTTCGAGGTCGGCGGCAAGGAGGTTGGCGTTAAAACCGGCCTCCTTGTTCAAATCGAGAACGATCCGTGTGTAATCGGGCTTGGACCAGAAGCGAATCGCCCGAAGCTGGGCGGGTCCGTCTTTTTGTGCAACGGTTGCCGTCGAGGGCGAATTTTTCGCCGGGGCATAACGGGCCAGGGCACCGACTCGGGATCGGGCTCCGGCCGCCATGTCGCCCCCGGGATAGCGCTCGACGATCCGGATATAACGCTCGTAGGCGGCATTGAAATCCTTCAGGACCTCCTCCTGGAGTTTGCCGCCCAGAAAAAGGGCGTCGTCGGCCAGGGAATCGCCGGCATACTTCGACACCAGCCGGTCGTAAAATCCTACCGCCTGGCGAGCGTCCTTGTCCACGCGGGACACCCGATAGAGACCCTCGCTCGCCTTGCCGGCCATGTACAGGGCGTCCGGAGCACGGCGGTGACCGGGATAGGCTTTTTCCACTGCCAGAAAACGGTCGATCACCTTTTGCCAGTTATGCCGATATAGCTGTTTCTTCGAGGAATCGAGCAGCTGCCGGTATCCCTCCTTGGCCCGTTGGTAGTCCCCCTCGGCATCGCCGGCCAGCCCCGTCGCCACGGTCAGCAGCAGCAGGGCAAAAAGAAGAATCGGCAATCGAAGCACAGTCATCACTTACACCATTTTCTTCAGTTCATCGAGCAGGTTCAGGGCTTCCAGGGGAGTTAGAACGGAGACGTCGACCTCCTCGAGTCGCTGCCGCAACCGGTCGTCGTCGCCGAAAAGCGAAAGCTGGGGGGGCCGCTCGGCCGGTGCCTGGCGCCTGCCCCGAGCCAGGCGGGGCTCGCCTTCCTTTTCGAATTCTCCCGATTCGAGGTTGGTCAGCACCTCCCGCGCCCGGTCGATCACCGTGCGGGGCAACCCCGCCAGCCGGGCCACCTGGATACCGTAGGAGTGACTGGCGCCACCCTTGACGATCTTGCGCAGAAAGATGACCTGATCGTTCCATTCCTTGACCGCGACATTGTAGTTCCTCACCCTTCCCCGGGTCAGGGCCAGGTCGGTCAGCTCATGGTAATGGGTGGCAAAGAGGGTTTTGGCCGCCACCGAAGCTTCGTCATGCAGGTATTCGGCCACCGCCCAGGCGATACTGACCCCGTCGAAGGTCGAGGTACCGCGGCCGATCTCGTCGAGGACGATCAGGCTCCTGGAGGTGGCGTGATTGAGGATGTTGGCGGTCTCGGTCATCTCGACCATGAAGGTGGATTGTCCGCGGGCCAGGTTGTCGCTGGCGCCGACGCGGGTAAAAATCCGGTCGACCACGCCGATGCGGGCGGAACGGGCCGGCACCAGGCTGCCCATCTGCGCCATCAGGGTGATCAGCGCCACCTGCCGCATGAAGGTCGACTTGCCCGCCATGTTCGGCCCGGTGATGATGAGAATCTGGTTCTCATCCGTATCCATCGTCACGTCGTTGGGGACGAAACGCTCCGAGAGGCTCATCGCCTCGATCACCGGATGCCGGCCGTCGACGATGACGAGTTCACCGTCCTCGCTCATCTCTGGACGAACGTAATGGCGCTCATGGGCGAGATCGGCCAGGGCCAGGAGGACGTCGAGGGAGGCCAGGGCATCCGCGGTCGCCTGGATACGCTGGCCCTGCCCGGCCACCTGCTGCCGGACCTGCTGGAAGAGGTCGTACTCGATGCCGACCATCTTCTCCTCGGCCCCGAGCACCTTTTCCTCGAACTCCTTGAGCGCCGGGGTGATGTAGCGCTCGGCGTTGGCCAGGGTCTGTTTGCGCTGGTAATCCTCGGGAACCTTGTCGATATGGGTCCTGGTCACCTCGAGGTAATAGCCGAAAACCTTGTTGAAGCGCACCTTGAGGGAGGGAATGCCGGTCCTTTGCTTCTCCTCCTGCTCAAGCCGCGCGATCCAGCCCTTGCCATCGCGGCTGATGGTGCGCAGCTCATCGAGGTGGGGATCGAAGCCCTCCCGGATCAGCCCCCCCTCGCGCAGCACGAAGGGCGGGTCGTCGACGATGGCCCCGCCAATGATCTCGGTCACGTCGGCCAGCGGATCGATGGTCCGGCGCAGATCCCCGAGCAGGGAGCTTTCCAGAGCGCCGAGTTGTTCGAGCAGGGCAGGCAGGCGCTCCAGCGAGTTGCGCAGCGCCACCAGGTCCTTGGCATTGGCGCTGGCCATGGCGATCTTGCCGTTGAGCCGCTCCAGATCGTAAACCCCGTCCAACGCCTCGCGCAGGGCGTCGCGTTCCAGGCTTTTTTCGACCATCTCGGAGACCGCCTCGTGACGGCGGCCGATCCGCTCGACGTCGACCAGGGGGTGATTGATCCAGTGACGCAACTTGCGACCGCCCATGGCCGTCACCGTGCGGTCGAGAACCCCGAGGAGCGAGCCGCGTTTTCGGCCGTCGTGCAGAGTTGCGGTCAGTTCGAGATTCCGTCGGGTGGCATCGTCGAGGATCATGAAATCCCCGGCGTGATAGGTGGAGAGCGAACGGATGTGATCGAGCGAGATCTTCTGCGTCTCCTGCAGATAGTGCAGCACTGCCCCGGCAGCGGCGACGGCGCCCGGCAGATTCCGGCAGCCGAAGGGCTCGAGAGAGGCGCAGGAATAAAAATCCTTGAGCAGCCCTTCGGCCCGGTCCCGTTCGAAAACCCACTCGGGCAGCGGGTTGACCATCCGTTCGGACAGGTGGGCGGCGAGATCCTCGCGCAGGGCCCCGCCCCCCTCGCCGTCGGCCAGCAGCACCTCGCGGGGATTCACCGAGGCGATTTCAGCGTGCAGCCCCTCCCGATCGGCGGTCTCGGTCACCCGGAATTCGCCGGTGGTGATATCGAGCAGGGCGATGCCCCAGCGGCCTTTTTCCGCCGCGGCAAGCGCCATCAGATAGTTGTTCTCCTTGGGCTGCAGGGAATCGGTATCGACGATGAGGCCGGGAGTCACCACCTGCACCACTTCGCGCCTGACGATTCCCCTGGCCTGCTTCGGGTCCTCCACCTGTTCGCAGATGGCGACCTTGTGACCGTTTTCGACCAGCTTGTTGATGTAGGGCCGACAGCTGTGGAAAGGGATCCCGCACAAGGGAATTTCATCGTCCGCCCCCTTGTTGCGGGCGGTCAGGGTGATATCGAGAATCCGGGCGGCGGTGACGGCGTCCTCCAAGAACATCTCGTAGAAGTCGCCGAGCCGAAAAAAAAGAATGGCATCGGGATACTGGCCCTTGATTTCCAGATATTGGCGCATCATGGGGGTGAGGCTGGCCATGAAAAAATAACCTCGCGGCAGAGCAGGAAGAACGGGGGGAAGTCCGGGGCAAAAAAGCGGCCGAGGGCGGCCTGCGGTTCGGGGTGTTATGTTAACAAACCCCCACCCCCATGTAAACAGGATTGTCGAGGGGAAATTACCTTGACCTGCCCCGGCGGGGATGTTAAGAAATGCCGCAATTGCAGGAGGATATATGAACGGTTATAGTGATACGGAACGCGCCGATGCGCTCTTTTCCCGGAAAGATTTCGATATCGACGGCCTCGATGACGAGATCCGGGTCGACGAGCGCTGCCTGCGCCTGCTGCGCCTCTTCTACCTTGACCAGGTCGATTCGGGGCGGCCCCCCGAGGAAGCCGGGGCCCTGGCCCACGGCGCCGATTATTTCCTGCGCGACTTCATCGTCGCCGACCGGCGCGAGAACATCTTTGCCCTCGACTGCGGACGGGTGCGACAGTTTGCCGGCAACTGGTACATCGCCAGAAACCTGGAACCGAACATGGCGGAGTTGGAAGGCATCCTGCGAGGGGTGGGGGCCTTTTACGAGTACGCGCAAAAAATCGGCCGGGTATCGGCGGGCCTGGCCGCCGGAATTCGGGCCGAAACGGAAAACCTTGCTCTCTATCGCAGGCGAATCGAGGATTTCTGGGCCATCGAGGACGACGGCTATGGAGAGTGGGATCGCCAATGCCCGGTCGAGGACTGAGCCGACAGGTCCTTCCCTCCCGAGCGCAACCGCGATGCACGGACTGACCCGATGAGAAAAACGAACCCCAAAATCCGCGCGGCGCGCATTTCGGTCGCCACCGCCACCGGCCTTGCGATCCTTAAACTGGCCACCGGACTGGTCACCGGCTCCATGGCGGTCCTCGCCTCGGCAATTGACTCGACCCTCGACATCGTCATGTCCGGCGTCAACTTTCTCGCCATCCGCCAGGCCGAACAGCCCGCCGACGAAAGCCACCCCTTCGGTCACGGCAAGTTCGAGACCATCGCCACCCTGGTCCAGTCTGTCTTCATCGCCATTTCCGGCGGCTGGATCATCTTCGAATCGGTCGGTCGCCTGCTCGACGGCGTCGAAATCGTCCATCTCGGCAGCGGCATATCGGTCCTGCTATTCAGTACCGTGGCTTCCTTCGCGATCAGCCGGTTTCTGCGCCGGGTCGCCCGCGAGACCGAATCCCCCGCCCTGCAGGCCGACTCCCTGCACTTCGCCATGGATGTCTACACCAACCTGGCGCTGGTGGTCGGCCTCGCCGTCCTCGGTTTTTTCCATCTGCCGAAGCTCGACCCGATTCTCTCCATCCTGGTCGCCCTCTACATCCTTTTCGAGGCGTTCAAGCTGGTGCGGCAAAGCATGCGGGACATCCTCGACGAGCAGCTTCCCGACCAGGTCCGCCAGGAAGTCACCCGGCTTATAGAGGCCCACCAGGGCGACCTGCTCGATTTCCACGACCTGCGCACCCGCCGTGCCGGCTCGCAGAAGATCATGGATTTCCATCTCACCGTCTGCAAGCACCTTTCGGTGGAGGAGGCGCACGACATCGCCGACCATCTGGAGCAACGCATCCAGGAGGAGATCCGCGGCGCCGACGTCATCATCCACATCGAGCCCTGTCGCCGCGAGGACTGTCCGGGCCGGGAGTTTTGCCCCGAGGACAAGACCCGGATCGACAGAGAGGGCGAACATTCGGAAGCGTAGGGGCGATTCGCGAATCGCCCGATTGCCCCGCCCCCAAAAAAAAGGCCCCGATCTCGTTATCGATCGGGGCCTCTCCTTTTCTTGATCAGGGGGAACCTGGCGAAAAGGCTGAGCATAACGCCCGGGTTACCGGATTTCCCATGAAAAATCGGCTTTGTGCCGTTTACCCCTCCGGCGTCTGTCCGACGCGCTTGAGGCATTCCAGCCCTTCGATCACCTCGCGGCTGCCCTGCTGTCGCTCTTCCATGGCGGCAAAGATACGCGCCACCATTTCGCTGACCGAGGCGACGGCCGACTCGATATTCTCGGTGTTGCTCTTCTGCCGGCCGGTGGCGGCGACCATGTCGTCGGCCATGCTCTTGACCTCTTCGATCGACTTGACGATGCTCTGGATCCCCTTCGCTTCCTCACGGGTTGCGGTGGAGATCTGGTTTACCCGGTCCCCGAGTTCCTCGATGGCCTCGCTGACCCCGCCGACGCTCTGGGAAACTTCCTGGGTGGCGCGCAGAATCTCCCGCGCCATGTCCATGGCGGTGACGCTGCTGCCGAGGATCTGGTTGAGGGACTGCTCCATTACATCGCCGAGTTCGCCCCCCTGACGGACGAGCTGCCGGGTGTGGTCGAAGTGACGGGCGGTTTCGCGGGTCGATTCCTGGATTTCGGCGATGATCCGGGCGATCTCGCCCGTGGAGTTGCCGGCCTCGATCGACAGGCTGCGGACTTCGTCAGCCACCACGGCGAAGGACTTGCCGTTCTCGCCGGCCTGGGCGGCGATGATAGCGGCATTGAGAGCCAGCAGGTTGGTCTTCTGGGTGATCTCGGTAATGACCGAGGTGATGTTCCCGATCTCTTCGCCCTTCTGCTCCAGGTTTCCGATACTGGCGGAGGCGCTTTCCACCGATCCGGAGATGCCATCGAGGCCGAGGAGGACCTTGCTCACGGCTTCGGCGCCCGATTCAGCCTGGCTCTTGACGGTTTCGGACATGTCACGAGAGCGTCCGGCACTCTGCTCAACCTCCTTGATGGTAGCCGAGATCTCGACCATCGAAGCGATGGAGTTCTCCATGAAGGTTGTGAACTGCTGGAGATTCTGGGACACCTGCTCGATGGAGACGGAAATTTCCGCGGAGGCCGAACGGGTGATATCGACGGCATCGCTGATAACATCGGCGGCGTCGACGATATGGGAGGTTGCCGCACTGGTCGAGTCGGTCGCTTCCTTGAGGGAACGATCATGACGAGCATGCCCCTCCCGGTAGTCGAGCAACTCCTCGAAGGTCGCCTCGAGCTCCCGGGTCAGCGTTTCCACCCCCTGGAGCAGGTCGAGTTTGGTCAGGGCCGAGGACACCTGGTCGGCGAAAAGTTTGACCGTATCGACATCGGTATCGTCCAGTCCCTTGCGATTGAGTTTGCTGTCGACGCCGAACAACCCGACGACCTCGTCGCGAACCACAATGGGGCAGAGGATAAAACTGCGGGATCGAAGCTGGGGGATCTTGTCGCAGGGAGGCCGGAGAGCAAACTCGGCCGGCATGGTGCGGACATCCTCGACCAGGAAGAGCCTGTTTTCGTTGACCGTTTTGTAGAGACCGCCGGCTCGCTCGTCGAGAGGAACCGTCAATTCCGACACATCGTCGTCGCCGCATCCGCGACTGGCGACAAAGGTCAGGCAAGCGCGTTCGCGGTCGACCATGAGGATGTTGACCCGATCGTACCCGAGAATGTCATGAAGCCCGTCGGCCGCCAGGTTCAGGACATCCTGCACCTCGAAGGAGTGCTGGATCTGGTTGTTGATCACGTGAAAATTTTTGTTGCCGTTGTTCAGTTCGCGAAAGCGCCTTTCGTATTCCTCATTCTGCTGGGCGACGGCGTGGTTCAACTGGTCGAGGCGGATGGCCCGATCGTGAATCTGCTGGGACGCCCGGCCAAGGAAATAACCGAAGGCTCCCAGCACGCAGGCCGTCCCCGCCCCCATGTAACCGTAAAGGGCCAGATGCTCCATCGAGCCGAAGATGTCGCCCCGCACCTGCTGCCAGAGGGTCAGCTGCGGCTGCCAGAAAAAGACCAGTCGAAGGGCCGCCCAACCAATAGGGGCGAAAATACCTAGAAGAAAACCGCATATTGCATAGCGCCAGCTGCGATCCAAACCGACCTGGGACTTTTCTTCACTCATCGGTCACTTCTCCCTCTTGACGGAGTCCGTGATTACCGGAATCCGTGAGTAATCGGTGGATGCAGACCCGCCGGGGCCATCGTCTTCCTAACGACAAGTCTGCGAGTGGTTCCGGATGGACACTATTTGGCGTCCAAGTCTCACTGATTCAGGCATACCTCAGGATGGATCACGATCAGCATTCTCCCTCTTTCCCCTGGGCCCTTCTCCCTGCAATACCAGGCCGGCCGCACCCAGAATACCGGCATCGTCGCCGAGTTGCCCGCGTACGATTCGCCAATTGCCGATGGTCGCATCGAAGGCGCGGCGACGCAGCTCCTCGTCAAGGGCCGGCCGCATCAGATCCAGACTCTCGGAGGCTCCTCCGGTTATGACGATGCCATTGGGATTGAGCAGGTTGGCCACACCGGAGAGAACCTGTCCAAGGCGCCGCCCGGCTTCGTTCAGCGCACCCTGGGCAACCGGGTCTCCTTTCCGGGCGGCCGCCGAGATTCTCTCGCAGGTCAGTTCTTCATCCCCGAGGGCGAACAGGGGGCTCTTTTCACCTGCCTCCAGGGCCAGTTGAACCGAATCGATGATCCCCGTGGCCGACGCATACCGTTCGAGGCACCCCCGGCTGCCGCAGCTGCAGGGGCGCCCCTGAGGTTCTACCATGACATGACCGACCTCTCCGGCCACGCCGTCGGCCCCTTGCCAGAGCCGACGTTCAAGAACGAGTCCCCCTCCCACGCCGGTTCCGAGGGTCACGGCCAGGAACGAGGCGAAATCTCGTCCGGCGCCGTAGACGGCTTCACCCCATGCGATGGCATCGGCATCGTTAACCAGAGTCACGGGAAGATCGAGGCGGCCCTCCAGCCGGGCCGCCAGAGGCACATTGTCCAGTGGCGGAAGATTCGGGGATACGCGCACCATGCCCCTGTCCGAAATGAGCCCCGGCACCCCGATCCCGACACCCGTCACGGGCAGGCCCTGCTGGCTACCTGCGTCGACAAGT